>Ga0206101_1000119_pt1 | contig 20543 bp, 12 predicted proteins | sample 1B0metagenome_FD_148613 | JGI IMG/M metagenome (GOLD analysis project Ga0206101, IMG submission 148613) | Enriched microbial communities from leaf-cutter ant dump, University of Wisconsin, Madison, United States - 1B0 | ecosystem: Environmental > Terrestrial > Nest > Insects nest > Nest dump... | reverse complement strand
ATACCATCCGTGTCACAAAGGTATATTGCGATTGCCCTGTTGAGATCCCGACGGCATTTACACCCAACGGCGACCGGAAGAATGACCTTTTCCGTCCGTTACTTCCTAGAGATTGCCCGGTAAAAGCTTTTACCATGCAGGTCTACAATCGCTGGGGAGCGCCGGTTTTTACAACGGACGATATACATACCGGATGGAATGGCATCTTTGCAGATCATCCTGCGGAGGCCGGCAATTATATGTATGAGCTGCAGTTTGAAGCAGGCGTTAAAAAGAACAGGACTTACAGGAAGGGATCAGTAATGCTTATAAGATAAACCAAAGTATCATGAAGATAAAAGTATACCGGGGATGTTTGTGTATCCTGATGCTGCATTGTATGCTGACCAGTGCCCTTCATGCGCAGTATAATCTGCCCGAGAACAGGATATGGGCATTCGGATCAAATGCCGGCCTGGATTTCAGTACCGGGAACCCGGTACCTGTGCAAACGGCATTCTCTACTACCGCGCAGGGGCAGCTCTGGGAGACGGCTGCTACTGTTTGTGATCAGAGCGGCAGTCTTTTGTTTTATACAAACGGCATAACGATATGGAACCGCAATCATGTACCTATGACCAATGCCAATACGCTTTACGGCGGCACGCGGATTAACAGCGTGACGGAAAGCTCTACGCAGGGCGCACTGATCGTGCCGGTACCTGACACCGCAGATAAGTACTATGTATTCTCCCTGACCAATTCGGAATCGAGAACTTATCCCGTTGCGGGCAGGCTATACTACAGCGTAGTCAATATGCAGCTGAACGGAGGTCTTGGCGACGTGGAGCCCGGAAGAAAATGGGTAGCGCTTGATACCGGTATGGCGGAGAAGCTAATTGCCATACCCGGCAGCTGCAATAATATCTGGGTGATCATCCACAGTAAGGACACCAATATGTTTAAGGCTTATGAAATTACGTCCGGGGGTATTCGTCCCAATGCGGTTGTATCCTATGCGGGGGCTTTCGGGAAAGGGACCATTTCTTCCGGCTTCGGCAGCAGGAATGATTTCTGGAATATCGGCGCACTTGCTGCTTCCCATGATTACCGGCAGATCGCCATGTGCAATTATTTTGGCAACAGCCTGGAAATATTCGATTTTAACAGGTCCACGGGTGTGATTGATAACGGGGTGACCCTTGATACGAATCAGTTACACAGCTGGAGCTTTTACGGAGCCTGCTTTTCTCCGGACGATTCAAAATTGTACGCTACGGCACCGGACGCCTCCGATCCCCAGGGGGCCTACGACTATCAGGTGTTTCAATACAACCTGAACGCAGGCAGCCCTGCCGCCGTCCGCAATTCCCGGACGCTGATAGGGCCCTGCGGGAAGGACGGCTCTTCGCTTGCCCTGGGCCCCAACGGCAAGTTATATTTTCAGGGTACGGCATTTGACCGTATTAGCGTGATTGCCGCTCCCGATCAGCCTCCGGCATTATGCCAGTACTCGCCTAATGCCATTCAGCTGCTTCCGGGCACACAAATAAATATGGGCATATACAGCCAGTTTGTCAAACCCCATGCTGATACCGTATTCTTCCGTCATCCGGATACTTCGGTATGCTCCAACGGCAGTATCGAGCTCAGATCGTCCGGTGGCTCTTCGAACTACATCTGGCAGGATGGAAATACTGCCGCCGGGCGTACCATCACCACACCGGGCACTTACTGGGTCAGGGCGAAGTCGGATTGCGGCTGGCAGATTGATACTTTCGTGGTCAGAGGCATTGATGTGAACTTTTCGCTTGGCGCCGACACCGCTGTCTGCGATGGCGCTCCTGTCGAGCTGCGGGTTACCCTGTCGGGAGCAACATATCTCTGGTCGGACGGAACGACGGCGGACAGCATCAATATCAGGCAGTCCGGTCGCTATTGGGTACGTATCCGCCGCGAGCATTGTGTGGCGTCTGATACCATCCAGGTCAACATCCTGAATATGGGAAAGCTGAACATCGGCAATGACACGGTCATCTGTGAACAATCCCCCATCCGGATAGGCAGGGAGATTGCGGGCGCATCCTATCAATGGAATACGGGGGACGCGACTCCTTTGATTGAAGTTTCGGAGACCGGCGTCTATATACTTGCCATTAATCTTGAAGGGTGCACATCCGCCGATACGATCATAGTAACGGCCATGCCTGCACCCGATGTGGATCTTGGTTCCGACCGGTACATATGTCCCGGGCAGACAGTCGCTCTGAATGCCCGGTATGGGAACAACAGCACTTATTTATGGAGTACCGGAGACACCTCATCTGCGATCACTGCTGCTGCCCCCGGAAGTCTGTCCGTAACCGTTACCTCAGCATACGGCTGCATCACAAGCGACGAAGTCACGCTGACGGAATATTTTCCGCCCCGTATATCGCTCGGCCCGGATACCCTCTTGTGCCCGGGAACACCGCTGCTGCTCTCCCCCGTGGCCAGCTATGCCGACGTGCTGACCTGGAGCGACGGAAGCTCAGGCCGGACCTTGCTCGTCCGCCAGGAGGGACAGTACACGGTGCAGGCAGAAAACGCATGTGGCACAGCCCGGGATACGATTATCATCCGCAGCGTCTCCTGCGATATATGGCTTCCGGATGCGTTCACGCCAAACGGGGATGGCAGGAATGACCTGTTCCGGGTGCTTGGTAACACGAGCGGGCTGGATGCATTTTTCCTGAGCATCTTTAATCGCTGGGGAGAGAGGGTATTCTATACAGATGAAACAACAAGAGGCTGGGACGGACGGTACAAAGGACAGGAAAGCCTGCAGGGAACCTATATGTACCTGCTGGAGTATGAAATTGCAGGCTCCCGTTACCGGCAGAAAGGAGATCTGCAGCTGATCCGGTAATTTCCGGGAGATCTTTATCCGGGTCAAGGATGAAATTTTTCATCTGCCGTATCTGTACTGGCCCGTGCTGCATGGTATTTCCTGTTTATGAATGACCGTATTTTGATTGCAGGAAGCCGATCGTCTCCCGCATCAGTTTTTTCAAAACGTCCTGGTTGATGTCAGACAGCTTTTTGATGTAAATACAGGCTTTCCCCATCTTGAATTTACCCAGGTCTTTGAGCAGATGCGCCTGCGCTTCCGCCTCTGTACAAACGTAAAGTGAAATAGCAGCCTTACGCGACGAAAAGCCGACCAGCGGCCAGTCGCCCTCCTGGCGGCTCCGGTCCGACTTGTAGTGATAGCTGCCGAAGCCGATAATGGACGGTCCCCACATCCTGGGCTCATGACCGGTAACTTCCCGCATCAGCTCCACGAGCGCGAAGCTGTCCTGTTTCTTTTGCTCCGTATCTGCAAACGTCCGGATGAACGCCCCGACTTCTTCCCCGGTCGGTTTGGTTTTCGGCTCTGCCATAATATGCTGTTTTGGATGTACGGTGAGTTAAAGTTAAGCAACCCTGTGCCATGCTGCAAACCTGCTGGATAATACCTAAGCCGCCGCCAGTTTCTTTTTCGTGTTCACAACACTCGCATGGCGCAAATGAGCATTTTCAGGAATAACCAATTTATAAGGGCGATTAAACGCCTCCTGGGAAACTTTAAAATAATCAGCCAGCTTCCTGATCACCTCCTTAGAAAGCCCTTTTTTGTAATGAAGCACATCGGAAACATAGCCTTTGCTGATCCCAAGAATTGCTGACAGGTCTTTCGCTTTCAGGTTATGGTCTTTCATGAAAGCGTGCAGCAATTGAATTGGATCAAGCTCAGTAGCAGCAATGTGATCGGCATCCCATTTTTCAATAAGCAGCGTAAGCAATGCTATTTCATCTTTTGTATTCCGGTCTTTAGCCCCGGAAAATACCAGCTGCTCCAACGTGCTGCAATACGCTTTATATTGGCTTTTGCTGGTGATGACCTTATATTTCAGTGTTTCCATACTGCGGTATTTAATAATCGCTTACATTGTACTGTTCCCCTGCGCTGCAAAGTTTATTATACGCCGCATGTGTGCCAATCCAGCAAATAAAAAGGTGTATCTGTTTGTCGCCGAAAGCATATTTTACAACCATTCTGTACTTATTGCCGCCGATGTCAAATACAGCCCTGCTTGAACCTTTTCCCAACAAATCCGTACTGGGAAAAGTAGCCTGCATATCTGCCGGTGCCTGCCAATCTGCATATTTCAGTTTAGTGCACCATTCATCAAACGCCACCCTGCTTTGAGCATTTTGTTTTGCAAATGCTTCAATGGTTTCTTTTTTTATCAGATGAACTTTCATGACAAAGATACACTCTTTCTTATAAAGTTCTCCTTTTGTGAACTTTTCATCTTTTGGAGAATGCTGTAATATATGCCAATAGAAATTTAATTCATTGAAAATCAATTAGAAAATTTAAAAAAAGAAAAGGAACAATGCGGAGTAGTAATCTTCAAAAAGGGATGTGTCGTAAGTAATGCACTTTCGTGCTTCAGCGGTTATTTTCGTTCCAATAATAACTGTCGGGAGTAGGTCTTTGCCCGAAGATGGCTGTACCTATTCTTACGATCGTAGCACCTTCCGCAATGGCTGCTTCCAGATCGCCACTCATACCCATAGACAGTTCTTTCATTTCCGCGTTAGCTATATTTGAAGTAATAATCTGCTGTTGGATGTCTTTCAGCAACCGGAAACATTGCCTCACCTTTTTGGCATCTGCACTAAATAAACCGATAGTCATCAGCCCCTTTATTTTCAACTTTTCCAGTCGTGCCACTTGTTTTACCAGTTCAATGGCGTCACCGGGACTTACACCAAATTTGCTTTCTTCACTGGAAGTATTTACCTGTATCAACACTTCCATTGTCTTATGCTCAAGCGCTAACCGCTGGTGCAGCTTTTCAGCCAGATCCAAACGGTCAAGCGACTGGATACAGGAGACATCGCACTTTAAAAGGTCTTTGATCTTGTTGGTTTGCAAATGCCCGATAAAATGATTGACATGCGGGACTTCTTTTAATGCCTCGTACTTCTCCTTCAGCTCCTGCACTTTATTTTCTGCTATGAGCATTTGCCCGGCCTGCAATGCGATCCTAATACGTTCGACAGGGACGGTCTTGGTGGCCAGCAACAATCTTACTTCGCCCGGGTCTCTGCCGCTTTCCTTGCAGGCATTATGTATCCGTTCCTTTATAACGGCTATGTTTTTTATGATTTGCTCGCTCATACCTTATAATTGCAGTCTCATCATGATATCGGTTTGCTCATCGTCGCCTAATTTGAAAATGTGTTTATCAAACGCTGCAAAACCGTTTTTCCTAACCGTGCCGGTTTCATGGATACTTTATTCGTGTCCGGGCAATCAACCTGCAAATTCAACCTGCCTGTCTTATTCATACTATAAGAGGTCAAAGGTCGGAAGGTTATTGCGTATATTTGAGTATTAGCAGTCAGGCTGTGATGACAGCCGAACGGGCAAACAGACAAGAACGAATATGTCCATCACAAATGAAGCTGAATTAACCGGGATGAAAAAGGCAAGCGAAGCCGTTGCCTGCACCTTAAAAGAAATGAGCAGCTATGCTCACCCTGGCATGACAACAAAGCAGTTAGACAACTACGGGGCAAAGATCCTCCTGGATTTCGGGGCAAAATCTGCGCCATACCTGACCTATGGTTTCCCGGGCTGGACTTGCATCAGCGTAAACAATGAATTTTGTCACGGCATTCCGGCGGACAACAAAACACTGAAAGAAGGCGATCTGGTCAATATAGACGTTTCGGCCGAACTTGACGGATTCTGGTCCGACAATGGCAGCTCGTTTGTGCTTGGCGAAGACATCCACCAACATCAAAAGCTCATAGACGCTTCAAAGCAGATCTTGCATAAAGCAATCCACGGCATAAAAGGCAGTGTCCGCATCTCAGACATAGGACACCTGATTGAAACGGAGGCCCGGAAACGCGGTTACAAAGTAATCAAAAACCTGACAGGGCACGGAACAGGCAGAAGCCTCCACGAAGAACCCGGCGAAATAGCAAATTACAGAGACCGGCTTAACCTGACAAGATTCAGAAAAAACACGGTCGTTGCCATTGAAACATTTATTTCAACAACATCAACTTATGCCGAAACCCTGAATGACGGCTGGACAATGGTCGGAAACAAAGGCGGCTTTATGGCGCAACACGAACATACGATTATCGTTACGGAGGGAAAGCCAATTATATTGACAGAGATGAACGGTATCTGGAATTGACAAAATCCTGACAGGCTTCAAATTCAAAAGCCACTGAAAGATAAGGGTCGAACCTCTGTCGGGCCTCGCACGACGAAGCCCGCCTGGAAGCGCTTACTAAAGGATGATAAGGATGGGAAAAAGATCGCCCGCCTTCGCTCTGACGAGCTATGGCGGGCGAAGTCGGGGGAACGTGTCAAAGTTCGAACCTGTTGGTAGATGATTTGGCTGAAATACAGGATTGGAGCATACAAGCTTAAATTGAAAATCCATGTGTCGTCGATTCGATCTGCCGCTTTACTTACGCAATACCCAAATCTTTCATCATCTTTATAAGTTCAGGGATGTCCGGTACAAAACCTCTTTGTAAACAGTAATCGCGGAATAATTCAGAAAATGGCAATGATGCATTGATTCCGCGATTCTGAAATTTTACATGGTCGTGATAATCGTCTATTAGAGTCGGCAAGTCTAAGGTGCCGTTAGCAAAATATTGTTTATACAAAATCAGCGAGTCAATCTCGATGATTGTGAGCGGCGCGACGTGTTTTATGTCGCAGATGCTGAAACCATAAGTCTTTGCGGCAATAGCCAATTCATGCTGAAACCATTCGTTAGCCCAAAAATTCAGCGAGGACGCTGCATACAGGGCGTCATGAACAACGACTATCGGATAGACCGTCACTTCATTCGGCATATACCCTTGGTCAAACGGAAATCCCATCGTTGCCACGCGTGCTACATTCCGAGCTATTTGTTGTACTGCTTTAAGCAGCCGACCATCTTTTTGAAGCCCTGCTACAATTTTATCAAAGTCGTACGAGAGCTTCTCTTTAGCCGTCAGGTAAAAATCTTTCGACTCAAACAGCATCACGCGATTTTTACTTCTCGCATACGTGTCTGGCTCTCGTTCCAGGGGAATGTTTTCACCAGACATCAAAATATCGGTTTGGCCAGTTAGGCACTCGCCAAGCACGTCGTAGAGCAAAACACCTTCTGAGAAGCGCCTCCTTATCTCACCGAGGAAATCCTTTGTCATACCGATCTGCTTCGCCAACTCACTGAGCTTAAATATGAGGCTGTTGTAGGCCTTCTTGATTAGAAATAGATCGTAGATCACCCGGTATTCTCCATTCTGCAAATCTTGTAGCGGCGTTTCGCGAAGCTGCTTGTAATCGTTCTGGTCAGTAGGAAGGGTAGCTGTATCGACCGACAATTTCGATAGGAATTGTGCGCCTGTTCCATTCGGCCAATCGCCAACTTGCAACGTATCAACACCTGCTTTATTCCCTTTTAAAGGCGTGAAAATCGCGCCGCCAATTGCCTTTAGATATTCCTCCTTCGTAGCACACTCATAATGCTGAAGAAGCGCTTCCGATAAGGGTTTGAAATCGTCAGCTTCGAGAAAAGTTAAGAGCTTAGCGAGCTTGTATGCTTGCGTAAAGATTAGCTGAGCGTAATCTGAATTTACAAGGTCATGCTGCGGAAATGCTGTGGCTAAAGAAAGGCGATGGTATTGCAACTCTTGCGGCCCTTGCTGTGAAGATTCATACGCTGTTTGGTAGTTTTTGAGCACATCATCGTTAAACAATAGGAGCAGTTCAATCAGTCTTAGCATTGCTACTATACCGTTCGCAGTTCCTTGCGCATTCAGTCCTTTTTCAGTCTCAGTCCAGATGAAGAGCGAAAGTAGCGCTTCAATGGATATGATATGAAAGCGGGTAGTACGATTGCTTCTTTGCAGTTTATCGTAAGCAGCCTTTAGCGCGTTATAGCTTGGGCTTCTGCGGTGATCATACCCCACATCAGTAAAAGCCAGTTCGAGAAAAGTATCTACATCTGGAAAGCCCCCATGCCTAAGGTGACCTAACAAGTGACAACAGAGTTTTTGGATGAAGTCTTTACCTGCTGCGGCTGCGTAAAAAGTTTTGTCGTTAGGTGCTGTTCCGGGAAAGAGGTCTAAAAACCCAATAAGTCGGACATATGAAACTGCTATAGCCATTTTGTAAGTGGAATGTAATGGTCGCAATATTATGATGCTTTGCCAAATATGTCAAAGTTCGAACCTTTTATATGATGATTTATTAGAAATACATAAATTTGGTAGTTGGCTATTTTGATAATAAACCCATTGCTCAAGCATCTAGACTCTGACCAACAAAAGTAAAGGAGTAAACTAATGCTATACCTAGTAAACATAGAAAATGAAGCATATTTCCATACGATTGCCATGGCACGACAGAGGTTGGGACGGTTGCGTTTGCAGTAACCCGGCTAAGAATTCTTATTGCAAAGGGTTCCATTCGGTAAATGCAGAAAAAATTCGCAGAGACAAAGTAGATAAGACAGAAGAAGAAATTGCGGGGCTACCTTTTGATGCCAACTGGAAATACTATCCACCCTGCACCGAAACCATTAATGTGTTTGGTAACGCTTCTGTAAAACACACCTATGTTCCTAAATCATTTATCAAAAACACGTCTCCCAAAACAGTTGACATACAGCCTAACAGCAGCGGCACCTGGCCTTTTGAAGATATGTGGGATGAAAGCGGTGAACGCAGAGAAGCTGAAGAACGAAAGGAATATGCAGAGGAATTTTTCGATGAACTGAAAGAAGCCGGAAGTGCCGGACTGATTTTCTATTACTGCAATTACGATAACCCCGTTTCAGGCGATGATAAAAAGTATCTGTTGGCAGGTATTGCAAGAACAAAGAAGGTACATCCATTTACCATGTGGGATGACATTCCGAAAGAACAAAAAGATATGTATGGTGGCTATATCTGGAGCCGTCAGGTAGAGAATGACCCCGAACAACGAATGCGGTTGCCGTATCAGGAATATTTGAAAATGGGCAAAGATGTGCGAAGCATTGCTGTTTTTGCCGAGGGCGATTTGTCACGCAGCTTTAAATATGTAGCCCATCATGTAAGCGATGATGATGCCATCAGTTTAATTGACAAAACCATTGCATCGATTAAAACCGTCATTAAGCAAAAGTTTTTTACTGATGCGGAAATGCTGCAATGGGAAAAGCATTTGGAATGGTTACAATCCATTCGCAAAGAGTGCTGGATTAGCCGTGGTTTATATCCGGGCCTAGCATCTGTACTTCGCTTTTTGGGAATGGAAAAGCCTGAAGAGTTTATTCGTGTTCGCTTAAAAAATCATCCCATCAACAGCATCAAAGATTACTTCTTCGACCGTTTTGAAGGATATGAAAAGATGAATAAAGACGAGAAGGATTTGTTTGAACATCCCCAAAAACGATTTGAAGCCATGATGCAATCGGGCAATGAAAATGAGGTCATGAAAGGAAAACTTTGCAGGGATAAATTACCGTTTTTCGATTTGGATGAGGAACAAGTAAAAAACATTTTGGGCGATAAGCGGGGTATGTATTCCATTCACTCATCGCTGGAAAGCATATATGAAAATCCCTACATCATTGCGGAAGAATATACAGGCAGGGATGTTACCGACTTTGTGAATTTTGAAAAGATAGATCACGGCATGGTGCCTTCGGAAGATTTAGGAGAAGTAGAACGTATAGGTTGGGACGACCCAAGAAGATTGCGTTGCTTGATGTACTACATGCTGAAAGAAGCAGCAGCAGAAGGACACACTTTTCTAGAATGGACGCCATTGGCAGAAAAAGTAAATCAATGGCATGAGCAGAATGATAAAGGTGGTGGTCTCTTTAATTTTGATATTACTGCATGGAACCAGTACAAGGATGTATTTGCACCTAAAGTAGTGGAAGACCGTGCCGATGGCATCCACTCCATTTACCTCAAACGACTACACGATGCTGAACGGAAAATCAGAACGGAGTTTGTTCTGCTTTTAAAAGACGATGGCATAAAATCAGCCGGTACGGATTGGGCTAAAATTATTACAGCTAACAAAACACAACCCAATACAGAACAGATTTCCGCGTTAGAAAAAATTTACACCAGTCGGTTAAGTGTATTGACAGGAACAGCAGGAACAGGCAAAACCACCGTTATTCGTTCTTTAGTACAGGGTATTAAAGAAACAGAACCACGGCATGACTTTCTTTTGTTAGCACCAACAGGAAAAGCAGCTTTGATTTTACGAGACCGCATTAACGATCCCAATGTTACAGTGCTTACCATTCACGGTTTTTTGATGCGGAAAAACTGGATAAACAAAAGCAACTTCACGCTGAAAGTCAGTGGCGGTGAAAAGCTTCAAGTGTCTACTGTTATTATTGATGAGTGTTCCATGATTGAAGCGATGCTATTCAGCACTATGCTTCGGGCTTTAGATATGAATAATATCGAAAGAATGATTTTAGTTGGAGATTACAACCAATTACCGCCAATCGGCCCCGGTAAAATCTTCTTCGACCTGATCAAGTATTTACACAAAGACCCAACAAGAGAAGCTAAACACCTTGCCGAATTGCATTACAACTGGCGGCAGGCGCAGGGCAGCAAAGCATCGGTTTTAGCCAGTCATTATGCCAAGATTGCTGAAATACCCGATGAAGACATTTTCACTGAAATTGTGAAAGGCGTTTATGATATTAGCAATCCTAAGAATCAATCGGACTTAATCATTGACTATTGGGGAGATGAAGAAGAGTTGCAAAATAAGATTCCCAAAATACTGGAATATGCTGTTTCAAGACTAGAGAAGCAAGCTAGCAACGAAGTAATTGGAGACCGATACAATAATGTGCATGGTATTCCATTTACCAATAGTAGGAAGATTGAAGCCATTAACGTAATTGCACCTTACAGGCATACGCCAACTGGAGTTGATAACTTAAATCTCGTCATTCAAAAAGCACTTCGGGGTCAAGAAGCGGTAAATAAATGGGCTAAATACGGCTTTGTTTTTAATGATAAGATATTGCAGGTAAGAAACTATAATTACTATGCCTGGGACCATGAAAATGAAGAAAACGTAAAAAATGAAGAGACTTATATTCCCAATGGAACTCTTGGATATTTCTTACCCAATAAGAAGAAAAAAGTTCAAATCAAATTCCCTAAAGAATACGACCGCTATTCATATTACCCAACAAAGAAACAAGCCAATGAAATGCTTGAATTGGGCTATGCAACTTCGGTTCACAAAGCACAAGGCAGCCAGTTTGATATTACCATTATGATTGTGCCCAATGAGGATAGCGATTTCTTGAACAGGGAAATGCTTTATACCGCTTTGACTCGTTCCACAAGCATACAAATCATTATGGTGCAAAAAGACATCAGTATTTTGAAAAGCAGATTGTGGTTGGGTAAATCTGAAATCGTTAAACGCAATTCCAGTTTATTCAGCACATCCAAAGGCATTCCATCGAAAGACTTTGAGAAATACAAACCGGAAAATCTGATTTACGAAGTGTTGCCCGACTTATTTGTTCGCTCTGAAGGTGAAAGAATAATTTCGAAAGCATTGGCTGATGCGGAAATAGGCTTCTTTTACGAAAAACCATTGATTGCCAAAGACAACAATTCGTTTAAACTGCCTGACTTCACTTTCAAGTATAACCGGAAAGAATACTATTGGGAACACAATGGCATGATGGACAATTTCAATTATGCCGAACAAGCCGCAAAGAAAAAAAGATGGTATAAAGAAAACGGATTTCAAGATAGATTAATTGAAACACCCATAGAAGGAATGAATCTAACCGAATCCATAAAATACATAATGGGAACCGTTTTAAATATTAATAGCTAGATTACCAAATAGCTATAGAACGCATTACGCAGCTCTAGAATTTTCAAAGTAGAATTTTAAAAAAAGCAAACTGGATTCGAACCATAATCATCTTAAAATCAAGATTATCCGCAAATAGCAAAAATGTGTAAAAACAATAAAACCCGCCCTGAGAGCGGGTTTTGGTTTATTTGTCGGGACGACTGGATTCGAACCAGCGACCCCTTGCACCCCATGCAAGTGCGCTACCGGGCTGCGCTACGTCCCGAAAATTCCGGTTTGAAGGAGGGCAAAGGTAGATAAACTTATGGTTGTTTCAAACCGCCCGCTGCAAGTTTTTCCGGAGCTCCGGCTCAGGAGATGACACCCAGCTCCTTGCCGATACGGGTAAAAGCATCTATCGCCTTATCGAGGTGATGACGTTCGTGCGCCGCGGAGATCTGCACGCGGATGCGCGCCTGCTCTTTGGCCACCACGGGGTAGAAGAAGCCGATCACATAGATGCCTTCGTCGAGCAGCTTCGCCGCCATCTGCTGGGCCAGCACCGCGTCATACAGCATGATCGGGGTGATGGGATGCGTGCCGGGCCTGATGTCGAAGCCGGCCTCCGTCATTTTTTTGCGGAAGTAGAGGGTATTCTCTTCCAGCTTGTCGCGCAGGGTGGTGGTTTCGCTCAGCATGTCGAGCACGGCGATGGAGGCGCCCACAACCGCCGGCGCCACCGTGTTGGAGAACAGGTAGGGACGGCTACGCTGACGGAGGATCTCCACGATCTCTTTTTTCCCGCTCGTAAACCCGCCGGAGGCGCCGCCGAGCGCTTTACCCAGCGTGCCGGTGATGATGTCCACACGTCCCATAACGCCGCACAGCTCGTGCACACCGCGGCCGGTCTTGCCCATGAAGCCGGAGGAATGGCTCTCGTCAATCATCACCAGCGCGTCGTATTTATCCGCCAGGTCGCAGATCTTGTCGAGCTGGGCGATGGTGCCGTCCATCGAGAACACGGAGTCGGTCACGATGACCCGCGTGCGCGCGTCGGCATTTGCCTGCAGCTGTGCTTCGAGGTCGGCCATATCGTTGTGCTTGTACCGCGCGCGGCGGGCCTTGCACAGGCGGACCCCGTCAATGATGGAGGCGTGGTTGAGCTCATCGGAGATGATCACGTCCGCTTCCCCGAGCAGCGGCTCGAAGACGCCGCCGTTGGCGTCGAAGCAGGCGACGTAGAGGATCGTATCCTCCGTGCCGAGGAAGGTGGAGAGCTTTGCTTCCAGCTCCTTGTGTATATCCTGTGTGCCGCAGATGAAGCGCACGGAGCTCATGCCGTAGCCGCGCCCGTCGATCGTCCGGTGAGCCGCCTCAATCACTTTCGGGTGCGAGGAAAGCCCCAGATAGTTATTGGCACAGAAATTCAGTACTTTTTTACCGTTGACCTGTATCTCAGGTCCCTGTTCCGACTCGATGATACGCTCGGACTTGTACAGGCCGGCGTCTTTTATCTCCTGCAGCTCCTGCTGCAGGCGGGTGTGGAAGGATGGGCTTGACATATTGCTGTTAGACGTTTGAAGGTCAAAAGTAATGAATGAGGATAACACACAAAAGCCGCGGCATCATATCTCCCGCTTAACCGCTATCTTTGGCTCACCACCAATGCACCGCCGCCTGCGCCTGCTGCTGACCTTCCTGCTTACCTGCTCCTGCTTCTCTGCCGGCGCACAAACGCTGCACGGCCTCATCACGGACGCGCAGACCGGCAAGCCGCTGAGCCCCGTCGTGGTCATCAACCTCCGTACCGGCCGGTCGGTCTATACCGACGACAAAGGCCAGTTTGCCCTTCCGGCGCAAAGCGGAGACAAAATCGGCCTTTCCTTCATCGGCTACAAAACCATCCAGTGGCTCATGCCGCCCACCTCCGGCGCCACGCTGCACCGCATCGGGATGGAGCCGCTGAGCTACGAGCTGGAAGAGACGGTGATCCACGGCCACAACCGCACCCAATACCAGCTCGACTCCCTGGAAAGACAAAGCACCTACCAGCGCGCGCTGGCGCGGGAGCACGGCGGCTCGGTCATGAGCCCGGTCAGCCTCGTCGCCGAGAAACTATCGAAGCGCAGCAGGCAGGTCTTCAAATTCCAGAAAGAGTTTAACTACTGGGAAAAGCAGCGCTTCATCGACTCCCGCTACACCCCGGAGCTCGTCCAGGCGCTCACCGGACTGGGAGGCGATACGCTCGCCCATTTCATGAACACCCACCCGATGCCCTACGACTACGCCCGCACCGCTTCGGAGCTGGAGCTGAAAATGTGGATCCGTAATAACTACAAGGAATTTCTACGCAAACAGACAGACGAATAAGATATGAGGGATGGGTTGTGCATGCAATGCCTTAGCACATCTTAAACCGTAGCTCATCCGGCAAGCACCGGCGGCAAAATAATACGACAGAATTTCCGCAAAAACATGAGAATATCTATTTGACCGCTTCTTGGGATATCCGCCTGGAATGCTGAAATCAGATTCAAGAGAAGGTTAATGATTTATGCATCCATCTGCTTTTCCGGGACACCATTGATTGAATGCCAGATTTCAAATATAGCACTTAGTTAACGGCTATAACTCATAACTCCTCCGCGTTTTTCCTTAACTTCGGAAAAACCCCGCCCGATCATCATACGCTAATGTCACCCCATTAATTAAAAGCACTACAACTCATAGCCAATAACTCATATCCCACAACATACGCTAACGGCAGCCGCTAATCAAAACCACCACAACTCATAACCCATAACCCATATCCACATCATGCTCCAATGGCAGCCCGGCACGGTAATACAGATAGAGCAGGCGACCCACAACACCCGCAGGTACTGGATCGAGCTGCGGGAGACGGATTCCTTCCCGTTCCGGCCGGGGCAGTTCGTCACGCTCGACCTGCCGGTGCACGAGCAGCGGAGCAAGCGCTGGCGGAGCTACAGCATCGCCTCCATGCCCGACGGGAATGTTATAGAATTGATTATTTCTTATGTAGCGGGCGGATCAGGAACCGAATACATTTTCAAGGAGGTAAATATCGGGAGTGTCGTATCTTTGCGTGGTCCGCAGGGTGTCTTTACCCTGCCGGAGCAGCTGGCCGGGCATGATCTGTACCTGATCTGTACCGGCACCGGGATCGCGCCCTTCCGCAGCATGCTGCTTTATATGGACAGGCACCGGGTGCCGCACGGGCAGGTGCACCTGATCTTCGGATGCCGTACGCAGCAGGATCTGCTTTATGCCGATGAAATGACCCGGCTGGAACAGCGTATGGAGCAATTCCGCTACCACCCGACACTCTCGCGGGAGACATGGGCAGGACATACGGGCTATGTCCACGCCATCTACGAAGCCCTTTGCCGCGAAAGAAGGCCCTCGCTGTTCCTGCTCTGCGGCTGGCGCGCCATGATCGACGAAGCACGGAGACGCATCGCGGACATGGGATACGATAAGAAAGACATTCACCTCGAGCTGTACGGGTGAGGAATATTAAAAAACTGGCACGTTATTTTAACAAATACAGACCAGGTCGGAGGAAATGTTATGGATACGGATAAAAGAGTTTTTATTGTTTCAAACCGGTTGCCGGTAAAGATCGTCCGCAAGCACGGAGCGCTGTCGTACCAGACCAGCGAAGGGGGACTGGCTACCGGCGTGGGCAGTATATATAAGAAGAATAACAACCTGTGGATCGGATGGCCGGGGACGGAAGTGCCGGAGGAGGAAAAGGCAGCGGTGAATGAAGACCTGGCCATGCAGAATCTCTATCCCGTCTTTTTAACACAGGAGGAGATCAACGACTATTATGAAGGGTTTTCCAATGAAACCTTATGGCCGTTGTTCCATTATTTCCCCACTTATGCCTCTTATGAGCCCCAGCACTGGGATATCTACCGGCAGGCGAACCGGAAGTTTGCGGATGCGGTCATCCGCCTGGCGACCAAGGACGATATCGTCTGGATCCATGACTACCAGCTGATGCTGGTGCCGCAGATGGTACGCGAGGCGTACCCGGAGATCAGCATCGGCTTTTTCAACCACATCCCCTTTCCTTCGTTCGAGATCTTCCGGCTGCTGCCCTGGCGCAAGGAACTGCTGCGCGGGATGATGGGCGCGGATGTGATCGGGTTCCATACCTACGACGACGTGCGCCACTTCATCAGCGCCGCCGGCAGGATCGTCAACGTGACCGGCACCGCCAACGAGCTGTTCGTGGAAAACCGGCTGGTGACGGTGGACGCGTTCCCGATCAGCATTGACTACAACAAATACCACCAGCTTGCGGAGAGCACGCAGACGCGGCGCATCGAGCGGAGGCTGCGGCAGCTGGTCAACTACAACAAGCTGATCATCTCGATAGACCGGCTGGACTACAGCAAGGGCGTGCCGCACCGGCTCCGCGCCTATGAGCTGCTGCTGGAGCGTTACCCGCAGCTGAAAGGAAAGATCACGCACATCCAGCTCATCGTGCCCTCGCGCGACGCCGTGCCGACGTACCGCGACCTGAAGGAGGAGATTGACAAGCTGGTGAGCCATATCAACGGCCGCTTCGGCAGCATCGGCTGGCAGCCCATACAGCATTTCTACCGGGCCTTCCCGCCGCACCTGCTGTCGGCGCTGTACAAGACCGCCGACATTGCGCTGGTGACGCCCATGCGCGACGGCATGAACCTCGTCAGCAAGGAGTATATCGCGAGCAGGACCGACCAGAAGGGCGTGCTGATCCTGAGCGAGATGGCCGGCGCCGCCCGCGAGCTGTCGGAAGCGCTGATCGTCAACCCCAACGATATATGGCAGGTCTGCGAGACCATCTACCAGGCGCTCCACATGCCCGAAGAAGAGCAGCGCCGCCGCATCGCCACCATGCAGCAGACCGTGTCCACTTTCGACATCCAGAACTGGGTCAACAATTTCATGGACAAGCTGCAGGAGGTAAAGGCGCAGCAGCAGTCGCTGCTGACGCGGACGATCAACGCGTCCATACGGCAGAAGATATCCATACGCTATCATTTCGCTGCCAAACGGCTGATCTTCCTGGATTACGACGGCACGCTGGTGCCTTTCTACCAGCAGGTGCAGGCCGCGCGACCGGATGAGGAGATCCTGGCGCTGCTCCGCGAGCTGTGCGACGATCCTGCCAATAAGATCGTCATCACCAGTGGGCGCGATTACCAGACGCTCGACAGCTGGCTCGGCCACCTCGACCTGAATATGATCGCCGAGCACGGCGCCTGGTACAAGGACGCGGGCAAGAGCTGGCGCAACCGCCGCGATCTGAACAACGACTGGAAGCAGGATATACGCAACGTGATGAACATGTACGTCAACCGCACTCCGGGCGCGCTGGTGGAGGAGAAAAGCTATTCGCTCGCATGGCACTACCGGAAGACGGAGACCGGCCTCGGCACGCTGCGCGCGCAGGAGCTGATGGAGGATATCCGGCATTTCGTGGGAGACCGCGGCCTGCAGATGCTGCAGGGCGATAAGGTGCTTGAAGTGAAAAGCATGTCCGTCAATAAAGGGAAAGCCGCCAAGCGCTGGCTGGAGCAGGGCGGCTACGACTTCATCATGGCCATCGGCGACGATCATACCGATGAAGACACCTTCAAGGCGATGCCCGGTGATGCCATCACGATCAAGGTGGGCAGCAATATCTCTGCTGCAGCTTATTTCCTGCACTCCTACGAGGACGTCCGCACCCTGCTCCGGGAAATATGCCGCACGACCTCCTCCATAGCGAAAGTCCGCGAGGTGGAGCTGCGGGAGGCAGACTAAAAGCTCCTGTTGATCCCTACGACATACCGCAGCTTCAGATACTCGGGGTTGCCGTAAGGCGGCCTGTTGACGAAGAATGGCAGGTCTATCCGCAAGGTCAGCGGCTTTGCCTTTTCAAACACGCCCCAGTGCGTCACCGTAAACGCGCAGCCCAGCCCCGCATCCACCCGCAGGTCGCTCCATATGCCGGCAGGCGCGGCGTTCCAGTAGCTGGCCAGCTGGTAGCGGTTCAGCTCGATGATGCCGGCGTCTGCAAAAGCATACAGGTCGCTGTGCAGCCACGACCGCGTCAGCCGCGGCCGCAGGGGGATGAGCCCGTCAAGGTCCACCTCCAGGTTGGCAGCCGCGCCGCTGCGCCCTTTGTAACCGATCAGCACCTCGGAGCCGCGCTCGTCCGCCACAAAATAGCCCGCATAGCCGCGCAGGTTCAGTCCGCCGCCCTGCTGGAAGTGATTTGTCTCATAAGGTGAAATGCCCCGCCAGCTGTCCGGCACGAAGCCGACGGTACGCACATACTTGTCCTCCATCAGCTCTTCCGGGTTGGCGCCCGCCAGCCACAGGGCGCTCTCCTGCGGGATGTTGCTCCCCGTACCATAGCGGCCGAACAGCCGCGTGCGTATTTCCAGCTTGCCGAAGTAGCTGGTGTTGACCGCCTCCAGCTGCGCAAAGGAATAGTTATACGCCGCCCCGCTGTTGCCGCCGAAGACGGGCGCCCGCAGGCTGAGCCGGCACCTGCCCGCGCCGCGCATATAACGGTAATGGTGCGTCCATGCCGCATTCAGGGAGCTGTTGGGCCGGCCGCGCATGCTGCCCCACTCTTCAGGATACAGCAGGTAATCGCGGTCATAGCTCAGCGACCGCCACATCGTCTGCCCGTACAGCTGCAGCTGGTCACTCGCCGCCTGCCAGCCCAGCCCGCCGCGGTGATAGTTCAGCCCGTCCAGCATCCGGCTGCTCAGCTGCAGCTCCAGCGCAGGATAGGAACGCAGCAGCGGGGTGCTGTAGTTAAAGGTGTAGTTGAGCGGGATGTACCGCGCGTAATAGCTTTCGTTTTTTAAGCTCAGGTAATCGTTCGCCTGGCCTGCATGCGTATTCCACCACACGGTCGCATCCACACGATACAGCCTGCGCAGGTAATCGCCCTCGAAATGAACGCCGGCCTTCACACCGTCCACAGGGTTATACCAGAGGTCGGGACGGACATACAGCCGGTACTGCCGCCGGTCTGACGGCGGGTTGAGACCGCCGTCTATCTTCAGCCTGACAGCGCGCGGAGAAACGGGCAGGTGCCGGGATCTGTAATTATCCACATACATCTTGTCCGCCAGCCGGAAGGTGGTATCCGTCTGCACCCTGCGGATGCCGGTAGGGATGTACACATGCGCATCGTACGCCGGATACAGCTTGCCCCAGCCATACCACCGCGGCAGCACAGTCGCATCCGTCTCTTTGACGAACCAGGTGTTCGGGATATGAAAGCTGTGCTTCGAGCCGTCCCGCGCGACGACGGTAAAGTCCACCGGCATCTGCATCTCCCCGCGCCGGCGGAGCCGGATGGCAAAGCTGTCCCTGCCCGGGATCCTGCGGATACGGCCGATGCTGTAATCTGTGGTCTTGGTCGTCTCCAGCCACTGGTCAAAGAACCAGTTGAGGTCTGTATGCGTGAACCGGATGACCGAAGCCCTGAAATCCTCGAAGTAAGGATGCGCAAAGCGCCACTGGTGGAAATAATGACGGAGCGCCGCTGCAAAAAGGGAATCGCCGAGCGTGTACTGCAGGTTATACAGCATGGACGCAGTTTTATAATACACCAGCCGGTAGCCGCCTTCATGCCCGAGCGCATTCTGGAAGTCGTTGGAATGGGTGTTCAGCGGGATCTCCGCTTTATCCAGGGCATCCTGCGTGTACGCCCCGAACACGCGGTTCTCCACCGCCAGCGACGGCTCCCGGAACTGCCGCCGGTACCAGCCCGCATTCCCGGCGATCAGGGTATCGCCGTCTATCCTGCAGAGCCCCCAGGCAGTGAGGAACTGGGTGAACCCCTCATCCAGGGCAGCGCGGTACGTCTCGTTGCTGCCGACCATCCCGTAAAACCAGTTGTGCCCGATCTCATGCACCAGCAGCCCGTGGTAGCCGGGCTCCCTGCCGCCGTCCAGCGTCAGCATCGGGTATTCCATGCCGTCGCGGGCATCGGCAGCCACCATCTTCGGATAGGCGTACATGCCGATGTCCTCAGAGAATGTTTTGATGATCTCCGCCACGTACTCCGCCGCGTGCTGCCAGCCGGCCGCATGCGGCTCCTGCACCAGCCCGACACACTCGATGCCGTTCCAGTATGCCGTCCCGATCCGGTAGGAAGGATCCGCGGTAAAGGCAAAGTCATGCACATTTTCCGCCCGGAAATGCCACACCTTGCGCACGCCGCTTTCGTAAGGGATGATCGTGGAAGGCGGCTCCTCCCATTTTTTGTCTGCAAAATTTTTCACGTCGAGCTTTGCCCGCAGCGTGTCCGGCAGCACCTCCTGCCTGTTCGCCAGCGCACCCGTGGCCTCCACGATATAGTTCGACGGGAAATCCAGCCGCACATCATACGAGCCGAATTCGCCGTAGAACTCCTTGTTGAGATGCTGATAGGTATCCCAGCCGAACTTGCGGTCGTACACGCATATCTTTGGGAACCACTGCACGCCGTTGTAATGCATAAAGCCCCAGGCAGGATACATCTGCATCCGCCGGCGCGTGCTGCCGCGGTCGTACCAGGTCGCGAAGGTCATGGTGAAGGTGGCCTTCCCGCCGGGATACAGCGGCCGGGGCAGGTATATCTTTAAAACGGTAT
>Ga0206101_1000117_pt1 | contig 20733 bp, 13 predicted proteins | sample 1B0metagenome_FD_148613 | JGI IMG/M metagenome (GOLD analysis project Ga0206101, IMG submission 148613) | Enriched microbial communities from leaf-cutter ant dump, University of Wisconsin, Madison, United States - 1B0 | ecosystem: Environmental > Terrestrial > Nest > Insects nest > Nest dump... | reverse complement strand
CCGGATGATACAATATTTGAAACCGTAGAAGTGAACTACACTACTGTACTGGATAGGTTACGTCACGCCGCCTATCTGACTAAGGGTATAAAAGCCTCGATAGAAGACGAACGGACTGGTCTGAAATATAGTTTTTATTTTGAGGGTGGTATACAGTCTTATGTCCGTCACCTAAATCTAGGCAAAGATCCGTTGGGCGACGAGACATTCTATATAGAGAAAAAAGTAGAAGATTCAATGATAGAAATCTCTCTGCAGTACACGGACTCTTACAATGAATCAATTAAAGCTTTTGCAAATAATGTTTTTAACCCTGATGGAGGTACTCACTTAACTGGCTTTAGGTCAGCTATTACTCGAGTCATTAATGACTACGGCCGCAAGTCTGGACTTCTGAAAGAAAAGGACGAGAATTTATCTGGCGAAGATGTACGGGAGGGTTTAACTGCTGTTATCTTAGTAAAACTACCGGATCCTCAATTTGAAGGCCAAACCAAAAATAAACTTGGCAACCCTGAAATCCGTGGCTATGTAGAGCAAGTGATGAATGAATGGTTTGCTTATTATTTGGAAGAGAATCCGTCAATTGCCAAGAAGATTCTTGGCAAAGCCATATTGTCATCTCAGGCCAGAAAAGCTGCTCGTGCGGCTCGCGACAATGTTATACGTAAGGGTGTTCTTGAAGGAACATCGCTTCCGGGTAAGCTGGCTGATTGCTCTAGTAAGGATCCGCATAACTCAGAACTTTATCTAGTAGAGGGAGATTCAGCTGGTGGTTCGGCAAAGAGTGGTCGCGATAGTAAGACTCAAGCAATTCTGCCGCTGAGAGGTAAGGTGCTCAATGTTGAACGCGCGCGCTTAGATAAGATGCTGGCTAATAAAGAGATTGTAAGCATCGTTAAGGCTCTGGGCGTAGGTATAGATGAGCAGTTTGATATCAGAGGCTTGCGTTACGAGCGTATTATTATCATGACTGATGCTGATGTTGATGGTAGCCATATCCGTACGTTGTTACTTACGTTCTTCTTTCGTCATATGCGGCCAGTTGTTGAGGCGGGACATATATTCATAGCTCAACCACCTTTTTACAAAATTGTTGCTAATCGTAAAACTCACTATGCGTACACCGACCAAGAAAAAGATGATTTAATTGACAACTTAATAGCGGAGCGTAAAGCACAAAAGAAAGTTAAAGAGGAATCAGTAGGAGAGCTTGATGCTCCAGTTGATCAGGATGAAGCCGAGAAAGATCGCTACAAACAGGCTGGGGTTACATTGGTCCAGCGCTACAAAGGTCTTGGTGAACAGGATGCAACTGAGCTTTGGGAGACAACTATGAACCCAGATAATCGTGCCTTGCTACAGGTTACCGTGGCAGATGCCGAAAAAGCTGACACAATCTTTAATAAGCTAATGGGCACAGAGGTGGAGTTACGTAAAAACTTTATTCAAACGCATGCTAAGCAAGTCAAAGATTTGGATATTTAGGAGTAGACTATGGCTGAAGAAGACACAATAAAATCAGAAGAAAATTTACAGCAACCAGATCAGAATGAGATGCTCATACTAGATCAAGATAAAGCCAAATCTGTTAGCCCTCGTACTATTGAAGATGAAATGGAGGAGAGCTACCTTCAGTACTCAATGTCAGTCATTGTATCGCGTGCATTACCAGATGTCCGCGATGGCTTAAAACCTGTGCAGCGGCGAATCCTGTATGTTATGGGTCTCAGTGGTCTTCGGCCTACAGCTAAGTTTCGTAAATCCGCTACTGTGGTGGGTGATGTAATGGGTAGCTATCACCCTCATGGCGATAGCTCTATCTATGACACTATGGTTCGCATGGCTCAGCCTTGGTCTATGCGTTATGAAATGGTTGATGGACAGGGAAACTTTGGTTCAATGGATGGTGATCCTCCGGCTGCCTATCGTTATACAGAAGCCCGTATGGCAAAACCTGCTGAATATATGTTGGCAGATATCGATAAGGACACAGTAGATTGGCGTCCAAACTTTGATGATTCTAAGCAAGAACCATCAGTTCTGCCTGCTAAATTACCCAACCTCTTATTGAATGGTCAGGTGGGTATTGCAGTTGGTATGGCAACAAATATTCCGCCTCATAACCTGAGTGAGCTTGTAGATGCTACTATCGAGATTATCGACAATCCTGAAGCCACCATTGACGACTTGCTGCAGCACGTAAAAGGACCGGATTTTCCAACAGGTGGTATCTTATATGGTAAAGAATCTCTTCGCGCAGCATATCTTACCGGTAAAGGAGGGGTAATTCTACGGGCCGTTGCCGAGATTGAGGAGAATCCGTCTAAGAAAGCATCTCATCGTATTGTCATTACGGAGATACCTTATGCATTAAACAAAGCAGCCCTAGTAGAGAAGATAGCTGATTTAGTCCGCAACAAGAAGATCATGGGTATCAGTGATTTAAGAGACGAGAGTGCTAGGGGTAGCGTTAAGATCGTTGTTGACCTGAAAAAGGATGCTTACCCTAAGAAAGTTTTGAACCAGCTATATAAACATACCCCACTTCAGACCAGCTATCACTTCAATATGCTCGCTCTGGTTGATGGTATACAGCCGAGAGTCTTAGGGCTAGAAGCGATTTTGAAAGAATTTTTGGCTCACAGGCAGCGAGTTGTCAGGAGAAGGACTGAATTTGAGCTTAAAAAGGCTCAGGCAAGGGAGCATATATTAGATGGACTCAAGATTGCTCTTGATAATATCGATGAGATTATAACAACGATACGTAGTAGCGAAACTACTGAAATTGCACAAGTAAATCTCATGGAGAAATTCAAATTGTCTGAACTTCAAGCTAAGGCAATTTTAGCAATGCAATTACGTGCCTTAGCTGGCCTTGAGCGTAAGAAGGTAGAAGACGAGCTAGCCGAGCTTAAGAAGCTGATCAAGGAATTACAAGGCATCCTAGCTGATGAAAAGAAAATTCTCGCTATTATAAAAGAAGAACTAGAAGAAGTTAAAACTAACTTTAATGATGAGCGGCGAACTAAGATTATTCCGCAAGAACTGGGTCGTTTCAGTGAAGAAGAACTTATACCTAATGAACAGGTTGCAGTTACGATTACAGCTAGCAATTATATCAAGCGCACACTAACAGATGATTATAAGAAACAGAACAGAGGCGGCAAAGGTCGTCGAGGCATGACCACTAAAGAAGAAGATATTATCGAGCACTTAGTATTGGCTAATACGCATGATTATCTGCTGTTCTTCACTAATAAGGGTCGCTTATTTAGGCTTAAAGCTTATGAGGTGCCTCAGGCGGGTCTGATTGCCAAGGGCCAGGCTATAGTTAATTTCCTTCAGCTTCAGCCAGAGGAACGAGTTACATCGGTCATTAATCTCAATAAAGAGAAGAGTTCAAAAGGCTATCTCTTTATGGTAACGAAACAGGGAACAGTCAAAAAGACAGCTCTAGATGATTATCAGAATGTACGCCAGAGTGGTTTAATTGCCATCAAGATTGATGATGGTGATGAATTAAAATGGATCATGGTTACCGATGGCCAACAAGATATCTTAATTGCCACTGCTAAAGGCCAAGCTATACGCTTCGCAGAAAAAGATGTCAGACCAATGGGGCGTGTTGCTAGAGGTGTTCGTGGTATTAAGTTACGCTCAGGCGATGAAGTTATTGGTGCCGGTATTGGTATGCCAGATTCTAATATATTTGTACTGAGTCAGAACGGATATGGGAAGCGTACAAAGGTTGACCAATTCACAACACATAGACGTGGCGGGGTTGGTATTAGAGCGGCTGTACTGAATAAAAAGACTGGCGACTTGGTAGCTATGCGCTCGCTCAAGGATCTGGCGGAAGAGATAATAATTATTTCTGAAAAAGGCCAGACTATCCGCACGGGCTTGCAGCAAATTTCTGAGATTAGCCGAACAACTCAAGGTGTAAGGGTTATAAAGCTTAATGATGGTGACAGTGTGGCCTCTGTAGCTTTAGTTATTAGCACGCCAGGTGAGGGTGAGACTGCTGAGGATAATCAACTCGAGCTTGACACGGAACAAACAAAATAAATATCACAACGACTTTTTCCTTGACCAGAATTAATATATCTAGTAATCTCTATGGAAGTCTCTATAAATCTTTTACTGGAGTGAACGTTAAAAATTTAGCAGTGCAGCGTCAACGTCAAATTATTTTGACAGAGATTTTTATGATTTTGAGTCAAAAACTTTTTTATTGAGAGTTTGATCCTGGCTCAGGATGAACGCTGGCGGCATGCCTAATACATGCAAGTCGTGCGGAAACACTTCGGGTGTCGAGCGGCGGACGGGTGAGTAACGCGTTAGTATCTACCCCAAACTGAGGAATAACTCCGGGAAACCGGAGCTAATACCGCATATGGTCTTCGGATTAAAGCCTTCGGGCGGTTTGGGAGGAGCTTGCGTCTGATTAGCTAGTTGGTAAGGTAATGGCTTACCAAGGCTACGATCAGTAACTGGTCTGAGAGGATGATCAGTCACACTGGAACTGAGACACGGTCCAGACTCCTACGGGAGGCAGCAGTAGGGAATTTTCCACAATGGGCGAAAGCCTGATGGAGCAATGCCGCGTGCAGGATGAATGCCTTCGGGTTGTAAACTGCTTTTATGAGGGAAGATTGTGACGGTACCTCATGAATAAGCCTCGGCTAACTCCGTGCCAGCAGCCGCGGTCATACGGAGGAGGCAAGCGTTATCCGGAATCATTGGGCGTAAAGAGATGCGTAGGCGGTTCATCAAGCGAAATGTGAAATCTTGTGGCTCAACCACAAGACTGTGTTTTGAACTGATGGACTAGAGCATGATAGAGGTAACTGGAATTCCTTGTGTAGGAGTGAAATCCGTAGATATAAGGAGGAACACCAATGGCGAAGGCAGGTTACTGGATCATTGCTGACGCTAAGGCTCGAAAGCGTGGGGAGCGAACGGGATTAGATACCCCGGTAGTCCACGCCGTAAACGATGGATGCTAGCTGTTTGGAGGTATCGACCCCTTCAGAAGCGAAGCTAACGCGTTAAGCATCCCGCCTGAGTAGTACGAGCGCAAGCTTAAAACTCAAAGGAATAGACGGGGACCCGCACAAGCGGTGGAGCGTGTTCTTTAATTGGATGATAAGCCAAGAACCTTACCCAGGTTTGACATCCCGAGAAGGACTGTGAAAGCAGACTGTGCTTTATTGAACTCGGTGACAGGTGTTGCATGGCCGTCGTCAGCTCGTGTCGTGAGATGTTGGGTTAAGTCCCGCAACGAGCGCAACCCTTATAGTTAGTTGGATTTTTCTAACTAGACTGCCTCGGTAACGGGGAGGAAGGAGGGGATGATGTCAGGTCCGTATTACCCTTACACCTGGGGCTAGAAACGCGCTACAATGGCCGGTACAATGGGCAGCCAAATCGCGAGATGGAGCTAATCCCACCAAAGCCGGTCTCAGTTCGGATTGGAGGCTGAAATTCGCCTCCATGAAGCCGGAATCGCTAGTAACCGTAGGTCAGCACACTACGGTGAATACGTTCCCGGGTCTTGTACTCACCGCCCGTCAAGCCACGAAAGTTGGAGGCACCCGAAGTCCCATTTGGGCCTAAGGTGAAACCAATGATTGGGGTTAAGTCGTAACAAGGTATCCGTACCGGAAGGTGCGGATGGATTACCTCCTTTCTAGGGAGATACTGCAGCCACACGAGCTGCAGAAGGTCGACTCGAAGATACTGGTTTACACGTGATGTCAGTATCTTATTTTATCGGGTCATCACGGAACAATCGACGTTTGACGCCGCACTGCTAAGTTTTTACGGGACTATAAACCTCAGCTTTATCGCTGAGGTTTTTTATTACAGTAAAAACCCTAGCATCATCTGGTAACTGTGGTACAATAGTTCGGTATCTATTCTGGGGCAATAGCTCAGTTGGCTAGAGCACCGCCTTTGCAAGGCGGGGGTCCAGGGTTCGAGTCCCTGTTGCTCCACCACAATAGACGACCTTTCAGGTTTTCTATTGTGCTGGGTCGTAAAATTAGTTCATCGACTCGGTTACTGCTCTTGCTGAGCAGAGCATGATATTTGAGGGCGATTAGCTCAGTTGGTTAGAGCGCGTCACTGATAATGACGAGGTCGGAGGTTCAAGTCCCTCATCGCCCACCAGTGTCGACTCAACTCCTATCATTTCTAGCGAGCACAGTGAGCGTCTAATGACGAGGTCGGAGGTAATGCCAAATGATCATAATTGTATCATTTGGCTAATCAGGTCAAATCTTCGATTTGAGACTGATCAAGTCCCTCATCGCCCACCATATCTTCCTATAAGATGCATGATCACAAGAGTATAATTGAAATCAAATGAGTCAGCTTAAAGATTTCCATCACTACAAAGGCGACGATTTAACGCCGGCTGAAAAGGTGGAGCGTGAATTTGTTAAACTACTGATTAACTCAGATATCCCTGACAGTGAGCGGGTAAGTTCTAAAGTTTGGGAGCTAAAACACTCGTCTGGTTGTGTGCAGATTGCTCGCACATTGGCGCAGAAACGAGGGCTCAATCTAGAGATAGCCGAAGTATCCTGTCTTCTGCATGATATTTATGTAGCCCTAGAAGGTAAAGGCGATAGCCACGCCATACTTGGCGCACCAATGGCAGAAAACTTACTCAATAAAGTTGGCGGCTTTGCACCAGACGATATTAAGACTATCGTTAAGGCAATTGCCGAGCATAGCCAGAAAGATGTCTATAGCGACGACCCTTATGTAGAGCTAGTAAAGGACGTTGATGTTTTTGACTGTTCACTCTATAGAGGTGCGGGGGATTACTATAAAATCCATAAATCACCCGAAATGCTGGGCCACTACATGAAGCGAGTACGGGCAGTACGTGAAGAGTTAGGGCTAAATCCAGAGGAAGTTTTCAGAAAATGAGTGATTATATACACACACTTAGAGATATTGATGTTGATAACTTGAGCGTATTTGGTGGCAAGGCGATTAATCTAGCCAAGATGTTGCAGTCTGGCCTACCTGTACCGGGCGGCTTTGTCGTTGGCTTGGGTGCTTTTACTGATGATGGTGATTTAAGAGATGAGGTAAAGTCCGAAATTACTAGTAAGTTGCAGGATAAAATGTATGCCGTACGATCATCTGCAACTGCCGAAGATGCTGAAGACGCATCATGGGCTGGTCAATTTGAGACGTTTTTAAACACTAAGCCAGAAGATGTGATAGCAAAGATTAAAGAATGTCATAATTCCGCTAAGGATAGAGCATTTGCTTACGCGGATAATAAGGATCTTGACGAAGACTTTAATGTGGCTGTCGTGGTTCAGGAGATGGTGCAGCCAGAATATGCTGGTGTGCTTTTCACGAAAGATCCCGTAACGGGTAAGGATCAGTTGGTCACAGAGTATGTTGCTGGTCTGGGTGAGGATTTAGTTAGTGGTAAGGTAGACCCTAAGCAGCTAGTTTTGGGGTATGATGATGATTCAGCGCCTTTTGATGTAGATCAGCTAGCGGATTTGGCAACTAAAGTGGAACAACTATTTGGCTCGGCGCAGGATATAGAGTGGGCTTGGGCAGACGATAAGATATGGCTTGTACAGGCGCGGCCAATCACAGTTACTCAAAAATCCCGTTCAGGATATTATTTGGGTGAGCCACAAGATTTGTTCTACTGGGGTCCATCGCGAACTGATCCGATGTACATGAGTGAGTTTATGGCTGCAGCCGAAAGACTATTCAAGGAGATGTTTAAGAATCCCGACCTGCCATCGCCACCCAAGAATTTGGTATTATTCGACCAAGGCAAAATGGTTTGGCTAAGTAATGCCACAGATTTTTTTAATTGGTGCGAAAAAGCTTTCGAAACTTATAAAGAACTGGATAGACTCGATCGTGATATTGCGAACTGGCGTCTTGAATCGGAAAAATTAACTAAGTTAGCGGGTGTAGCATTTGACGAGGCAGCAATTAATGCTTGGTATCACACTGAGTTTGCTGAGTTTTCGCTGTATGGCTCGGAGGCGGCTCTGGCGAAGCAGTTAAGTAGATTTGATGCGGAAACCAGACAAGAAGTATGGACTGCTTTCACAGTTCCCGATAAACCGACTTTTTTGACGCGCATCGATAAAGACTTGGCAGAAACACTCAATCCCGCTGCAATGGCACAGAAATATCCGTGGATTCAGGATGGTTATCATGGGTTGTCTGATGGTGTCGAGCAGTATTTTAAGGAAAGGCTTGAAATTGTTAAGGATGAAGATTATCAAACCCAAGACCACGAGCCCAAAAGACAAGAACTAATAACTAAACTAGAATTAAGCCAAGATGAAGTTAGTGCTCTGACTCTGGCGCGCAAGTTAGCTGAGTTCATGGACGACCGTAAGGCTTGGATGATGCAAACGCGTAGGTTACTCAAGCAGTCTGTGGGCAAAATAGAACACGGCTGGTTTTTTGATGGTAAACAGGCTTCACTGATTGACGAAGTCACAACACGCGAACTTTGGCAGCGTTACGTAGACTTTAAAGCGGCTACTAATGCGGTTATTGGCGTGGTTGCTAGTAATGGCGGCAAGCACTTTGTTAATGGTGAGGTAGCTATTGTTGCCGACCCAACGGATTCCATAGGTGATGGCAAAATTGTTGTAGTGCCGTCTACTAGCCCAAGCTATGTGCCATTAATGCGCAAAGCCAAAGCTTTAATAACAGATCATGGTGGCATGATGTCGCATGCTGCGATTGTGGCTCGTGAGTTCAATTTGCCCTGTATTGTCGGGACGAAACAAGCAACCAAAGTCCTAAATACTGGTGATAAAGTTGTGCTTGACCTAGTTAAGGGTGAGGTAAATAAGTAAAAGAAAAGACGTAACTTTATGCCAGAAGAACCCGGGACAGATGGAATAGGTGGGGGTAGTGAGCAGGATAAGCTATTTATTGGCGAAGAAAGAGGCGGGGTAAAGAGCTTAGACGAGCTTGTAATCCCAGGCGAGCTGCTTGATGATCAAGTAGAGGTTCTTTCTGAAATAGAACCAATCGAAAGAAGTTTTCATTTATTAAACTGCCTGAATGCTTTAGCTGCTGTAAATATGCGCGTAGGTCTACAGAAAGCTGGTATTCACGCATTGGGCCTGGAAAGTTATGGTGGTCATCGCGGTAATGTTGTGGCTGGAGCAGGCAGAAATGCTAAGAGGATATTAACTGAAGCTAAGCAGCACTTTGCTAGAGCGTGCGACCTAGATGGGCTGTTGGCGGATGATCCTGATCATGAGCCTGAGATTAAAAGGGGTGTTCGCAGAGCTTTTGAAAGATTTACAACTCAGTATGGTGTCGATCACATACAGCTGGATAAAGCTCGTCGCCAATTGCGTAGACATATAAAAACAGGAGTTGAGACTAAAGAAATTGATGTAATTACGACAATAACCAAACTTAATCGTGAACAAAATTTTAGACCGTATCAGGAGGATATATCTGACGAGCTAGAAACTACTGACGAAGATTCTAAAAAACTTAAATACAGAAATCGTCTTGAGGTGTTGCGCTTTGATCCACGAGCAGGCTTCTTGCCTACTACCAGAGCCGAACTTAATACAGTCGTAGCTTATCTAGACTATCTTGATAACCCGGATTATCCGCTTGGCGTAACAGATCAGTTATTTGAGGTTGTATCACACCAGCAAAAAATTGATGGCTTTGCGGCGGCCGAAGGCCATAGGGCAGCTGAAAGCATTACTTGGGAGATAGGCGACCATGCGATAGATGCAGCGCTTGCAACTACTAGCCTGAAGCAGCTTGCTCAGGATATTGAAGTAACAAATCCTGAGCTAAAGTTAGTTGATGTGGATGAAGTTGGAGCAAATAATCCGGCATTGGCTTACGTGTTCCAGTATTTTGATCTCCTGGAATTTATTAGAGAAGGCAAGGTGGCTGGCTTAAATAGGGATCCGGCTCGCACCCGACCACAGCGGTATCTTGACCAAGACGGTAGAGAGGTTCAAGGAATGGTTCCAGGTAAGCATAAACGGATTTACAGCCCGTATACTCGGCCAGACAGGACAAAGGATTTTGAGAAACATTACTTGCGCCAACTCAATAGCCTAACAATTCGAGATTTAAGATTGACTCTACCAGATATTATTGCCAATCATGAACGGCGACTAGAGTTTATGCTCGCTCGGTTAGGAGAAACAGACCAGTTCTTTGGCGAGAAACCAGGCCATTTAACAGATGGTGTCAAAAAGGCGGTCGCCGACAGCGAAGCAATTGCCTATGCGGTTTTTACGGAATCCGACCAAAGACCAGAAGCTGCTTAAAGGCAGAGAAACGTGGCAAAATTCTAGTAGCCCAAGACTGGAGCTAGGCTGCTATTGATGCAGGGCCTTCTATCTTGAGCTTCTCTAGTTTTCTTACAACTCTACGTTGAGCTAGCGTGTCTTTAGCTGCATATACACCTGCAGCTGCCGGAGGCATGAATCTGCTGTATTCATGAGCTATCCTATGTCTGCCTCCGGCTACGGTCTTGTAGCCACCTTCGCTGACTAGGTCGATGGAGCCAACTATTTCACCGATAAGATCTTCGTCCCCTTTTTTCAGTGCGCTCTTTGAGGCTGCGACATAACGATTGAAGATTTGTTGAGACATATTAGCATAGAATAATCTGTGCACTAGATCGTGGGCTGCATATCGTGGGTCTAGGGTAGCCATCGGGATTTCTCCGCGCGATAGGTGTGTCGCAAAATCAATTGGTTCAATAAAACCTCCTGGGTAATCCACAAACAAACCATTGCAAATTCCTGTTTGTTGAATCTTAGCTCGGTTTTCATTAAGCGCGGTGTTGGATGGTACAACTATGTGTTTTGTGCCATCTCGAACCTCGCTAAGGAAACCAAACTTTGCCCAGTACGTAGAGTCTTTAGCAATAGAGTCATGCAGCAAGCTAAGATTGTAAAAAATTCTAGCAGCTTCTTCCTCCGTATATGTTTCTATTGGTGCATCATCAAAGTCTATGCTTGCAGTAATTAGTTCAGGGCCCATAGCAAGCTTGATACCACTCGAATCAAATAGCAGTATTTCTTCTTGGGGTGGTGTTTGTATTTCTGTACCACTAGACATGGATATATAATAGCATAAACAATTTAAAAAATCAAATGACTTACGAATTATTATCCTATCGCTTAATTCCAGGAGAGCAGAACAGCTCAGTAAAATGCTAATGTAAAAAGCACAATGATTATTGCTAAAATTACCCTTGCACATACCTTAACCACTGTGATAGAGTATATAGACACAAAAACAAGGAAACTATCTATGAGTAAACAATTAGGGAGAACCTCTGGCTAGCCAGTAACAAATTGTTTGTTCCTAGATGGTCGCCAGAGTTGCGGCTTTTTTTATGCCCAACTGAGTGAGACCATACGTACTTTGACAATTAGGTGACAGACGAAGTAAATGCAAAATTTACTAGTCAAATGCACGAAAAGTTAAATAAGGGCATGCAGTGAATGCCTTGACACAAGATACCGATGAAGGACGTGGCAATCTGCGATAAGCTTCGGTGAGCTGATATACAAGCTTTGAACCGGAGATTTCCGAATGGGGAAACCTAAACCAAGTCATGTTGGTTTGTTGTTACCTGAACACATAGGGTAATAAATGGGAACCGCGGGAACTGAAACATCTTAGTACCGTGAGGAAAAGAAAGTAAATAACGATTCTCCTAGTAGTGGCGAGCGAACGGGGAAGTGCCTAAACCTTTTATACTTCCGTCTGTTTACAGACGGATAAGTGAACAGACGAATGTATATAAGGGGTTGTGAGATAAAACCAATTCATGAATACATCAATTGAGTATTTATGAAGAGACTCTGTTATTGGTCTCGATAAGAACAGCTTTGTTAGCAGAAGATTCTGGAAGGAATTACCAAAGAGAGTGATAGTCTCGTATGCGAAAACTCAGCTTGTAATTATAGGTCTTATCTCGAGTAGATCGGGACACGTGAAACCCTGATTGAAACTGGGAGGTCCACCTTCCAAGGCTAAATATATCTTGTGATCGATAGTGAACCAGTACCGCGAGGGAAAGGTGAAAAGAACCCCGGGAGGGGAGTGAAATAGAATCTGAAACTGCATGCCTACAAGGAGTCGGAGCCGGCTTGACCGGTGACGGCGTGCTTTTTGTAGAACGATCCAGCGAGTTATTGTCTGGGGCAGGCTAAGCCATCTGGCGGAGCCATAGTGAAAGCGAGGGTTAATAGCCCGTTTATTGTCTCAGGGAATAGACCCGAAACCAGGTGACCTAACCATGGGCAGGTTGAAGCGGCGGTAACACGTCGTGGAGGACCGAACCAGGGCATATTGCAAAATGCTTGGATGACCTGTGGTTAGCGGTGAAATGCCAATCGAACCTGGAAATAGCTGGTTCTCCTCGAAATAGCTTTAGGGCTAGCGTCGTGTATGCAACTTACGGGGGTAGAGCTCTGATTAGAACTGGGGCCCGCAAGGGTACCCACTCTTGTCAAACTACGAATACCGTAAGCCAAGGCACGGCAGTCAGAACACGGGGGCTAAGCTCCGTGTTCGAAAGGGAAACAGCCCAGATCGCCAATTAAGGTCCCTAAATTATCACTAAGTGGGAAACGATGTGAAAGTGCTCAGACAGTGAGGAGGTTGGCTTAGAAGCAGCCATTCCTTTAAAGAGTGCGTAACAGCTCACTCATCGAGCGCTTTTGCGCGGAAAATGTAACGGGGCTAAGTGATATACCGAAATTGCGAACTCTACACCTTTTATTTCATTGTAATCGATGTTACAAATACATCGATTTGATTAATATAACAGTGGACTGAAAGGTGTAGAGTGGTAGAGGAGCGTTGATATCTGCATTGAAGCTGTACCGCGAGGTATGGTGGAGCGTTATCAAGTGAGAATGCTGGAATAAGTAACCATATTTAAAGTGAGAATCTTTAACGCCGAAAGAGTGAGGTTTCCTGGGCGATGATCGTCATCCCAGGGTTAGTCGGGCCTAAGTCGAGGCGAGTAGCGTAGACGATGGACAACGGGTTAATATTCCCGTACCGGTAATAATTTAGTGGTTAAGTGCGCGGCGTGGTAGTCAGAGCGGTCTTATGGTTATGACCGTCTAAGTATTTAGTCTTCGGACAAGATACGAATGAAACTACTCTTCGGAGCGGAATTCTGCGAGTCCATGCTGACCGGAAAAGCTTAACCATGTCATGTTATTGCCGACCGTACCGCAAACCGACACAGGTACTCAGGTCGAGTAGACCAAGGCGTGCGAGAGAACCTTCGTTAAGGAACTCGGCAACAAAAGCGACCGTAACTTCGGGATAAGGTCTCCCCTCACCATTTTTGGTGAGAGCCGCGTTCTCTTATAAACGTATTTAACATTTCATGTCACAACGAGTATTGAGAGAGTGCAGTTCAACTCCCGCTAAAAACGGTGAGGGGCGCAGCGAAAGAGCCCACGCGACTGTTTATCAAAAACACAGGTCTCTGCTAACACGAAAGTGGATGTATAGGGGCTGACGCCTGCCCGGTGCTGGAAGGTTAAGGAAGTTGGTGAATGCTGACGACTGAAGCCCCAGTGAACGGCGGCGGTAACTATAACCGTCCTAAGGTAGCGAAATTCCTTGTCAGGTAAGTTCTGACCCGCACGAATGGCGCAACGATGTGGGCGCTGTCTCAACGAAGGACTCGGTGAAAGTGCATTGGCGGTAAAGATGCCGTCTGTCCGCATCAGGACGAAAAGACCCCGTGGAGCTTTACTACAGCTTGACATTGTGTTGAGTGGCAGCTTGTGCAGGATAGGTGGGAGACTTTGAAGTAGACACGCTAGTGTTTGTGGAGTCGCCCGTGAAATACCACCCCTGCTGTCATTTGACTCTTACTCGGACCTTGATTTGCAGAAGCAATTCTTTGGTTTGTAAGTGTTAACATATAGGTAAAGGCTCAATACGGTTGGGCTTTTATCTAATAGCAATCACATGCTTATGTTTAACATCATGCAAAACTGGAAATTGATCTGTAGATTCAGGTTCGAGGACCATGTCTGGCGGGTAGTTTAACTGGGGCGGTTGCCTCCTAAAGAGTAGCGGAGGCGTTCAAAGGTTGGCTTAGCTCGGATGGAAATCGAGTGGAAAGTGTAAGCGCACAAGCCAGCTTGACTGCGAGGCGTACAGGCCAAGCAGGCACGAAAGTGGGAGCTAGTGACCCGCTGTCCGTACATTTGTACATGGTAGTGGTACCGGCAGCGCACACGGATAAAAGTTACCCCGGGGATAACAGGCTTATCGCGCCCAATAGTCCACATAGACGGCGCGGTTTGGCACCTCGATGTCGGCTCATCACATCCTGGGGGAGAAGCATCTCCCAAGGGTTCGGCTGTTCGCCGATTAAAGTGGTACGCGAGCTGGGTTCAGAACGTCGTGAGACAGTTCGGTTTATATCCGATGCGGACGAGTTGGAAACTTGAGTGAAGTCATCCCTAGTACGAGAGGACCGGGATGAACAAACCTCTGGTGTACCGGTTGTCGTGCCTGCGGCACCGCCGGGTAGCTATGTTTGGAGTGGATAAGTGCTGAAAGCATCTCAAGCACGAAGCCCTGCACAAGATTAGGTTTCCCCATGAGATCCCAGAAAGATGATCTGGTTGATAGGCGCACGGTGTACGCACAGTAATGTGTTGAGCCTAAGCGTACTAATGATCCATTGAACTTTTCGTGTCCAATACTTACATACATTTTGTGTGTGAGTATTGGTTTTGGCTAGTAAATTTTGTATTTACATCTGTTACAAGTATTTGTGTGTTATATGCTGGTGTCAAAGGCGGAGGGGCCACACCCGATACCATGCCGAACTCGGAAGTTAAGACCTCCAGCGCCGATGATACTCCTTGAGGGGAAAGTAGGTCGACGCCGGCATATAGCTCATAAAACATATTATTTAAATAATTTATTAATGCTCTGTGTAGTACTAAAAACAACAAACCTATAATATTACATAAGCTTATTGACAATTAGCACAAGCTAGATTATAATACAACATGTAATTAGTGAGGTGCGTATCTATGTCAGGTACTAAAGCTGGCGGCAAAGTTGCTGCTGCAACCAATAAGAACCGATACGGTAGTGATTTTTATGCTCGTATTGGTGCAAAAGGTGGCAAGAATGGTACAACCGGCGGATTTTTCGCTAACCGTGAACTAGCTCGTGTAGCTGGTGCAAAAGGTGGCAAGATTAGCCGACGTACTAAAAAAGACTAGTCCTAGTCTGATTCTACAAAAGAAGACGCATTACTTTATGCGTCTTCTTTGTATTTGGCAGGTTTGATCTTTCGATACGGACCATTTGGTGAAGCAGTTAAAACAGCGATACTGCTGGGGGCGGGTCTCTGCCGCTGACTGGTGGCAATTCGGACAGCTTGAGCGACTGTAAAGCCAGCTTCTATACGTCTCTAAACAACTGTCGGCATGCTCATCATTAAATTTTATATTGTGTTTGCTGGCTAAATCCTTAGTTTTGGCCCAAGCCTGCCTTTCTCGCCTTACAAGGTCTAAGTCATAGTCAAAGCTGTGATGCTTAAGTAATCCATGGGATATTTCATGTAGAAGCGATAGACGCCCCGTTATGGACTTAATATCATCACTATTAAAGTAAATTGTGTTGTTGGAAGGTGACCATTTAAAAACAGATGAAACGGCAAAGATAAATGTTGACTTATATACATCAATAATATCCATATAAACTAATTCTCCTTACCCAATCTAATTCTGACTATACTCTACGGCTCTCTACTTTGACAAATTAGTCTCACATCTGTAGAATTGCTAGTAATTGTTCAGAGGCCACCTTGATAGGGGTTACTCTGACCCAAGAAAGGAGAATTAATTATGAGTAAAACTGCTCAAGCAGTTACTATGGAGGACCTTCTTAAAGATCACGCTATCACTGAGCTTAATGCGGGCGATGTGGTTGAAGGTTCAGTTATATCAGTTAAGAAGAATGAAATTTGGATAGATTTAGGTGCGCATGGCATAGGTATCGTCATGCGACGAGAGATTGGGCATGGCAATAAAGACTTAAAGCCTGGAGATGAGGTTAGTGCCAGCGTAATTGATCCTGAGATACATGCAGGACAGGCACTGCTTAGTTTGCGCAAGGCTGCCAAGGATCGAGGCTGGGATGAATTAGCTGAATTATCTGCTGCCGGTGAAATAGTTGAAGTAACACCTTACGATGCTAATAGGGGCGGTTTGTTGGTTGAGCTATCTGGCGTCAGGGGATTTTTGCCAGTCAGTCAGCTATCTGCAGAACACTATCCTCGTGTAGCTGGAGCTGATAAAGACGAAATTTTGCAAAAGCTCAATAGTCTAATTGGCGGCAAAATTCGAGCTCGGATTTTGGATATTGATCGGAAAGAAAACAAACTTATCTTTAGTGAAAAAGAAGCTGTTAGAGAAGATATGCAAAAACGTCTTGAAAAACTAGAAGTTGGCGAGATCGTTAAAGGGGCAGTTACTGGTGTAGTTGATTTTGGCGCATTTGTAAATGTAAACGGTATTGAAGGATTAATTCATATCTCTGAAATATCCTGGGATAGAGTCGATAATCCATCTGACTATGTAAAAGTCGGTGATAATGTTGAGGCTAAAGTTATTGGTATTGATAAAGATCGTCTTAGTTTGAGCCTTAAACAACTACAAGAAGATCCTTGGGTAAAAGAAGTTGCTAAGTACAAGGTTGGTTCCGAAGTTGAAGGCAGGGTAACTAGAATTACTCCGTTCGGTGCTTTCATTCAGATCAGCCCAGCTGTTGAGGCGTTAGTGCATGTCTCTGAGCTTAGTAATGGTGACGACGAGAATACTGATCCTGAACAGATATTTAAACTGCATGAAACTAGGACTTTTAAGATCCTGAGCATTGATACTGAGGCTCGTAAAATATCACTTTCATTCAAGAAATAGATTCTTTGCCAAATATCAGTACGGGTTTGTTTGGGCTGACGATATCTGTATGTTATTTGAAGTCCAGCCTCTAAAGACGTATCATATATAGCAAGTCTACTAAAAAGGAGAGCTAATGACTGACAACAAACAGGTTGTATTGCCAGAGCTGGTTACAGTTGGTGATTTTGCGCGCCTAATTGATAAACCAGTAGGTGAAGTCATGGCTACTCTGATTAGTAATGGTGTTATGGCGACTGTAAACGAAGCTATCGATCGGGATACTGCTGAAATTATAGCCAGTGAATACGATATAAGTGTTGTCGCCGAAAAGTCTCAGAAAGAGAAGCGTGCTGAGAGATCTACAGTTGAAACGGCCACACTACGCCCGCCAGTCGTCGCGGTGATGGGCCATGTTGACCATGGTAAGACTAGTTTATTAGATGCTATCCGTCAGACTGAGACAGCTCAAGGTGAAGCTGGCGGCATTACCCAGCACATATCCGCTTATCAGGTTACGCATAATAATCGTAAGATAACTTTCCTTGATACGCCTGGACATGAGGCGTTTGCAGCTTTGCGTGAACATGGCGCACAGTTAACTGATGTAGCGATCATAGTTGTAGCTGCGGACGATGGCATCAAACCTCAAACTATTGAGGCCATTAACTTCGCTAAGCGAGCAGGGGTTCGTATGGTTGTGGCAATCAACAAGATTGATAAACCGGGTGCGGATATTAACAGAGTTAAAACTGAGTTATCAGAGCATGGCCTCCAACCAGAGGAGTGGGGAGGAGATACAGTTATAGCTGAAGTTTCGGCGCTTCAAAAGCAAGGTTTAACAGAACTGCTCGACCTAGTTTTACTTGTAGCTGATATAGAGGAGCTGAAAGCTGATGCAGAAGGCGATGCCGAGGGTATTGTGATTGAATCATACATGCAACCAGGCAAAGGGCCTGTTGTGCGTGTTCTGGTGGAGCATGGCGCACTAAGGAAGGGCGATGTTGTGGTGGCTGGAGCTAGCTACGGGCGCGTTCGGACTCTCGAGGACTATAGTGGTAACCAGATTGACGTTGCAGGAGCTTCTACCCCCGCAACAGTTAGTGGGTTTAAAGAATTGCCTGCTTTTGGAAATATATTTATGGTAGTTCACAGCGAAAAAGAAGCTCGTAAGCTAGCTGGCAGTGCTCGACAAAACAGCGCGCTCAAAAGCTCTAATTCAGTGAAGACCATAACAGATGCTTCTGGAATTGATAAATTGTTAGCCCAGCAAGAAACCAGTGAGCTGCCGGTGATTATTAAGGCTGATGTTCAAGGATCGCTTGAGTCGGTTATTCAGAGCTTAAATGCAATTGAGAGTGATGAAGTGGCTGTGAAGGTGGTTTCTAGTGGTATAGGAGCGATTAATGAAACCGACATTACCCGTGCCAATACTAGTAGCGCCATCATTTTTGGGTTCAATGTTGAAGTCCCGGTTAATATAAAACGATTAGCTGTTCGCGAACAAGTAATCATCAGAATACATAACATTATTTATGAACTGATTGACGATGCTAAAGCGATGCTAAGCAAACTGCTACCCCCAGAGATAATTGAGACTGAGGTTGGTAGGCTAAAAGTTAAAGGTATTTTTAGAACCACTAAATCTGAGATTATATGCGGTGGCGAAGTGACAAAAGGCAAAGTAACTCCTAAAATTATGGCAAAAGTTATTCGTGATAAGGAACAGCTACTTGAGGTTGAGGTTGTAGCTGTGCACCGTGGTGAAGCTGAGGCTAAAGAAGTATTTGAAGGTGAAATGTGTGGCGTAAGATTAAAGACTTCAAAGAAGCTACAGCTTGTAGAAGGTGATACAATAGACTTCTTTACAAGAGAAGAAGTTACAAGAAGCTTATAAATCAGTTGCAGACTAATACATTTTAGGTAACAATATTATCACCATGCTAAAAATTGACGACAATTTACTAAAAGAATTAGGGCTACATACTTTGCCTGTTGATGAGCGTAATAAGTTGTTAGCTCAGATCTATGAAACTCTAGAACTTAGGGTCGGCATGAAACTTGCTGAAAATATGAGCGACGAACAGCTTGATGAGTTTGAAAAATTTATTGATACAAATGATGAGGCTGGAGCATTAAAATGGCTAGAGTCTAATTTCCCTAATTACAAACAAGTGGTAGCTGATGAACTTGATAAATTAAAGATTGAAATTAAAAAAGACGCAGATAAGATTCTGGGCACCTATAGCGAACAGTCGTAGGTGTTATTATTGCTGTAGTATGAGTAACTGGTTACGGAATTTTTGTCTTCCTGCTAGAAATGACACAGAATTCATTTCCTTCTTACCTGCGGGTTTGAGCGTGTTAATAACTAGCAAAGAATCTTTGCAGCTAACAGCTAGTTGATTGTCATTAGTTAAGACAAAAAGGCCAGTCTTCTTTGGTTTATAAGTGATTGCTGTAGCTTTGGTGACGATGATCTTTTCCGTATCGATAGTAGTGTAACTTGTCGGCCAGCCATTATATCCTCTAATTTCACGCTCAAGTTGCCCTGCAGGCTTACTCCAATCGAGCAGGCCATCAGTTTTGGAAAGCTTACGAGTATAAGTTGGCGTGCCAACCTGTTTCTTCTTGTGCTGATTACCAGCTAGGATGTTTGGCAAAATTTTATCCATGGTAGCATTGCTCAAGGCTATTAATTTATCGGTTAATGTACTGCTCGTATCAGATTGGTCAATTTTTAAAGTAATTTGATCTAGAATGTCTCCAGTATCTAACCCTTCATTAACTTGCATAATACTTATACCTGTTTGTTGCTGCCCCGATAAAATAGCAAAAGTTATTGGGTCTGATCCGCGCCACTTGGGCAGCAACGAGAAATGAGAGTTTATGATTCCTTTATTAAAATATTCTATTACTGGTATAGGTAAAATTATGCCAAAATCAATAACAATGCCTAGCTGGCTGACAAAGCTACTCTTTTCGAATATGTTAGCTAGCTCATTCTTATTATTAACTTCAACTACTTTAACTCTGTGTTTGATTGCCCATTGTTTCACTAGAGAAGGGATCTTTTGGCTATTTGAACTTAGCCGATCAGTTAAGGTTATAACAGCTTCAATATCATACGATTTAGCTATATGTTCTAATGATTTTAAGCTGACTATACCTGTTCCAAAAAAAACCACTGGTTCGTTAGGTAGCGTTAGGTTGTAGCTTGGCTTAGTTATATATTGACCCATTAATTTGTACCACCCTTTAGGTATTTTAGGGCTTCAATGTATTCCTCGTTTGAGACTAACTCAAGCTTACCGTCATCTTTCATCGCATAAAGTTCACCATCTTTATCTAATCGATCTATATAGGTCTTGCCGTTGATATGGTCAACCTCGTGCTGTAGTAGTCTAGCTAGAAAACCCTCGGCATTAATACGGACTGGCTTTCCTTCGGCATCGAGTGCTTTTAAGGTTATTTTTGGGTATCGCTTAACCCGCCCGTAGTAGCCTGCTACGCTTAAGCAACCTTCAAGCTCATAAATTGGCTTGCCAGATTTGGCGTTAATCTCTGGATTAATCAAAGCGGTAAACTTTTTGTTAGTACGCTGTTCGAGATCGTCGCGTATTATAATGACACGTTCTAATCTGTTTATCTGAACCGCCGCTAGACCAACAGTTACCTCATGTTCTCGGTGAGCCTCCCAGTCTAGACTTACATCGATCATGTCTTTGATCAAATTTTTTATACTGTCATTAACTGA
>Ga0206101_1000116_pt1 | contig 20779 bp, 21 predicted proteins | sample 1B0metagenome_FD_148613 | JGI IMG/M metagenome (GOLD analysis project Ga0206101, IMG submission 148613) | Enriched microbial communities from leaf-cutter ant dump, University of Wisconsin, Madison, United States - 1B0 | ecosystem: Environmental > Terrestrial > Nest > Insects nest > Nest dump... | reverse complement strand
CGGTATGCCGACGCCGTGGTCGGTCACTTCAATGATGACGCGATCCCCTTCGCGGAAGGCGCTCACTTCGACCAGCGGATTGTCGGGCGAATATTTCACGGCGTTCGACAAAAGGTTTGCCATCATCTGCCGAACCACCTTGCCGTCCAGCATCATGCGGGAGGGCAGGTCCCGCATGCGCAGGCGGATGTCATGATCTGGCGAAATGTCCTGATGGTCTTCGCAAGCCTCCCGTATGATGGCGCCGAGATCGCAAGACTCCGGCTCCACAGTCAGCTTGCCGCTTTCCAGCATATGGGCGGAAAGCAGCGTTTCGATCAGCCGCACCAGGCGTTCGACGGCGGAGCGTATCGTCCCTGCCCGTTTTTCCAGCACGTTTTTCGGCAGGCTTTCACCGCGGCGCAGGATGATCTGGGCATTGCCGTCGATAATCGTCAAGGGGGTGCGGAATTCGTGGCTGACCATGGAGATAAAGGTCTTTTGCTGCTCCACAATGTCCTTTTCCTTTTCCAGCGCGGCGGAAAGCTCGGCCGATTGCGCGGCCAGAAGCGCCTGCTGGCGCTTGTAATCGGAAATATCGGTGGTGGAGACAACGGTTTCCCCCGTGCTTAGCATCTTGCGCGCCTGCAGGCGCACCCACGTGCCGCTGGCAAGGCGGAATTCGCGTGTGCCTTCGGGTTTTTTCCACCATTCGCGCATCTCCAGATAACGCGGATCGTCGCGGCGCAGGTGCACCTCCTCCGCCATCAGGTCGAAAGCCTCCAGAATATGCATGCCGTGCATTTGCGGCGCGCTTTTGGGATAGCGGGCGAAATAGTGCTGGCTCATAAAACTGATGTGCCCGTCGAGATCGATCGCGATCAGCGTGTCCGGACTCGCGGCCAGTACGGTATCGGCGCGCTGGTTGGCGGCCTCCGCCTCGCGCGTGCGTTTCTCGACGAGCTCTTCCAGATGGCGGCGGTACTTCTCCAGCTCGATCTCGACCTGTTTCTGATCGGTCACGTCGCGGGCGTTCAGCACTACGGCCTGCACAGTCATGTTGTTCAAAAGGTTCGATGCCGTCGCTTCGATATTCCGCCATTCCCCCGCGCTGTTGCGGATCTGGTATTCAAGGGACACGCCGTCGGCCGATGCACCGGTCAGCAGTTTTTTGAAATTTTGCTGCAAAATATAGCGGTCGCCGTCATGCACGAAATCAAACAGCGTCTGGCCCAGCACCTCCCAGGCTTCATAGCCCAGCTGGCGACCGAAGGCCGGACTGGTATAAAGGATCGTCCCGTCCGCATCCAGCAGCGAGATCATATCGTGCGCGTGTTCGATAATGCCGCGGAAACGCTCCTCGCTCTGTTCGATCAACGCTTCGGCATCGGCCAGATCCTTGAGCGCCAGCAGCTTTTCCAGCAGGTGGCGGCCGAGGGGCGATTGCAGCTCGGCAAGGCTCATCACCTCGTCCACGCCGGCGCGCATCAGTTCCCGCCGGAAGTCCTCCGAATGGATGGTATCGAGCAGAACGTGGGTGCAGCCTGCGAAAAAACCCGTTATCCGTTCAATCTCGGCCAGCGGTAATTTGCCGTTATTATCGATAAAAACCAGATCGGGCCGGTCGTCCAGCGAATCCGCCTCGGCCAGGGAGACGGTGCGGAAATACGGCGTATACCCCTCCAGATTGCCGGCCATGATGACTTCCAGCGCCTGCTGGATCGCCGGCTCTCCCGATACCACGAGACTGTTCAGGACCTTCGCCATCCCCGTTATTTTCTCCCCGAGGGGCAGTATAACCCGAAGCCGCACTGTTAATAAATACGCCTGACGCCGCATTTATATTTAAAGTCTGCGCTTTTTCACTTGTTTTCCAAAATATACATGGCTTTTGGCAAAACGGATTGCTATAACCTGCCCTGCAAAACCGCGTCGAAGCCCTGTTTTTCGGGTATTTTCCTTTTGGAAAAGCCTTGACATAGTGAGTTTTACGGGTATATTGCGTCATCTCGGACGGAGTCCGGGCGTATTCTTATGCCCCGCGGCACACCGACAAAAGTTAAATAAACAATTGAAATGAAACGGTTATAGCTATGTACGCAGTCATCAAAACCGGTGGTAAACAATACCGCGTCCAGAAAGACGATATTATTGAAGTCGAGCTGCTCGACGCCGAAAAAGGCGCCGCTGTATCGCTGGACGAGGTGCTGCTGGTCGGCAGCGAAGGCAAAGCCAAGATCGGCGCCCCTACGGTTTCCGGCGCCAGCGTCAAGGCCACTGTTCTGGACCAGAAACGTGATGATAAAGTCATCGTTTTCAAGAAAAAGCGCCGCCAGAACTATCGCCGCAAAAACGGTCACCGTCAGAACCTCACCGTTCTGAAAATCACGGACATCAAAGGTTAAGTATAAGACTTTAGGAGAATTAAGTCATGGCTCAGAAGAAAGCTGGTGGTAGTACAAAGAACGGTCGCGATTCAGCCGGCCAGCGACTTGGCGTCAAGAAATTCGGCGGCGAAGAAATTCTTTGCGGCGGCATCATCGTGCGCCAGCGCGGTACGGAATACCACCCCGGCAAGTTCGTCGGCATGGGTAAAGATCACACCCTGTTCGCGAAACGCGACGGCGTTGTCAAATTCCACAGCGGCCTGAAAGGCCGCCGTTACGTATCCATCGTGCTGGCCGACGAAACCGCCGCCTAAGCACGAAATACGACTGGATTCAAAAGCCGGGGAAAGCACTTCCCCGGTTTTTTGTTAGCCCGCACCGGACATTACACGGTATAACTGGATTATGAAGTTTCTCGACGAAGCAAAAATATATCTCGAAAGCGGCAAAGGCGGCGCCGGATGCGTGGCCTTTCACCGCGAGAAGTATATCGACATGGGCGGCCCCGACGGCGGTAACGGCGGGCGCGGCGGCCATGTGTATTTCGAAGTTGTGGACAACCTCAATACCCTGATCGATTTCCGCTATACCCAGCATTTCCGCGCCGGCACGGGCGATCATGGCCGCGGTAGCAACATGACGGGCAAGGACGGGCGCGACATTATCGTCAAAGTACCCGTCGGCACTGTCATTTTGGCCGAAGACAAGGAAACCGTCCTGTTCGATTTCGTCACCCCCGGGGAAAAAGTATTGTTCCTGCGCGGCGGCGACGGCGGGTTCGGCAATGCCCATTACAAAACATCCACCAACCGCGCCCCGCGCAAATCGACCCCCGGCTGGCCGGGAGAAGAACGTGCCGTCTGGCTGCGCCTGAAGCTGATCGCCGATGCCGGCGTGGTCGGCCTGCCGAATGCGGGCAAATCGACGTTTTTGTCTGTCGTCTCGCGCGCCAAGCCGAAAATCGCCGATTACCCCTTCACTACCCTCGCCCCGAACCTCGGCGTTGCCCGCGTGCATGACAACGAATTCGTGATCGCCGATATCCCCGGCCTGATCGAGGGCGCGCACGAAGGCCACGGGCTTGGCACCCGCTTCCTCGGCCATGTGGAGCGCACGCGCGTCTTGCTGCACGTCATCGACGGCACCCAGGACGATGTGGTCGGTGCCTATAAAACCATCCGCGGCGAACTGGAGGCCTATGGCCATGACCTGGCCGACAAGCCGGAAATTATCGCGCTGAACAAAATCGACGCCCTCGGCCCCGAACTTGCCGAAGACCAGCGCAAAACCCTGTCCGACGCCATCGGGCAAGAAGTGCATCTGATGTCCGCCGCCGCTCATATGGGAACGGAAGAAATCCTCTCCAAAATCTGGCAGCACATCGTCGAGGGTCGCGAAGCGGAAAAAATTCCCGCGCCGGATGAGCGTTTCCTGAAAGCAGAAGATTTCGCGGAGTAAAAAAACGCAATTCTATCATGCCGCCGTAAAGCAGCATGATTAATGCATTGACTCAGTTTACACTTTACGGCTGCGGCAGGTCGATGCGCGTGTAAAGCCAAATCAGCAGCGCCGGAATGCCCACCACGATCAAAACCGTCACGAGCGTGCCCAGCACGACGGTGCGCTTGTCGGCTTTGGCCGTTTTTTCCACCAGTTTTTCATCATATTTGCGCAGGCCCCGCGCCAGATAAAGCGCGATGGAGCCAAAGGAAACCAGCACCGCGAAAACAATGAAAACCAGATTATCCGTATTCTCGACAAACCTGCCGACCGCCCAGGCCAGAAAAGCGAACAATGCGACCAGAAGCGCCAGATATACGCGCCCGCGACGGTTCTTGGCGGCCTGATACAGCGCCCAACCCCGCGCCGCCGCTTCCGGTCCGTTTTTTTCGACCGGCATTTCCCATTCCACGGGATTTCGGGAAATCGGATCCTCGTCCTGTTCCTGCATCGGCGGCCCCTTTCCTGCACGTGAAAACCATAACAAGCCACACCGGATCGGTATATGATTTTTTAAGCCTGATGCTTTATAATCCCTAATCTCTTACCCTGTTGAAAAGACGACAAGGATTCTCACCATGCGCACCGAAAACGCCCCGCAGACCAAATACCTGAAAGATTATAAAAAGCCGGATTTCGAGATCGAGGATATTCATCTCACCTTCGACATCCGCGACGGCGTGACGACGGTGCGCGCAAAAACGGTTTTCAAGCGCACCCATCCCGATGCCGCCGCGCTGGTGCTGGACGGGCAGGAACTCGCCCTGACATCCGTCGCGCTGGACGGCGAGAAACTCGCCGATAACCGCTACAGTGTCGATGACGGCACGCTCACCATCCACGACGTGCCGGATCGCTTTACGCTGGAAATTGAAAACGATATCCATCCCGAAAAGAACACCGCGCTGGAAGGCCTTTACAGCAGCGGCGGCAATTATTGTACCCAGTGTGAGCCGGAGGGCTTTCGCAAGATCACCTATTACCTCGACCGCTCCGACGTCATGACAAAATTCACGACGCGGATCGAGGCCGATAAAAAATACCCCGTCCTTTTGTCCAACGGCAACTGCATCGAAAAAGGCGATCTGGGTGGCGACCGCCATTATGCCGTCTGGGAAGATCCCTTCGTCAAGCCGTCCTATCTTTTCGCTCTGGTTGCGGGAGATCTCGGCCATATCCACGATACCTTTACGACCATGAGCGGCCGCGCCGTCGATCTTTACATCTACGTCAACAAAGGCAACGAAGACAAATGCGCTCATGCCATGAAGGCCTTGAAGGATTCCATGAAATGGGACGAGGAAAAATACGGTCGCGAATACGACCTCGATATCTTCAACATCGTCGCCGTCAATGATTTTAACTTCGGCGCGATGGAGAACAAGAGCTTGAATATCTTCAACTCCAAACTCGTGCTCGCGAAGCCTGAAACCGCGACCGACGCCGATTATCTGGCGATCGAAGGCGTGGTGGCGCATGAATATTTCCACAACTGGACGGGCAACCGCATCACCTGCCGTGACTGGTTCCAGCTGTCCTTGAAGGAAGGCCTGACGGTTTTCCGCGACCAGTGTTTCTCCGGAGATATGAACAGCCATGCCGTGCAGCGGATCGACGACGTGGAACAGCTGCGCAATTTCCAGTTTCCGGAGGATGCGAGCCCCATGGCGCACCCCATCCGTCCCGACAACTACATCGAAATCAACAACTTCTACACCGCCACAGTCTACGAAAAGGGCGCGGAAATCATCCGCATGATCCACACCCTGCTCGGCGCGGAAAACTATCGCAAGGGCACCGACCTTTATTTCGATCGCCACGACGGGCAGGCCGTCACCTGCGATGATTTCGTACAGTGCATGCAGGACGCCTCGGGTATTGACCTGACCCACTTCAAGCTCTGGTACAGCCAGGCCGGCACGCCGGCCCTGACGGTACGCAGCGTTTATGACGCGGCGGCGCAGAAATTCTCCCTCACCCTGCGGCAGGACATTCCCGACACCCCCGGCCAGACGAACAAGAAACCGATGCATATCCCCGTTAAAACCGGCCTGCTCGGCAAAGACGGCGGGGATCTTTTGCCTGAGGGCTCCAAAGTACTGCACCTCACGGAGAAAGAGCAAACCTTCACCTTTGACAACATCGCGGAAAAACCCGTACCTTCCGTGCTGCGCGGTTTTTCGGCGCCTGTGAAAGTCGACAGCGACCTCTCCGATGACGATCTTCTTTTCCTGATGGCGCATGACAGCGACGGGTTCAACCGCTGGGATGCGGGCCAGACCTATCTGCAGCGCCTGATTCTCGGCATTGCCGGCGGGGCGGAGAAAAAACTAAGCGGCGCCTGCATCGACGCCTTCGGCGCGCTGGTGAACGACACGGAAACCGACCGCGCCCTGCTGGCCAAGGCCTTGTCGCTGCCCTCCGATACCTATCTTGCGCAATTGATGGATGTCGTCGACGTGGACGGGCTGCATGCCGCCCGCCGCTTCGTCGCGCAGGAAATCGGCCGCACGTATTTAACGCCCCTGACGGCGCTTTATCAGGCAAATGCAGATAACGGCCCCTACGCGCCCGATCCCGTTTCGGTCGGCAAGCGCCGCCTGAAGACCGCCGCCCTGCGCCTGATCCAGTCCGCGGACGAGGAAGCCGCCGTCAAGCTGGCCGCGCGGCAATATGCCGAAGCGGCCAATATGACCGATAAAACCACCGCCCTTGCCGTGCTGACCGATACCCGGACGGCGGAACGTGAAAAGGCTTTCAAGGACTTCTACAACACCTGGAAGCACGAACCGCTGGTGCTGGACAAGTGGTTCAGCCTGCAAGCCGTGGCCGACCGCGACGATGCGGTGGAAGACGTGCTGGCGCTGACGAGCCACCCTGATTTTACGTACAAAAACCCCAACCGTCTGCGCGCGCTGATGGGCAGCTTCTCCTTTGCCAACCAGAAATGGTTCCACCGCAAGGACGGCGCCGGCTATCGCCTGCTGGCCGATACGGTGATCAAGGTCAATGCCCTGAACCCCTCCACGGCCGCCCGCCTGCTGACTCCCATGCGCCAGTGGCAGCGTTATGACAGCTCACGTAAGGTCTTGATGGAACAAGAACTAAAGCGCATACTGGCAGAGAAGGACATTTCCAACGATGTCTACGAGATCGTTTCCAAAAGCCTGAGCTGAGGTAGGCATGACTGATACGACACAACAAACGTGCCGCGTTTGCCGCAAACCTTTTAACGCCTATCCGCTTGGCGAAAAAAACGGTTTTGAGCTGGAAGCCTGCCGCGCCTGCGGCTCCGTGCTGGTCAATCCGGCAGTCACGGAGCAACAGCGCGAGGAGTTTTTCGGGATTGTGGAGCCGAAAATCACCCATATTCCCAACCACGAAGCGGAAATCGAGCGACTGAAAAAGATCATCCTCAAAGTCGAACCCCAGCCACGGGGAAAAACCTTTCTGGATGTCGGTAGCCAGTACGGCTATGCCGTTACCGCCGCCAAGCAGCTCGGCATGAAGGCCCACGGCGTGGAAAAACACGACCATTTCATCGAATTCCTGCACGAAAAATATGAAAACGGCAAGGAAACCTTCCAGCATATCCCCCTGCAGGATTACGCCGCGACCAACCCGCCCAAATACGATTTCATCTATTCGACCGAAAATTTCGGCATGGAAACCCGGCCGGAGGAATTCACGCAAGCGATTGCCGATCTGCTCGCACCCAACGGCAAAGTCTATATTCACGAACCCGACGGCAACCATTTCAACCTGCCGCGCCAGTTCGTCAATTGGGAAATAGCCTATCCGCCGATCAACTTTGTGTATTATTCCAAAAAAGGCATGGCCGCCCTGCTGGCGCGTCACGGCCTTGTCATCAAGCATAAATATTTCAGCTGGCGCCCGTTCATGCGGCTCTACGTGGCCAAAAAGTAATCGTGTTATGCCCCTGATGCTCCGGCCGGATTTTTCATTCGAAGACCAGCACCGCGGCATTATCTGCGGCATCGACGAGGTCGGGCGCGGCCCTCTGGCGGGCCCCGTCGTCGCCGCTGCCGTCATCTGGCGCCGCGACGGCCTGTGCCCGGATCTTTGCGCCGCCATTCACGACAGCAAAAAGCTGACGGCCCAAAAAAGAGAGTACCTTTACAGCAAGATATACGAATTTGCCGATGTAGCACTTGCGGAATGCTGCGCGCGCGAAATTGACGACATCAACATCCTGCAAGCCACCCTGCGCGCCATGCAAAAGGCCTGTGGTAACCTCAACATGCCGCCCGATGTCGCGCTTGTGGACGGCAACAAAGCGCCGAAGCTTCCTTGCAGGACGCTGACGATTGTCAAAGGCGACAACAAATCGCTCTCCATCGCCGCCGCGTCGATCATCGCAAAGCACTACCGCGATACCCTGATGAAAAAATACGCCGAAGAGTTTCCACATTACGGCTGGGAGCGCAATGCCGGCTATGGCACGCGAGAGCATTTACAAGCTATTGAAAAATATGGCATTACCCCCCTTCATCGCCGGACTTTTGCGCCCATATCTCAACAATCAGTTAAAGAAAAAGTTATATAAAACTGATTTTATTGATTCTTTTTTGAAAATTTTGATTGACGCCGACTCCACTTTGAATCATGATTCAAAGCAGAGGAGTTTAGAAACGTCATGAAAACAATCGTCAAAACAGCTGATAAATCGAAAAAAAATGCCCTGCCGCGCAACAAAATCCTGCAGGGCGACTGCATCGATATCATGAAGTCCCTGCCCGCGCGTTCGGTAGACCTGATTTTTGCGGATCCTCCCTATAACCTGCAGCTCGGCGGCGATCTCACCCGTCCTGACAACAGCAAGGTGAACGGCGTAGAGGACGATTGGGACAAGTTTTCCAGCTTTGCCGAATACGACAAATTTTCCCGTGCATGGCTTTTGGAAGCCCGCCGTCTGCTCAAGGATGACGGCGCGATCTGGGTGATCGGTAGTTATCATAACATTTTCCGCTTGGGGGCGGAGCTGCAGAACCTCGGTTTTTGGATCCTGAACGACATCGTCTGGCGCAAAACCAATCCGATGCCCAACTTCCGCGGCCGCCGTTTCACAAACGCCCATGAAACCATGATCTGGGCCTCCAAATCCGAAAATGCCAAATACCGCTTCAACTACGATGCCATGAAGGCGCTGAACGAAGACTTGCAAATGCGCAGCGACTGGACCATCCCCCTTTGCACGGGCGGCGAGCGCCTGAAAAACACGGACGGCAAAAAAGCACACCCGACCCAAAAGCCGGAAGCCCTGCTGCACCGCGTGATTATGTCCTCCACCGAAATGGGCGACGTCATTCTCGACCCCTTCTTCGGCACGGGCACGACGGGTGCCGTGGCCAAAAAGCTCGGCCGCGACTTCATCGGCATCGAGCGTGAAACGGAATACATCGCCCATGCCCGGGAGCGCCTCCAGTCCATCAAGGTCGGCGACGACGAAAGCCTTCTGAAACCGATCGAAAAACGTGCTGAGCCGCGCGTCCCCTTCGGTCAGGTCATCGAGCAAGGACTCCTGCAGCCCGGCGCGGTGCTGTTCGATCACACCCGCCGCTATTCCGCCCGCGTGCGTGCGGACGGCAATCTGGTGGCCCGCAATCATACGGGCGACCATAAAGGCTCCATTCACAAAGTCGGCGCCGCGCTGCAAGGGCTGCCCTCCTGCAACGGCTGGACCTTCTGGCACTTTGAGAATAAAGGCAAAGCATGGCCGATAGACGTGCTGCGCCAGGAAATCCGCGCCCAGATGCGCGACTAGCCCATACCGCACCCCAATGCGGTTCTTATAAGGGGGCGCCCTTTTCAAAACACGCTTTCCAGACTACTTCAAAACACCCAAACAAAAACAGGCGGGACCCCAAACCCGCCTGTTTTACTTTTCCGTCATATATCGTTGCGTGTTACTTGACCTCCACCGTCGCGAAAGGCTGGGTCAAATCACGGTCGAGAAAAATATCGATCCCCGTCAACTCGCCGCGCAAGCGGATGGTCGATTTGGCGCTAAACACCCGCACGGGAATGGGAACAACGGAAATAACGCGCACACGGAAACGCACATAAAGCCGGCGATCCTTGTTTTCCATGCGGGTCATGCGCTCCAGCAGGCGCTTTGCTTCTTCCATCGGCATTTTCAAACGGTCAAACGTCAAAGGCTGGTTAAGCTCGAAAACGTAATGATCCGGCATCAGCATGGCTTTTTCCTTGCCGCCACAGATCAGCCGCGCTTCCGCGCCTGCCTTGGTAGTGGAAATCAGGTCAAACAGTTGAAGGGAGCCAACATTCACCAACGCGCTGTTGTTCACAAAGGGAAAGTCCTGCGTGTCGAAGTTGTAACGCCCCAGATAGATGACGCCGCTGATCTGATAGAGGTTGCGGTAATATTCTTTTTTACTTTGGATTTTTTGCGTGAGCAGCTTTCGAAACTGCACCCATTCAAAATCATCATGAAACTTTTCTTGATAGACGGTGCAATAATTCATCCGCGCGTATTCATCGAGGATTTTATTATCCTCAATACTGACACCGTCCATAAGGATAAGAGTCTGCGTCAGATCCCGGAAATTCGCTTCCGCATAGGCTTCGCCGCCGCCGTATTTGGACGCCATGGCGCTGCCCGGCAGGCTTAAAATCATTGCGACGCATAACAATTTTGCGAAAAAACGTTTCATATTTCCCGTAAACCCTTCTATGACAATCATAAACCGCTTGGGTTAATAAATTATAACGACAGGCGTTATCCCTGTCACGCAGCTTCAGGATGAAAGGCTACTGGCAGAGCTTCCAGGCCTTGGTCATCAGGGTCGGCAAGGCGAAATCATCGCGCACATCGGGCTTTATCCAACGACTTTCCGGCAGTTTACGGACGGCGCTGTCGGGCGCCGTTCCTTCCCATATTTCCAGTTCCAGATCAAAATGGGTAAAACTGTGGCGCACGGTAACCTGTTTATCGGCCGCTTTTTGCAAGCCCGGCGGCGCGGGCAGGCCCGATGCCTGTCGGCGGCTGCTCACCCAATCGGTCGTCGGCAATTGGTACATGCCCTGATACAGCCCCTTTTCCAGCCGCTTCTGGATCAGCACCTCGCCCTTGTTATTCCGGATAAAGAAAACCTTGCCAAAACGCTTGGGCTTTTCCTGCTTGGGCATTTTGCGCGGCAGTTCTTCGGCATTGCCGGCCTTGCGTGCGGTGCACTGGTTTTGCCACGGACACAGTCCGCATTTAGGTTTGCGCGGCATGCAGACGGTGGCGCCAAGCTCCATAAACGCCTGCGTGAAATCCCCGGGCCTGTCATTGCGGGCGGCCAACGCAGCAGCCCCCGCCTTGATCGCGGGCTTGGAAAGCGGCAAGGGCTCTTCAATGCCCAGAAACCGGCTCACCACGCGCTCGACGTTGCCGTCCACGGCAACCGCCGGCCTGTCAAAGGCGATGGAGGCAATCGCCGCCGCCGTATAGGGGCCGATGCCCGGCAAACGCAACAGAACTTCTTCCTCGTCGGGGAATGCGCCGCCGAAATCCGATGCTACCGCCTGCGCGCATTTGTGCAGGTTGCGCGCACGGGCGTAATAGCCAAGCCCCGCCCAGGCGGCCAGAACCTCATCCTGATTTGCCGCCGCAAGATCTTCCACCCGCGGCCATTTGCCGATGAATTTCACGAAATACGGGCCGACGGTGACGACCGTCGTCTGCTGGAGCATGATCTCCGACAGCCAGACATGATAAGGGTTCGGACGCCTGCCTCTGGCCGCCCGCCACGGCATGACGCGCCGATGACGGTCGAACCAGCCGAGCAGGTCGGCCTGCAATCTTTGGACAGCGGATTTTTTGAGACTGGACATGCCCTTTTAAATAGCCATACTCATGAACCATGACAACGGAGAAAACGCCAGAAACCGCGCATGACACGAGAAAAAAGCCTGCCGCCGGCGACAAGGCCGCCGTAGCGCGCCCCATCGCCAACCGCCCGCGCCCCGTTTCCGACCTGATGCCGAACCTGACCAAAGGCATTTTCGGTAAAACAAATATGTTGTTCGGCAAAATGCTGGCCGAATGGGCACATATCGCGGGGGATGACATCGCCGGTCAGACCGCGCCGCTGGAACTGAAATTCAGCCGCAGCGGCAAAAGTGCCAAAGTCAAGGACGGCAGCCCGGCCCCCAAGGCCGATAAAGCTCCGCCCAAGGCCACCCTGCTCCTTGCCGTGCAGCCTGCCTTTGCACTGGAGCTAAGCTATCAGAAAAACCTTTTGATCGAGCGGCTGAATATGTTTTTCGGCTATGGCGCGATCAAGGACATCAAGCTGATCCAGAATTCGGAGATTATGAATAATAAACTCCTCAAAAAAGCCAAAATCCGCCCTCTGACCTTGCAGGAACAGCAAAAGATCGAGGGACTGGTCGCAGGTATTCAAGAAAATGATTTACAAACAGCCCTAAAAAATTTAGGAAAAGCAATCGTGTCGCGGCAGGAGAAAGGTTCCTGAAGCCGCGCGTCACGAAGGTTATGGCACATACAACGGATTTTTAAGGTGAACGAATGAAAGTCGCAGCGAATACCCTCCGCAAAGGCATGGTCGTGGAGTACAACGAAAAACTCTGGGTCGTTCTCAGCAACGACATCCGTACGCCCGGCAAAGGCGCTTCGGTCGCCCAGGTCGTTATGCGCGACATCATGTCCGGCACCAAAACGGATATTCGCTTCGCAACGCAGGATATGGTCGAGCGTGCGCGCGTCGAGGAAATGGAATACCAGTTTCTCTTCGCCAACGAGAACGAATACACCTTCATGAACAATGAAAACTATGAACAGATCGTGGTCAACAAGGACCTGATCGGCGATCCCGCCATCTTTTTGCAAGACGGCATGATCGTCACGGCGCAAATGCATGAAGGCCGCCCGCTCTCCATCGCCCTGCCGGAAACGGTGACGATGCAGATCGTCGAAGCCGACCCCGTGGTCAAGGGGCAGACGGCGTCTTCCTCCTACAAACCCGCCATCTTGGAAAACGGCGCCCGCGTCATGGTGCCGCCGCATATCGAATCCGGTACGCGCATCGTCGTGCGTACGGAGGATTCTTCGTACATCGAACGCGCCAAAGACTAACGGCAACGGCCACGCGCGATGAAATACGACATACAGGACAGCTTCCATGTTTCCGCGACAGAGGCGGATTCATGGAAACGCTTTCTCGCCCAGCCGGCGGAAACCGACATGATGGCGGAGACCGCCGCGATTGAAAACGCGCGGGGACAGAACCGCAACAGGCTTTTCGGCTCGCTGTTCCGCCTGCCCGAACGGTTGATGAAATAAAAACAAAGGATATTGAAAATGGCCGTCGTTCGCCGCTCCGCACATATGAATGTCATGGTCGATGCCGCTGAAAAAGCGGGCCGCTCCCTCATTCGCGATTTCGGCGAGATTGAAAACCTGCAGGTTTCCAAAAAAGGCCCCGGCAATTTCGTCACCGCCGCAGACCATAAATCCGAAAAGCTGATCCGCGAGCTTTTGGCCAAGGCCCGCCCCAAATACGGCTTCCTGATGGAGGAAAGTGGCGAAATCAAGGGCGAAGACGCCGGTAACCGCTGGATCGTCGATCCGCTCGACGGCACAATGAACTTCCTGCACGGCATTCCGCACTGGTCGGTTTCCATCGCGCTGGAAATGGGCGGCGAGTTGATCGCGGGCGTCATTTACGACCCCGTGAAAGATGAAATGTTCTGGGCGGAAAAAGGCCTGGGCGCCTATATGAACAACCGCCGCATTACCGTGGCGGGCCGTCAGTCTTTGCCCGATACGGCCGTCGCCATCCAGACGCAGTCCCACGGCTCCGTCGAGGGCATGCAGGAACTTTTGCAAAGCGGCATGCTGGTGCGCGCCATGGGCAGCACCTGCCTCGACCTTTGCTATGTCGCTTGCGGCCGCCTGGATGCGATGTACAAGGCCAAAATCTCCGGCGGCCTTTGGGATGTCGCCGCCGGCGTTGTGCTGGTGCGCGAGGCGCGCGGCATCGTCACCGACCGCAACAACGGCAAGAACTTCGGCAACGGCGGCAGCATCGTCGCCGCCAACGCGCCGCTTCACACCGAATTGATGAAGCGCGTCAAACCCGCCGCGACAAAACCCGCGCAGAAAGCCTCCACCGCTTCCTGATGCGCTTTTGGGAGCATCTCTTTCGCATGAAACGAGCAGCCTTCACATTCGTCCTGACATATACGGCTGTCTCGCTTTGCCTTGCCGCGCCCGCCCCTGCCCAGCTTTACCTGGAAAACTACCGCACCGACAAGCCCGGCGTGGAACTGGATATGGATGTGCTGAACGACCTGCCGCCGCGCGGTGCCGCGCCTGCATTGCGACCGCCGCAGGATTTTTCCGAAACGTCCGACGCGCCGCCCGCCGTGCCCGCGCCGCACGTCGAACCCGCGCCGCGCCCGTTGCGCCAGCCCCTTTTCGCCGCGCCGATCCCGACGCCGGTGCCGCCGCAAAAACAACCTGCCCCCCTTGCCGCGCCGGCTGCGCCGCCGCCCGCCGCCCGCCAGCCTTATAACCCCTATCTGACGGCGCCGATGCCTGCCGCGCCTGCCGTACGCGCACCCCGGTCGATTCCCGCACGCATACCGTCAACCCTTTTGCCGCCATTGGAAGAAGCGGATGAAGATACGGCTTCGCCCCGCTTGCCGCACCGCAAGCCTGCCGCAACACCGCCCGCTGCCGCCCCACCCGCGCAGGGGCAAGACAAGCCCGTTTTATCCTATCCGCCCGCCGCGATGCAAAAGGCACCTGTGCAGCATTATGCCCGTCCCGTCCTGCCCAAGAACAGCACGCTGGAAATGCCGCAGATATCCCCTCCCTCCGCAGCATCGGAACCCGTAACGGCAACCGGGCCTGCCGTCGCGAAGCCGCTGCCCAAGCCGCCGATTGAAACATTGCCGGAAGAAATCATCTCCGAAACCGAAATGGGCAGCCTGCCCGCAGACACCGCCCTGCCGCCCACCCGCAAACCCGCTGCGGCAGAAAATGCGAATGCGGAAATTCCGCCAGTATCTCCGTCCGCCGCCGATACAACGGCTGCGATTGAGACTGCTGCACAAGTTGAGGTGCCGCTGCCGTCCCCGAAACCTTTCGTCCGCCCGTCGTTGATCGTAACGGACAAAAAACCGCCTGTTTTGCCCCGCGCCGTTTTGAAACAGGCCGAAGTCACCATGCCGATCAGCACAACGGAATACGCGCAGATTGCCGAAAACATGGAAGCCGTTCCCGTCGAAGTCGCCATGGCGCCGCCCAAGCCCGTCTATGCGCCCAAGGCGGCTTCCGCCGCCGATATGACGCTGGAATTCGATCGCGCCTCCGAAAGCCTGAGTCCTGCGGCGCACGACAAGCTGCAAAGCGTGATTGCGCAAATGAATGCGGATGACAGTGCCAAGCTGCAAGTACGCGCCTATGCCACCGGCGATGACGGCAGCAAGGCCGCCGCGCGCAGCAAATCGCTGACCCGCGCGACAGAGGTGCGGTCTTTCCTGATGGATAACGGCATCAAGCCGACGCGCATCATCGTCCGCGCCATGGGGCAGGAAACCGACCGCAAGCCGCTGGATCGTATCGACCTGATCTTCCTGAAACAAGAATAAACAAACCTATCCCGCCGCGCGCAAATCCTGCAAACCGGCCAGATGCGTGTAAAGACGGTCGCGCCCGAAAAGATGGTGGTGCGATCCTTCAGCCGCAATCTTTCCCTGATCCAGCACAAAGATGCGATCCGCATCCTGCACCGTCGACAGGCGATGGGCGATCACGATCGTCGTCCGCCCCTTCATCAGCTCGCGCAAGGCGGCATGCACGGCCTGTTCGTTCGAGGAATCAAGCGCGGACGTAGCCTCGTCCAGCAGCAGCACCGCAGGGTTTTTCAGCAAGGCGCGCGCAATGGCGATACGCTGGCGCTGCCCGCCCGACAAGCGGTTGCCCCGCTCGCCCACCATGGTGTCATAGCCTTGCGGCAAATCGGCAATGAACCCGTGCGCCTGCGCCTGTTCCGCCGCATACATGACCTCGGCATCCGAGGCATCGGGCTTGCCCATGCGGATATTTTCGGCCACCGACATGGAAAAAATCACCGGATCCTGCGCGACGACGCTGAGGCTGCGGCGCACATCGCGCGGGTCGACATCGCGGATATCCACGCCGTCGATGGTGATGAAGCCGGATTGCGGATCGTAAAAACGTTGCAAAAGCTGGAAGATGGTCGTCTTGCCCGCGCCGCTCGGCCCCACCAGCGCGACGACTTCGCCGGCGCTGAGCGTAAAGGAGACATTGTCCAGCGCCCTGCGATCGGGCCGCGTGGGATAACTGAAAGAAACGTTTTCAAACGTCACATAGCCAGACGGATGATCCGGCAGGCTCATCCCGTGCGCGACGGGCGCGATGGAAGGCTGCGTGTTCAGCAACTGCAGAATGCGGTCGGCGGCGCCGCTGGCGCGGTTGAAATCGCTCATCGCCTCGCTGATCGCCATCACGGCGCCCGCGACCATAGCGGCATAGAAAATAAAGGCCGACAAATCACCCGCCGACAATTCGCCGCGCAGCACCTGATGCCCGCCCGACCACAGCACGAGGCCGATCGCGCCGAACACGATCGCAATCACAAAGGCGATCAGGAAGGCGCGCGCGTGAATGTATTTCACGGCGGTATTGAATACATCTTCGGCCAGTCCGTCAAAGTGACGCGCCGCGACGGTTTCATAACCGAAGGACTGGATGGTTTGCATGCCCTGCAACGTTTCCTGCGTATAGGCGCCCATGTCGCCCACACGGGTTTGCGTATCGCGCGATTTGCTACGTACGCGGCGGCCGAAGTAAATCATCGGCCCCACCACCAGCGGCACGGCCAGCATGACGATCCCCGTCATCGACGGGCTGACGAAACACAGCATGACGAGGCCGCCCGCCAGCATCAGGAAATGGCGCAGCGCCGACGGCAGGTTGCTGGTCACCACCAGTTGCAGCACCGTCGTATCCGCATTGATGCGGGAGACATGGTCCCCCGTCTTTTCCTGTTCGAAAAAGGCGGGATCGAGCGCCAGCAAATGGCGGTATATTTGGCGGCGCAGATCGGTTGTCACCCGCTCCGCCACCATGTTGACGAGGCGAAAGCGCGCATAGCTCGCCCCCGCCATCACCAAAATCACGGCCAGCAGCAAAGACAGGGCGTAGTCCAGAAACTCGCCCGTTTTATCCTCAAACCCATGGTCGACGATATTCTTCAGTCCCCAGCCCATGGCGAGCATCATGCCCGACGAAGCCGCCAGCGCCACGAGGCCTCCCAGCAAATAGCGTTTATACGGCTTCAGAAGTGGCCAGAGCAGATGCAGGGGCTTGTCGATCCCCTTCCCGGCCTGCACGATATCCTCTGCTGTCGGCAGCGTTGCCGTCGCTTCTTTTCCACCCTGTGTCATTGGCTTTTTGCGCCTTATCTTTTCTATTTTATGTAAATATTACAGGCCTTTAATGACTGACAGTCAAAGAGAATGGTCAAATATGCCGCAAAGTCAATAAATTGCTTGCATAATAAACGGATTACCTGTAAAAAACGGCCTCTGATAAGGAATTTTGAGGAGCTATAAGCCATGAAGGCAGACATTCATCCGAATTACCACGAAATCAAAGTCGTCATGACCGACGGTACGGAATACACCACCCGTAGCTGCTGGGGCAAAGAAGGCGATGTGATGCGTCTGGATATCGATCCGCTGAGCCACCCCGCCTGGACCGGCGGTACCGCGAAGATTCAAGAAAAAGGCCGTCTGGCGAAATTCAGCAACAAATACGCCGGCCTGGGTCTTGCTTCCGTGGAAACGGAAGAGAAGTAATTCTCTTTCTCCCGAGGGAATCGGTTCCCGTCAAAAACCGTCTGTGCGCCTGCGCCGGACGGTTTTTTGCGTTTGAATTTCTTTGATTTTTTCGCCCCCTCTTGACGCAAAATTTTGAATTTTTATATGATTGAAGAAGGAAGAACGCAAAGCGCTCATGGTGAGGCTTCAACATGCGATTCTTCCCGCCGCAGGCTCCGTGTGGGGGTGCGGTTTGAAACCTGAAACCTGATATTGCTCAAGGAGGATATCATGAATACATTCGATTTTTCCCCTCTTTTCCGTTCCACCGTCGGCTTTGACCGTTTGTCGCGCATGCTTGAAACCAGCATGCTGAACGAACAGGACAGCGCCTATCCGCCCTATAACATCGTGAAAGTCAGCGACGATCAATATCGCATCACGATGGCGGTCGCCGGTTTTGCCGAGGACGAACTGGATATTACCTCCAAGGAAAACCAGCTGATTGTCCAGGGCCGCGCGAAGGATCGTGGCGGAGAAGAAAACGTCACCTATCTGCATCGCGGCATTGCCGCGCGCGCGTTCGAGCGCCGCTTCCAGCTGGCGGATCATATCAAGGTCGCCGCGGCCGCGCTCGAAAACGGCTTGCTGACGGTTTCCCTCGTCCGCGAGATACCGGAGGAAATGAAACCGCGCAAGATCCAGATCCTGTCCGGCAGCGACAAGTTGCTGGAGCATGACGGTGACGTCAAAAAGGGCCCCGGCAAAAAATCCGCCACGGCCTGATGGATCCATCTTCAGCCCTGAAGCGTATAAGGGATACATACCCTCCTAGGCGATAAGCCCTTATCGCTTCGCTCATAAAAACGCCCGGGCGCCGCTCCCCCGATCAGCGCCCGGGTGTTTCTTTATTCCTTTTTATTTTATGCGAAGCATTACATTTTCTTCTGGAGCGATCTAAAGCATACATCTGAACGATACAAAGAGAACAGAACATCATAACGGCCCATACCGAAATGTATTTCCGGACAGTAAAGAAGGGAGAGCATAAAGGCATCATACTCTGTCAACTGGGCGGGTATGTTTTCGGCAATCTTATGAGCCGTTATCGGTTTTACATGGTTATTGTCCTGATTCCACATCCCTAGCGCAGAGTGATCGGCCATGAACGACGCCTCCGGCAATCCCAGCGCTCTGGTTAAACACTCCGTAATAAGACTTTTTTGTATCCGGCTGTCATGGTCAGGCGATATCTTGCACACGGCAAAACCGATAGTATTGTCATGGTTCGGGATAAAATACCCCTCTACCTGCCTAGTGGCGCTTGGCGTAAACGGGATGGATCCGAAAATATATTCTTCGAATGGCGGCGCTGCCGCCATGGGCATAACCATCGCCCCGTTTGCCGCGCCTCCCGTGCGCCTGAGAGGATTTTTAAACTGATTATCGGCAGAAAAAACCGCATTCGTCACAATGCGTATATGCGCATATGTCTCTGCCGTTTCACTGGCCGGAGGAAGTATCGACAGCTTCAAACCTGTAGCTTCCCGGATTTTTGGAGCCAAAGTAGCAAGATGCTCCAAAATAATCTCGTGATGCGAAAGGTCGCCCGATGGCCATACGTCAGGTGGCCAGTCAACGCCTACAGTAATCACCCCGGCATTCCAGCGGTTCAAAGCATCAAAACGCGGCAATCCTTTTGAGCGAGTAATGTATTCAGTGGCCCAAGGCGGCCCAAAAATACTGCGCTTTTCATTAATAACGGGAGACTTGAAAATGACTTGGGCGTCGGTATTATTCTCGAACCATAGCGCCGACGCAAAGGCAATGCGCAGAAAATCGGATATTAAAGCATCACGCGTATATGAATCTCCGTCCAGAACGTAGATCGTCGATGCGGCAGTTTTTCTGCGACTTGCGTCCGGCACTGAAGAAGATGGCCCTTGTTCGGCTTGATGGACGACAGTCCCATCCGGATAGGTGCATATATTTCCCGCTCGGCAAGTAATCGCCTGTGTTGTGCGGCTTGGGGCTTCTTCCGCGAAAACACCCCCTATGGACGCCATATATAGAAGTCCTGTAACAGTCAGCACAATAACAATCGATGTCGTCAACCGCGCCAAAAAATTACCTTCACCTTAAAAAAACAGAAAAGAAAAGGCTGCGCAATAGGAGAAAACTGCCGCCTTTTCTTTTCCTCAAATGCACGTGATTTACGGCTCTTGCTGCACAGGTTCGGATACTTCCGGCAGCGCTTCTTCCGCAGGCTCTTGCGCTACAGGCTCTTCGCCGGCTGGCGTTGTCGTTGTCGTTGTCGTCATGCCGGACGGCGGCTGGGCCGGTTGCGGCGGCAGGCCTTCGTTTTCCAGCTGTTCCTGAACGGAGATCGCTTGCTTGATGCCCGCCTCGATATTATCGGTCGTTTTGTTCATCACCGTAAATGCGTAAACCAACAGCGCGATCATCACCACCGCGCCGAAAATCTTGCCCATCATGCCCGTTTCCTTTCTGTCAGGGTTTTTACCGTTTTAGCAATTAATTCATCCAAAGTCTCTACCTGCGTGACGCCAAAGCGGCGGCAGACGATATCCACGTTGCCTTTACGCCAGAAACCGGCGGGACAGCAAACGATCATTTTCTCCGGATTTTTTGCGGCATGGATGCCCATTTCCAGAAGCGTGATCGGGGATTTGGTTTCCGGCGCGAAATACATCAGCACCGCATCGGCGGCGTCCAGCGCATCCAGCTCCCATTCCACCTGTTCGCGGAACGGCGGATTGTCGATGGATTGCTCCCATGACGCATCCCAGGCCGCGCGGCGCGGGTTCAGCACAAGCACGTCCAGTTGCGACAGCGCGGCGGATACTGCCGCCTGCCAATCGGCCGCCACGCCCATTTCAATACTGCCGGCCAGAAAAACAGACGGCAAGCCGAGGTGCGGTTTATAATCGTGCGGGGCTTTGACTTCGATCATAGGCGGGCCTTATGCTGCCTTGGGCGGTTTGGGGGATTGCTTGCGGTCCTTGCGGCGCACGTAGACGACCTTGTCCACCTCGGCGACGACATTGCCC
>Ga0206101_1000115_pt1 | contig 21107 bp, 16 predicted proteins | sample 1B0metagenome_FD_148613 | JGI IMG/M metagenome (GOLD analysis project Ga0206101, IMG submission 148613) | Enriched microbial communities from leaf-cutter ant dump, University of Wisconsin, Madison, United States - 1B0 | ecosystem: Environmental > Terrestrial > Nest > Insects nest > Nest dump... | reverse complement strand
CGCTGCGTACGGGAAAAATCTGTATTTTTAATCATCAGAAGCTCGTTATGGCCAGGCAGGCAGGTCCGATATTGTTACAGGGCACTACAGGCGGTATCACGTTTTATCGCCTGGAAGGGCAGTATTATGCCCGGAGCAAAAGCTCCCTGGACAGGAAGCGTGTGAAAACCGATCCCGCCTTTGCCCGTAGCCGCGCCTGCGCGCAGCGTTTCGGCCGGGCGGCGAAGATCGCCGCGGCAGCATACCGGCAGCTGCCGGCGCACCGGCGGAAGCACGGGATGATCGGCAGGATGACCGCCCTGGCCGGCAGGATGCTGCAGGAAGGGAACAGCGAGGCATTGGTACGGGAACGGCTGATACGGCAGTATGCAGCGGATCGCCATAACGGAGCACATAGCTGATTAACATTTTATCCATGCATATTTCAATCCTTGTTTCCGCAAAAAAAGCCGTTTTGTCCGTTCTTACGCTGCTGATCACGGCAATGGTATTGCAGGCGCAAAGCACGGCGGAACAGGTCCTCCTTACCGGAACCGACACCTTATACGGCACACTGGAGCTGCCAGCGACAGGCAGGCAGGTACCCGTAGTGCTGTTCATTGCAGGCTCCGGTCCCACGGACCGGGACGGCAACAACCCCATGATGACCAACAATGTCTACCGGATCACCGCCGATTCGCTGCAGCGCCGCGGCATCGCCAGCCTGCGTTACGACAAGCGCGGTATCGGCAAAAGCAAGACGGCAGGCAGCAGGGAGGCGGACCTGCGTTTTGAGCATTATATCAACGACGCCGCAGCCTGGATCCGGATGCTGAAACAGGACGGCCGTTTCTCTTCTGTTACCGTCCTCGGGCACAGCGAAGGCTCGCTCATCGGCATGATCGCAGCGGCGCAGGCAGGTGCGGACGGCTTCATCTCCGCTGCCGGCGCCGGCGAGCCCGCCGATCAGGTGCTGAAACGGCAGCTCGCCCAGCAGGCCCCGCAGCTTGCCGAAACCTGCAACGCGATCATTGATTCACTGAAAGCCGGACATACCGTCACTTCCGTCAACCCGCTCCTGTACAGCCTGTTCCGCCCGGACGTACAGCCGTACCTCATCTCCTGGTTTCGCTACGACCCGCAGGCGGAGATCGCAAAGCTCACCATCCCCACCCTGATCATACAGGGCACCACCGACCTGCAGGTTACCACCGCGGACGCTGCGATGCTGGCCAAAGCGCAGGAAAAAGCACAGCTGAAGATCATCACCGGGATGAACCACATTTTCAGGGATGCCCCGAATGACGTACAGCAGAATTTTGCCACTTACAGCAACCCGGATCTGCCGGTGAATGGTGAGATGATCGCGCTGACCAGCGGGTTTGTGGACTTATTGAAGAAGTAGTACACGGAAAATCCGAAGCCGGACTACAGCACATATATGATCTTTTCCATGAAATACTGGTTTTGCTCCGCACATTGCTGCCGGTAACAATCCAGGTAGCACCAGGTGAATTTTTTGGTTGAGCGCCATACATTTTTCATAGACAGTATATTGCCCGGAACAGCAATCATGCCACTTTTAGTAATCTTCCCGTTCTCCCAGAGCTTGTAGCCTATCTCAGATACTTCTTCGCGGGGAACAATACTTTCATAAAATGAGAAGAAATAGGCAAAAATGAAAATCATCACCGTCTGCTTATTGGCATACATAAATTTATGTGGCGACCGCTCAGAGATAAGCTCCAGCTTACGCCCCTTCAATTTTCCTCAAGCTTTACAGAGTCTGCCAGCCGGATAATATCTTCCTCAAAAAAACCGGCAGGTATACGTCCGGCAATTTTACATTCCAGTTGGCAGTCAAGATACCAGTATAGGATGGCCGGAATAAATAACAACTTCCGTTTCTGAACGTTTACCGCATTGTCGCGGGAGGAAATACTGTCGGTAGTGATAAACAAATAATCCGGTAACGGTGCGGCCACGGTACGCTGGCTAAGCTCCGTTATTTTTTCTTTTGTAAAACGGGCATAACGTTTGGGGGTGACGCAGCTGGCAACAATAAAAGGCAAACATACCAATACCGGTCAGAACTTAATGGATTTCCATTGGTTTAATTACATAGGTTATTTATAATTTAAACCGCTAAAAATTACTTGATTTTTTCTAAATCGAAATATTTATCAAATTGTTCTTTGTTCTTATTTTGGAAGGATATTTTAATTATATTATTATCTATAAACTCAAATGAACCAAACCACCAGACAGAGGAAACAGTTCGATAATAATCCGAAAGTGGAATAGGTGATATTTCAGAAAGTGAAAAATGTCGTATTATTTTTCCGTTTTTATAAATTACTAAAACATTATGCCCTATACCTGCACTTCCCCAATCATTAATAGAAACAACATACATTCCGTCATTGCTAATAAATACTTGATGTGGAGTATAAGGATTAATTAACTCAAAAAAATATAATGCTACTATATTTTTATGGTCCTGCTTATAAACAATTGCTCTACAAGGCCTCTTTTCTTTACATTTACCACTACATGTATCAAGTGATTTACTCTTGCCTTTCTTGTATATTGTAATACAGGCAGGCATTACATGAATATACGCGCTACTATCAGCAGAATAGTATTTTTTGCATGTAGGTGATTTCCAATAATCAGCCTTAGTTATAAAAGCTATACAGAATATAAGCACAAATATTCCTATTCTTTTTACCATCTCCTGGGAATTTTATATATAAAATGCCACCATTGTGGATTGAAAGATTCTTTTCCAATTTGGACACCATATCCATTTATATGATTCACTATATCAACACCATGTTTAGGATATAAACCTTGCCGGAAATAATTGTATTTATGAACATTCCATTCCTCTAAGTTATGGTAATATCGTATTGGATCTGTCTCTTCAAAATATAGTTTTGTGTTAATTCTTCTTTCTTTTATTGCATTTAAGACACCAAGTCTGTGCTTAATTTCATGGTCTGCTATTAATTTAAATTGGTCAAAGTTTTTAGAAAATACGTAATCTCCAAAATACATATCTCCAGTTTGCGTATTAGTTACTGCCGGATTTCCTTGAAGAATTGTTTTATCTGTTGTATAGGTACCGTTAATTCCAAAATAATCCAGTGCTTCTTGATATTTTCCATCTTTAACGAAAGAAGAAAATACTTTTTCATTATCTTTAAATCCTTGCCCCTTCATCAAGTTGCCAAATTCTTCAGATGTAATAAAGCCTCCTATCGCCCCTCCGATACCTCCCCACAACATACTCTTTGTAGTTATATCCCAATCTCCAGTATTAGCATAGGTTGTAGCACCTCCAGAAACACCACCTAAAATAGCCCCATATGCTGTGCTCCCTAACCAGCTAGTTCCCAGCGGTGCGAAACCTCCTAAATATCCTGTGGCTGCACCGGAAAGAGCGCCTATACTCCATGCTTTTGCCACATCCCAACCACCATTAATATTCCCCTTCATATCCTGTGAGATATAATTCATAAGCCCACCTACTGCTGCTCCAATAAGTATCGGAGCCCAAACGATTTCGCCACTCGGATCTGTATATTTCAAAGGATTATTCAGCGCATAGCTATACCGGTTGTACGCCTGCAGGCTCGTAACGTCCACTACATACGGATCAGGGCTGAACATCCGTCCCATCACCGGATCGTACAGCCGGCCGTTCATGTTGATGATGCCGTAGCCTATGATATGCTCATGGCCCGTATAGCCCCGCTCCATGTAGTACATTATACCTGCACTGTTCGTATATGGCGTCCATGTGCCGGGGTCCCGCATCCGTCCCCATGCATCGAAACTCTGCTCATATTCCAGCTCGCCGCCGTCCATCACATGCGTCAGGCTTCCCAGGTGATCAGTATGCACATAATACAGCTGCGGCCCGCTCCCGTTCCAGCGCTCGAGCCAGCCCACAATGCGCGAACCGTACCGGATGTAGCAGACTTCTATCTTGGCAATGTTGTCTATCTGTGTCTGCTCATAATCATTGCTGTAGTAGCGGGTCTTGTCCAGATAGTTGCCCGGAAGATAATACTGGGCGCGTATCCGCTGTTCATCAGGCCCGTAGGTAAACACAACCCGGTTATTGCTTTCCTTGATCTCCTTCACTTTATTGAACGGCATATAGCTCACCTCCTGCGTCGCCGACGGGATCGTCGGGACATAGGGATTCGGAATACTGACGATCGCGTAACGATTATATCCGATCCCCGGCTGGCTTGTAGGACCGGGCACCGGGATCGGAGCCATGTCTGACTTGCCGTTTATATTACCCTCCATGCTGTAGCTGATCGTCTGCTGTGAGGATGCGTTGCCGCTTATCCCCGTCAGCCGGTCCAGGATGTCATAGCTGAAATTTTCCTGTCGGTTACGCAGCACATCCTTGCGCCACGACAGATTACCCGTGCTGGTATTGAAGCTGTAAGAGAACCGTGACAGGTAACTACCTTTGCTATTGCTGTACACATCAGAGGCTGTCATGAAGCCGTGGGCATTATGCGGCTCCGAGACGGAAACCGTGGGAATATAGTTACCACCGGCAAACATGTCCGGTCCGTACCCGGCGGAGGTAACGTTACCCATCGCATCCTGATCTGTAACACGGTAAACGATCCGTTCCGACCCTGCCGGCTGACCAGGTGACGGCATCCGGATATACCACAGGTACCCGTTGCTGTTATATATATTTTCTACCTGATCGCCGGTAGGATACGTGGTACGTACCGGTCTGTTATAGCCGTCATAGGTGTATTGCGAAACAAACGACAGTGCACCGATCCTGTCTTCCACCCGTGACAGGCGGGAATAGGTATCGTATCCGTAAAACTTCTGCGTGCCGTACGGCGACTGCATCGAGATCAGCTTCCCGCGTGCTTCAAGTCCGGTGCCGTTATCATACTGGTATGTATAGTTTCCATCCGGACCGCTTTTCATGGTCAGCCTGTTCAGGATATCGTAGCCGAACTGGTACGCTTTCCCGTTCCCGTCCGTCTGGCGTGTCATACGGCCCAAAGCATCGTATTGATAACTTATCGTTCCGGTGTTCTGGCTTTGCATGGAAGTGCAGTTGCCAAAAGCATCGTAGGTAAAATAAGTAGGCATAACTGCGAGATAGTTGATCCCTATCTGATCCGGCTGGCCGTTGCTGTTATAGCTGTACACCAGGCTGTTGTTGTTATCCGTCACCTTTACCGTCTTGCCTGTACCATCCGTCTCTGTTGTTCTGGAAAGGCCGGTAGCTGTGTTGGTTGTGGTGACTTGCATACCTGTATTATAACCCATTCCCGACAACAGGTTATACTGGGTAAGGAACTGATTGCCCCCTGAAACGGAACGGGATGTCTCCCTGTCCAGCGCATCATAAGCAAAAGAAGTAGTAATACCGGTGCTCCCGGATTGATATGGTGCGGTCAGCCAAGCGACATGGCCGTTATTTTCATAAGCTATATCCTCGTAAATATTCTGTCCGGCAAATCCTTTATAGGTTTTGCGTATCGGCCTTCCGTAATGATCATAAAAGGTCCTTTCCGGGTTATTGATACCGTTGACCTGGGAGGTCTGCACATACCAAGCCGTATGATGAAACGGCTGATCCGGCTGGCCGGAAGCCGTTTCACAGGCATAGGTATAGATAGCGGAAGGCGTAATCATTCTTTTCAGCCGGTTGAATCCGTCATACTCGTACGTAGTTGTCAAACCGTTGATATTCTGTCGGGTGAGCAAACTGCCCCACTTATTATATGTATATTGTTCCTGGTGTCCCAACGCATTCTGTACACTGTTCAGGAACCGGCCATCCGTACTATATTGGTATATGGTATAGGGAAGCATTTGTATTCCATATGCCATGATATAATCGAAAGCTGGCTGACCAAAATAATTATAGGTAATATACTTCGTTCTTTGATTAGTCGTCCCGGGATCCGTATTGATTACAGAAACAAGGCTTTGACTGTTATATTGGCATTCGGCAATCCGCGCATATGCCGGCTTACCAGCGCGTTGAACCATAGTGGTTATTTTTTTTGGTTTTGCACGATTGTAGTAATAAGCATCGCCGCTATTATATTCATTCTTTATTGTCGTAATCTGCTGACCGTTGCTGGTATTTTGAACGATCTCATCCGGCTTGCCATGTACAAAAAGGCTCTGCTGGCCGCCATTGTAATACACAAATTGTGTACGGCTGCTGGTACCCGACCGGTTGTCCCGGCCGGTCACGGCATCGGGAGCGACGATATAGACGCTTTCGGCCGTATTTACAGGCAGCGCATACTGGGTATAACTATTTGCCGATTCAGAGATGACGGTATTCTGATTGCCCGCGGCGCCATAGTGTCTGGCGGAGCGCGGTAATACCGGCTGGTATTGGATAGTATAAAAGGAATCAACTTCGCTTTTATCACCAACCCAGTCCCGGATAGTAACCCGCTCAAACCCCCTCAATCCCAGACCGCAGCGATGCAGGTAAAGTCCGGCATAGGCATAAGTATTACTTAGTCCCTGCCTGTTGTCATAAAGCGTTGTAACTATTTTTAAAGGTAATGTTGTCGTTGTAAAGGGAGCAGGGGGAGCAACGCCTGCAGGAGTATATTCACTGTACTGGGGAAGTGTTTTATATATTACTCCTATGCTATAGCCGCTGCCATTATCAATACTGGCGACCAGATGGCGCTGGTCATTTTTATGGAAAAACATAGATCGCAGTGGTTCCCAGTTCTGGGTTTTCATCAACAGATCTGCCTGGCCATCTCCATTCATGTCTGTAGGCAGCAATGATCCCTGGGACCAAACACCTACATCATTTGTAGTCACGGAACCCTGTTCCGCTATAAATGTATTCCCTTGGGAATACCAGACTTTATAGGGCCATGAGCTGGTATTAATATTGTATCCAAGCACTTCCAGAATATCATCTTTCCCGTCACCATTAAAATCCGCCACAGCATAATTGTAATCTTCCACAGACAAATCCGGGTCTATCGTCTGCTGCAACCCTCCAAGCTGAGTAACTTCATAATTATTACCTTTTGCATAGCCGATTTCCCAACGCCCACCTCCATAGTTGGTCCAGGTGAGCACATCCTTTTTTCCATCTCCGTTAAAATCCCCGCTGTATATCCGATGCCACTGAGTCGGATATCCGCTCATGAGTACAGGTGTAAAACTTATGGGGCCTGGCAGATAAGGCTTCCTGTTAACCGGGTCATAAGCTATATTCAACTTTAAAACTGAAAATGCCGGAGTGCCGTTTACTGTGCGATGCACCTCATCCCGTCCGTCACCATCAAAATCCGCAGCAGACATATACAGACTTTCTCCCGGCATGAATGCGACATAAGCAAGTATCGCAGGATACGCAGGATATTCATCTCCTATCAAATAACATTTATATCCTGTCAGGATGCTTGATGCATATTCGGGAACTGCAACGAAAAGTTCCTTTTTGCCATCACCGTCATAATCTCCGGGAATACACTTCATCTGACTGGTAAGGCCGTTATGCGCAGACATATATATGAAAACCGGTGCATTATTCAACATCGAGAAGGATGTACCATTAGAAAGGAACACGTAAACCTGAAAAGAACTCTGAGTAGCATCTGTCGCTATAATCAGGTAATCATCTTTCCCGTCACCATTATAATCGAATACCATCCTGCCGTTCTGGTTAAACCCGGCAGGGTTACGTTTAATGTCCCAGGTGCCGGGAACGGGGAAAGGCGTGCTGGATACATAGGAAAAGGAACCATTCACGTTCGATTTATAAAACTCGAAATTGGATCCGCCGTAAATATAGCTGGGAATCCTGATCATATCCATTAATCCATCCCCGTTAAAATCACCAATACTATATTCATATGCTCCGCTGGTCAGCGGTGAATGGTTTGTTATACTTTGCTGTGCCGACGCACTTTGCCAGCTGATCTGTGTTACCGGCAATACCGCTCCATCCTGCCCTGTTTCCTTTATCGAAGTCAGGTGTGTATAGAAATCCTGGCTATAGCCGAACTCATATTTATGAATAACCGAGTTGGAAGCCAGGTCACGCACCAGTATCTGGGAAACGCGCCAGACATCCTGTATCCGGGAGCCGTGCACCCAGGTAACATTTTTATCCGGCTTGTATTCATAGTCAAACCAGACGCGTGTCTGCGGACCTGTCTGTGCATTCCAGTTCCCGGTATAATCTATATAAGCGATGCGGTATTCGCCCCAGTAGTTGTCATCATAGTAGTGAAACTCGATGTAGTTGCCGCATTTATCGTACACTTTCGCCAGGGCCCATATCAGCACATCGGAACGGCCGCTGGCTTCCATCCGGGAGTCCGGGGTGGAACCGTATTCGAAAACCACACCATCCTGGGTTTCCACCTTGAACCATTCCGGGCCGTCCCCGGCCTGTCCATAGGCGGTAATCTGCCGGAAGTCTTTTATGTAAGCGGTATAAGGTGTCTGCCCGCCGCTGGCCGGGCCTGTCCGGATCAGCCGCTGGCCGTCGAGCACATAGGCATCGTTGCCGTCAAAGTCAACGGGGTCCACTGCGGCATTGTGATGTATGGTTGTTACCGCCCTGGTAATGGACGACAGGCCGCTGATATTCCAGCCAACACCCATGATACTTGCCGGCTGCTGGCTGTTGTAGGTAATCGCCAGCTGCGGCATCATATTGCTGACACCCGGCGGCAGGGCAAGAGGAATGTTGTAGGTAAAAGCACCGGTTGGACTTACATTTGCTGCGCCGGCAATGGCGCCTACAACCGTCGTCTGCGCCCGCAGGCTTTGCAGGAAAAATACAGCCAGGATTGGGCTTGCCGCTTTTATGATTCTTAAAACAGGGAATCTCATAAAACTGAGTTTTTACAGGATCATCGTGTACTGTTTTTTGTAACCTTCCAGATTTTCTGCAATTGCTCGTCCGAGTAGTAATATATCATGTAAGTGCCGGAGGCCATGTTGGTAAAATGCAATACCTCTGTTGCCGCGTGCACCTCATGCTCCATTATCATTTTTCCCGTAATGTCAAATACTTTGATTGTCCCTCTTATGTTTTCTGTCCATCCGGTATTCTGAATAATCAAATCCTCATCAAAAGGATTCGGATACAGCGAAAACACTCCGTTATCAGCCGGGTTATCTCCGGTGCCTGCACGACGGAATAATCCTTCCTCAGGAGCTTGCGATGAAGAAGTGCCCGGTGGTCCGGGCTCAGGACAGTTGGGACAAATAACTTCTATTTTCCGCAATACACGGTTGCCTGCACCATCATATTGAACCAGCACTGTTGGGATGGACTGCGCAGAAATAACAGAAGAGAAAAAAACCGCAGCTATAGTAACGAACAAATAAACCCGATCCATAAAAAAGATTTATCTAACACAAATTAAATAAATCATTTTTAATTCTTAAAGAAAAAATGACATTTTTTACTAAAAGTCTGTACCTGGCGAAAGCGACGTTTTCAATCAGATAACAATTCCGCTGGCCTACTTAAGGTATCTTTGCGGTTCTAACCGCAAATCATGAAGAAAATCCTGGTCACCGGCGGCTGCGGCTATATCGGGGGACATACGATCGTAGACCTGGCCAACAACGGCTTCGAAGTTATCTCGGTGGACGATCTGTCGCGCGGGTCGCTGCGGATGCTGGCGGGGGTGGAGAAGATCCTCGGACGGCCTGTGAAGAATTATAAGGTAGACCTTACCAACCTCGAGGATACGCAGGCTATCTTCATGGAAAACCCGGGCATTGCGGGGATCATTCATTTTGCAGCCTACAAGTCTGTCCCGGAATCGGTGGCGGAGCCGCTGAAGTATTACCGGAACAACCTCAACTCGCTGATCAACATCCTGCTGTGTGCGGAGGCATTCAAGGTGCCGCATATTGTTTTCTCCTCGTCCTGCTCGGTATATGGCAACGCGCAGCAGCTGCCGGTGGACGAAAGCGCGCCGCTGTCGGAGGCGGAGTCGCCCTATGCGCGGACGAAGCAGATAGGCGAGGATATCTGCCGCGACTTTACCCGCAGGAACAGGGATTTCAACACCATACTGCTCCGCTATTTCAACCCCGTGGGCGCGCATCCTTCCGCGATCATCGGCGAGCTGCAGGAAAAGCCGGAGAACCTCGTGCCCGTGATCACGCAGACCGCTATCGGCAAAAGGGCGGAGATGCAGGTGTTCGGCTCGGACTATGACACGCGCGACGGCTCCTGCGTACGGGATTATATCCACGTGATGGACATCGCCAACGCGCACACCCGCGCGCTGCAATATATGCTCGAGGACCGCAACAGCGACAACTGCGAAGTCTTTAACCTCGGCTCCGGCAACGGCGTCACCGTCCTGGAGCTGATCCACGCCTTTGAAAAAGTCTCCGGTCAGCCGCTTAACTACAAAACAGGCCCGCGCCGCGCCGGCGACGTAATAGCCATATACGCCAATAACAACAAAGCAAAAAACTTCCTCGGCTGGACGCCGCAATACGACCTCGACCAGATGATGGACACCGCCTGGCGCTGGGAACAGGCGCTGCAGCACGAAACACAGGCGCAGCTGAATTGATGAGTTATGGATTATGAGCTATGGGGCATGGATACTTACAAGCTGCAACTCATAATTCATAGCCCATAACCAACAAGGCCGCCCAATCATCAGCGATTCTGATCTTTCATACTGAGCAGACGCGATAATACTTACCGTTTTCTATAAAACAGCGTGTTGCCGTTTGCTTCCCGGAAGATATCCTTCGCCGTTTCACGAAGATATGCCGCGGTGACTGCCTGGTATTTTTCCAGCTCTTTGTTGATCAGCTCCGCATCGCCGAGCAGCTCATAGAAGGCGAGGTTGTTCGCGCGCGACAGCAGGCTCATATCCTCGAAGCTGATCATCGCCTCGATCTTGTTCTTTGCTTTCTGCAGCTCTTCTTCCGTGACGCCTTCGCTGCAAAGCAGCTGCAGCTGGGCCTCGACGGCATCGTTGGCTTCCTCTATGGCCTTTCCTTCGCGCACTTTTCCTTCCACGACGAGCAGGCCCGGATCTAGGCTGCCGGTGTGGTAGCAGTTGATGTTGCTGAACAGCTGCTGCTCTTTCACCAGCCGCTGATAGAGGCGCGAGGCATAGCCATTGCCCATGATCTCGGTGATGAGGTCAGCGGCATAGTAGGACGCCGACAGCCTGCCGGCCATATGCCAGGCTTTGTAGAGCGCATCCAGCGGCACGTCGGCGGTGACGGTCTTTGTGTGCGGCTGCTGCTGTGGCGGCTCGGCGGGGATATGCCGCTCATATTTTTCGCCGGCGGGGATATCGCCGAACCATTTCTCCGCCAGCCGGCGCACCTCTTCCGTGGTGATGTGCCCTGCCACGGAGAGCACGGCGTTCACAGGACGGTAATGTTTGAAGAAGAAGGCGCGCACATCTGCCAGCTGCGCTTCCTCGATATGCTTCAGCTCCTTCCCGATCGTCATCCACCGGTACGGATGCCGCGCATACGCCAGCTCGCGCAGGTGCTGCCAGGCATCGCCGTAAGGCTTGTTCAGGTAATGCTCGCGGAATTCTTCGCTTACAACCTTGCGCTGCACATCGAGACTCTTTTCACTGAAAGCCAGCGACAGCATCCGGTCGCCCTCCAGCCAGAAGGCCGTCTCCGCATTCCGCGCCGGCAGCTGTACGTAATAGTTGGTGATATCGTTGGTAGTGTACGCGTTGTTCTCCCCGCCCGCCATCTGCAGCGGCTCATCATACACCGGGATGTGCACCGACCCGCCGAACATCAAATGCTCAAACAAATGCGCAAAGCCCGTCCGGTGCTCGTCCTCATCGCGCGCGCCCACGTCGTAGAGCACATTCACGGCCACCATCGGCGTCGTGTGGTCTTCGTGGACGAGCACCCGCAATCCGTTATCCAGCGTGAACCGTTCAAAGTGAAGCATGTCGTCAGTTTTTGAATATCCTGAAAATATCCATGCCGTTGGCATAGACCATCAGGGCCAGCAGCAGCACAAGTCCTACGGCTGTGGCTTTTTCCATGACCTTGTCGCTGACTTTCCTGCCGCTGATCATTTCAACGAGGATGAAGAGGACATAGCCGCCGTCGAGGCCGGGGATGGGCAGCAGGTTCATAAAGGCCAGCACGATAGAGAAGAATGCCGTGATAGACCAGAACGCGTGCCAGTCCCAGTAGTCGGGGAAGATGTTGGTCATGGCCGCGAAGCCGCCGATGCCTTTATAGGCGCCGGTTTTGGGGTTGAAGAACAGCTTGAACTGCCGGGCGTAGAACGACAGCTTGTCGCTGGCCATCCTGATGCCGGCGGGGAATGATTCAAAGAAGCCGTACCGCTTGCGCTCGTATTGATAGACGCCCAGCTGCTCGAGCAGCTCCGGCGCCGGCTCCTGCGGCAGGAAGCCGAGGGTGCCGCTGTCGCTCACCTGCACTGCCAGCGCCAGCGGCTTTTCATCGCGGACGATGCCGAGCGTGATCTGCCGTCCCCGCAGCGTGTCAAGCGTGGTCTTTACCTGGTCGAAGTACGGCACGTCGCTGCCGTTTATCGCGGTGATGCGGTCGCCCGCCTTCAGCCCGGCCTGCCCGGCGCCGGTGCCTTTGGCCACCGTGCCTATCACCGCAGGAATGCGGCTCATGAAGATGACCCGCGACTTGTTATCTATCAGCTGCTCGATAAAGTTGACCGGCATATTCAGCGTCAGCTCCCTGCCGTCGCGCTCCAGCTCCACCGTGCGGGCATACAGCAGCTCGGGCATGACCTCATCGAAATACTGCAGCGGCTTGCCGTTGATGGCCAGGATACGGTCGCCCGTCTCGAAGCCCAGCTTGTAGCCGATGGAGTCCGCCACGAAAATGCCATCCTTCATCTGCGCGAGCGGCAGCCTCTTCTCACCGTAGACGAACAGGATCATCGCATAGATAAAGATCGCCACCACAACGTTCACGAGAATACCGCCGAGCATGATGAGCAGGCGCTGCCATGCTTTCTTGGAGCGGAACTCCCAGGGCTGCGGCGGCTGTGCCAGCGCTTCCTTGTCCATGCTCTCGTCCACCATGCCCGCGATCTTCACATAGCCGCCGAGCGGGAACCAGCCGATGCCGTATTCCGTATCTCCCCTTTTCTTTTTGAAAAGAGAAAAATTCAGCAGGCCGGGGAAAGGGAACAGGAAGTCGAAGAACATGTAGAACTTCTCCACTCTTGTCTTGAAGAGCCGCGCAAAGAAGAAATGGCCGGCTTCATGCAGCAGGATCAGCAGCGAGAGGGCTGCGAGGAATTGTGCGATCTTGATGCCGACACCGGAAAGCAAAAGGACATTCAATAACTGCATCGGGTTTGTGAGGTCTTTGATTTAATAAGTTGAAAGTTGACTTTTCTTCACCAGCTCCTGCGTATGCTGGCGGGCTTCCCTGTCGGACTGCTCACAGTCTTCCAGCGTAGGATGTTCGATGAAAGGAATATGCGCCAGCGCGTGCTCGATCATATCGTTCATCTCGAGGAAGCCGACCTTGTTCTGCAGGAAAGCGTGGACGACGATCTCGTTGGCTGCATTCAGCACGCACGGCGCGTTGCCGCCGCGGAACATGGCGTCCTTTGCCAGCGCAAGATTACGGAAAGTTTTATAATCCGGCGGCTCGAACGACAGCTTCGGGAACTCGCGGAAGTCAAAGCGTTTGAAGTCGTTGGCAATGCGCTGCGGCCATGCCAGCGCATATTGTATCGGCAGCTTCATATCCGGCAGCCCCAGCTGCGCTTTCACGGAGCCGTCGGTGAACTGCACCAGCGAATGCACGATGGACTGCGGGTGGACGATCACATCTATCTGCTCATCCTTCAGCCCGAACAGCCATTTGGCCTCTATCATCTCCAGCCCTTTGTTCATCAGCGTGGCGCTGTCTATGGTGATCTTGGCGCCCATCGTCCAGTTGGGATGCTGCAGCGCGTGCGAGGCTTTTACGTTGACGAGGAAGTTGGGCTTGCGTCCCAGGAAAGGCCCGCCGGACGCCGTCAGCGTGATCTTCTCGACCGTGCGGGCGTCCTCGCCGCACAGGCACTGGAAGATCGCCGAGTGCTCGCTGTCCACCGGCACCAGCCGCGCGCCCGTCGCCGCCGCGCGCCGCATCACGATGTCGCCCGCCACCACCAGCGCTTCCTTGTTGGCCAGCGCCACATGCTTGCTGGCATTCACCGCCGCCAGCGTGGAATGCAGTCCTGCGAAGCCAACGATAGCCGCGAGCACCACATCCACCGCCTCCCACTGCACCACGTCGCTGAGCGCCGGCGCGCCGGCGAACACCTTCACCGGCTGGTCTGCGAGCGCCTCTTTGACGGCGGTGTATTTCGACTCGTCGGTGACGACCACGGCATTGGGCCGGAACTGCCGTGCCTGCGCGATCAGCAGGCTGGCGTTGCTGTGGGCGCTCAGCACCTCCACCGCGAACAGGTTCGGGTGCCGTGCCGCCACCTCCAGCGCCTGCGTGCCGATAGAGCCGGTAGATCCCAGTATGGCCAGACGTTTCATAAAGCGCCCAAAGATATTAAAATACATCCGCATTGGCGGACGCGCAAATTGCGGAATGGCCTATATTCGTCCTGTCATTTCATTTATTCTCAAAATCTTAACAATCAAAACCATGCTGCAGACGCACACCCTGCGGTTTCTCCGCCAGCTGGCAGCCAACAACAACAAGCCCTGGCTGGATGCGCACCGCGCGGATTATGAAACGGCCCGCGCCGATTTCGAGCAGCTCATCACACGGCTGCTGCAGCTCATGACGCCGCTGGAGCCCGCGCTGGCCGGGCAGCAGGCAAAGGACTGCATCTTCCGCATTTACCGCGACGTGCGCTTCTCCAAAGACAAGACCCCGTACAAGGCCCATTTCAGCGCGTATTTCAGCAAGGGCGGCCGGAAGTACGAGGGCGCGGGGTATTACCTGCATATAGAGCCGGGGAAAAGCTTTCTGGCGGGCGGACTGTGGATGCCGCTGCCGCCGCTGCTGAAGGCGGTGCGGCAGGAGATAGACTATAATCTTGAAGCGTTTGAAGGGATCGTCCGCAGCAAAGCGTTTGTGCGGCATTTCAAAGAGATCGCTGGCGGGCAGCTGAAGACGCCGCCCAAAGGCTATGCGGCAGACAACCCTGCCATCGCCTACCTGAAGCATAAAAGCTTCATTGCGTCACATCCTTTTACGGATAAGGAAGTGCTGGATAAAAATTTCGGAAAGAAGTACCTCGGGGTGACGAAGGTAGTATGTCCGCTGGTGGATTTCCTGAACCGGGGATTGGATTAATTGCGGAAGACCATAAATTCGAACGGCTTGCCGGCGGGCGAGTGCCTGATCCTTTTATCTTTTTTCCGGGAGGCCTCAAGGGGAGCAGGGTGGTAAACATCCATCAGCTCGGTAGCCATCCGCACATGCGTCTCGTTGTCCACTTTGCTGATAATCGCCATCAGCATATCCACCTCCTGGTTAAAATTGTCCTGCCACTGCTGCGCCACTTTTGCGGTGACCAGCAACTCCCGGGAATGATACTTCATAGAACCAGTTTTAGGGGGTTAATTCAATTTTACCTTTTCAAGGTATGTTTTTTTTAACAAAAAATCAATAGTGGAAAAATAAATGTGGTTGCGCGCCCGGACATTAAATGAAATAGCTTATGCAGCGGACTGTAAATCAATAAAATTGGGTCAGGTAGGGGTAACGTTCCCTGTATAATTCTTTTACCTTGCCGAGGATGGTGTGGCGCAGCGCTTCGATATTGATACGTTCGGTAGCGCTGATGAAGATGCAGGCGCCGTGCGTCTCGTTGTCCCAGCGCCGTTTCAGCTGCTGCAGCAGGTCCTGCTTCACCGGTTCGTCGAGCCAGGGGTCGAAGACGCGCTGCTCGTAGAGATCCATTTTGTTGAACACGGTGATCACGGGCTTGTCGAATGCGCCGATCTCCTGGAGTGTTTTATTGACCACGCCCATCTGGTCTTCGTACGCCGGGTGCGAGATGTCCACCACGTGCAGCAGGCAGTCGGCCTCGCGCACTTCGTCGAGCGTGCTCTTGAAGCTCTCCACGAGGTGGTGGGGCAGCTTGCGGATGAAGCCGACGGTGTCGCTGAGCAGGAAGGGCGTCTGGTCGTAGACGACCTTGCGGGTGGTGGTATCGAGCGTGGCGAAGAGCTTGTTTTCGGCGAACACGTCCGACTTGCTCAGCAGGCTCATGATGGTGCTTTTGCCGACGTTGGTATAGCCGACGAGCGCCACGCGGATGTAGGTACCGCGTTCCTTACGCTGGGTGAATGCCTGCTTGTCTATCTCCGCGAGACGCTTGCGCAGCAGCGAGATCTTGTCCTTGACGATCCGGCGGTCGGTCTCTATCTCCGTTTCCCCCGGTCCGCGCGAGCCGATGCCGGCGCCCTGCCGCTCGAGGTGCTGCCACATGCCTTTGAGGCGCGGCAGCAGGTACTGGTACTGCGCCAGCTCCACCTGCACCTTTGCCTGCGCCGTCTTGGCGCGGCGCGCGAAGATGTCGAGGATCAGGTCGCTGCGGTCAATCGTCTTGATGCCGAGCGCCTTCTCAATATTGGTGATCTGCGAGCCCGTCAGCTCGTCGTCGAAGATGGCGAGGTTGATGCCTTTTGCCTGCACATAGACGCGGATCTCCTCCAGCTTCCCCTTGCCCACGAAGGTGCGGCTGTCGGGGTGCGGCAGCTTCTGGATAAAGCTTTTCTCCGCCTTTGCCCCGGCCGTCTCCGCGAGGAAGGCCAGCTCTGCGAGGTATTCGTTTACCTGCGTTTCGGTCTGTGTCTTGTGCACGAGCCCTACGAGCACCGCGCGCTCTTCCTCTTTTATTATGTTTTTATTTTCGATCAACTGCCCAGGTGATTATACGGTAAAAAGGGTATGCCCCGGAAGGAAGGGGGTGCAAAGTTACAGGAGTACAATGGAAATTAATCCGCGAGTCCGGTAATATTTAATCGTGAAGCTATTATATGGAACCGGATTCGCGCCGGCACCGTGGGAGCCGGTGCTCCGGACAGCAGTTGCTTTAATACTACAATACAGGTACAGGTGTTGAACGTTTATTTACAGCTTTTCCACTTCCGCAATTGTCAGCCCGGTAGCCAGGGCAATGATGTCAACGGGAATGCCCTGAGCTTTAAAATTCCGCGCAATGCGGCGTTGCTCTTCTTTCTTACCTTCCTGTAATCCTTGCTCCAATCCTCTTTGCAATCCTTTTTGTAATCCTTCTTGCAACCCTTGCTCCAACCCTTCTTGTAACCCTTCCTGCAATCCTTCTTGTAACCCTTGCTGCAACCCTTCTTGTAATCCTTCCTGCAATCCTTTTTGTGCTCCTTCTTTAAACCCGGCTTCCAGCCCTTCTGCGCGGCCCTGCTCCGCAGCCTGCTTTCTTGCATACCTCAGCGAGTTCTCCCAGTCCCATTTCCGCTTCAGGCTGACATCATAATTCTTCCGTTCTTCTGTTGATAAATTGCTCATTTCCGCTATTTTAAAGAGTTTAAGAAAAACTGCTTTCTTCAAAAATACGGGAATTTTATTCATCCCGTGCATATGCTTCAGTACAAAGAGCCACTGATCCACGGCGTTGCCCAGCGCGCTTTCCGGCTTGCTGAATTTGGGTATCTCAATGAAAATATACCCCAGCCTTTCATAAAATACACTCCCGCTGCGCTTCTCCACAAGCTGCACATCATGGATATACTGATCCGGTCTTGTATCGTCGAAGCAGAAATCCATCAGCCCGATCAGGTAAATTTCCTTCAGCTGGTAACCCCAGCCCTTGTCTCCTTTCCGCACCTGATCGCAGATCAGGGAAGCAGTGTAGTAAATACAGCGGTCTTTGAAAAACTCCTGGCCGATCTTCTGCATTTCGATCAGGAACAATTCCCCCTGATCGCCGGTACATAGTATGTCGAATATAACGGTACGGCTGTCCTTCTCCGGGCCGTGATATTCCGTATTGCTATAGCTGAGGCCGGTAATAACTTTCCTCCCTTCAAAAAGCGCGTTGAGAAAATCTATCAGCAAGTCCTTGTTCGGCTCGCTGCCAAAGATCTTTTTGAATGCAAAATCAGTAAACGGATCAATAAACCGGGAGGCAGGCGGACGCTTCATGCTTTGCTGTACTTACAGCAAATGTGAGGCAATTAATTGAAAATCACTAAATTATATTATTTTATTATTTTTCTATTAACATGTAAAACAAATACATGTACCGTCGGCTACAGCAATCGCTCCTGCGCCCGCAGCCACCGTTCGGGGATCTCGTCCTTGCAGGCCAGCAGGTAATCGTGGTAGGAGCAGGGGGTAAAAGAGTTGTCGGGCAGCTGCATCCACCAGCGGCCGGTGCGCTTGCTTTTCAGGAAGGCGGTGTCGTTGTTGGTGAACTGCACGTGGAACTCGACGAAAGCATCGCGGTCGGCGAGCGGCGCCTCTGTCTTGCGCACCTGGCAGCCGTCAATAAAATACCAGATCATCTGCGCGATCAGCCGCGCGGTGAGCTTGTGCATGTCCTTCACCGGGTCGTAGCCGTAGATGCCCAGCGAGGTCAGCCGCTCGCTCATGCCGGCATAGCGCGTCAGCTGGCAGGCTTCGTCGCCGGTGAAGCCGTTGGGCGAGCCCTGGCGGTTAACCGGCGCGTCGCTGAAGCGGACGGCGTTGATGTCGAAGCTGAACAGGTCGCTCGAGCGGAGCACCGGCTCCATCTCCTCCATATGCTCCCGCACGCGGCCGAGGCGGAAGAAGTCGAAGCGGAGCTTGTCGAGCATCTCGAGCATGCGCGGGTGCACATAGTAGCTCTGGAAGCCGATATGGCTGTAGTGGCGGACATAGTTCGGCGTGGATGTGAGCATGTCCATCAGGAAGCTGCGGCTGTTGACCGCCTCCGCCTCGTCGAGGTCTATGAGCATGTCCGCCACGGCGGCGTGGATGCCCTGGCCTGCAGGTTTGAACGCCTCATACTGCTGCAGCGTCAGGTCGTGCGAGCCGCCCAGCACGATGGCGATCTTGCCGGCGTCGCGCACCTCCTGCAATGCCATCCGCAGCGCCGCGCGGGTATCTTCCGTATCCGCGCCCTGGAGAATGTTGCCGGCATCTGCGATCCGCACGGCGGGGTGCCAGTTGTACAGCTGGTACAATTGCTCGCGGATGACGTCCGGTCCGTTGCTGTACGGCGCGTCCGCCCTTTCGCCGCGGCATTCGCCGCAGCCGATGATGACAAAGTCGGCATGCTCCCAGTCGAAGTGCTCCTGCGTGGCGCACTGGATGCCGGCGCCCCACTGCAGCGGCTCATAGCTGCCGGGGTCGCGGCTTTCGATAAAATGACCGGGAACGAAAAAAGGGCGGAGGTCTTGCATAGACGCAAATATACTCGGGGAAAGGACAAAGCGCAAGACATCAGCAGGATGCCATTTTAACAAATTTTCCATTGCCCAGCTATTATATTTGCGCTCTAATTGTCATCTATGAAGCGCTGCCTACTCCTGCTGGCTTTTTTATTCCCTGCCGTTTCCCCGTTGTTCGCGCAGGAAGAGACCGGTAAGCCGGTACGTGAAATACAGAAGCCCTCGCGGGATTTCGTCATGCTGCAGTTCACTTACAACAGCTGGCAGGATAAGCCCGACAGCATCAAGACCACCGGCGTCGGCCGCGGGTTCAACGCTTACCTGTGCTATGATTTCCCGATCAAGAAATCCAGCTTCAGCTTCGCCGCCGGACTGGGCATCAGCACGAGCAATATCTATTTCAAGGACCAGGAGCTGCGGTTTGCCGACACTGGCGCCGCCGGCGCGCAGCTGGGCTTTGCGCCGGAGTCCAAAAGCTATAAACGCTATAAGCTGACCACCGCCTACCTGGAAGCGCCTTTCGAGCTGCGCTATTTCGGCAACAAGAAAAACCGCAACCGCGGCTTCAAAGCGGCGGTCGGCCTGAAGGTGGGGACGATCGTAGGCGCGCATACCAAAGGGCGCTATACCGTGGAAGGCACGAAGTTTACGGATAAGATGAACACCCGGCGCTATTTCGAGAACTGGAGCTTCGCAGGCACCGCGCGCCTCGGCTGGGGCAACTTCAGCGTTATCGGCACGTACAACCTGACCAACCTGTTCAAGGACGGGCAAGGCCCGGCGGTAGTGCCTTATTCTATCGGCATCTGCCTGACGGGGCTGTGATCATAGTATCTCTTTAAAGTCCTTGCGGTATCAGCAGCAGCTTTGGTGAGGTAGTATTGTAATCGCAGCATCTCTTTAAAATCCTTGTGGTATCTGCAGCTACTGCTTTAGCGAAACAGTGTTATAATCACAGCACTTCTTTAAATTCCTCTGCCATTTATTTTCTTTAAGAGAAAAATTTCCCTCAGCGGATAAGGGTGACATCTCCTTTCCATTCCTGCTGCCCGTAGCGGAACCGGTACATGTAGGCGCCTATTTCCGCAGGCAGACCGTTGTAGCTGCCGTCCCAGCCGGGCACGCCGGTGCCGCCGTACACCTGCTGGCCCCAGCGGTTGAAGATGCGCAGCTCGCAGTCGTCGGCCGGGCATCCCGCCGGCAGCACGGGGCGTAAAATATCATTGCGCCCGTCGCCGTTTGGGGTGAAGGCGGAGGGTAGCACCGGTATGCAATTGCATGCTTTTGAAGTCACCATCAGCGTATCGCTGCCGGTGCACATGGCTGCTGTGACCCGTACCCACCAGCTGCCCGGGACGCTTACCTGCAGCGTATCGCCGGTGCTGCCGTCGCTCCACAGCGCTGATGCGCCTTCGGGCACATGCGCGCGCAGCGTGAGCGATAGCTGGTCCTGCATGCAGATGACGGTGTCACTGCCCAGCGCCTGCGCTACGGGGATGAAGCGCACCGCTATCGTATCTGAAACCACGCAGCCGTCTTTGCTCACCCGTACCCACCAGCTGCCCGGGCGCGTTGCCGCGAACGTACTGTCCGTGCTGCCGTCCGACCACAGGAAAGCCGCGCCCGGCACCGGCGCGCGCAGCAGCAGCGGACCATCATTACAGACGACGGTGTCGTTGCCGAGCCGCACCTGCAAATCCGCCCTGCCCACAACAAACGTATCGGTATGAAAGC
>Ga0206101_1000114_pt1 | contig 21279 bp, 16 predicted proteins | sample 1B0metagenome_FD_148613 | JGI IMG/M metagenome (GOLD analysis project Ga0206101, IMG submission 148613) | Enriched microbial communities from leaf-cutter ant dump, University of Wisconsin, Madison, United States - 1B0 | ecosystem: Environmental > Terrestrial > Nest > Insects nest > Nest dump... | reverse complement strand
TGCTAGCGCTGTCTAAGTTGTCTTTTAGGCTAAGTTCCAGCTTGCCTGAAAGTTCCTTGTGTCTCTTTAATGATTGTTCATAAATATCTGCCATATTCAATAAATCGTAACAGGAGCTTGCAACCGATACAACAGTTGTGATAGACTTTCTCGAAGTTATGTTTTCAACAATTCAAAAGGTAGAGGCAAAGTTTAAGAAGCCAAAAGTAGTCGATGTACGCTCTGGTGATACTGTTCGTGTCCACCAACGTATTACTGAAGGTAACAAACAACGTGTTCAGGTTTTTGAAGGTCTGGTGATACGTACGGGGAAACTAAATTCAATCTCAGCCAATATACTTGTTCGTCGTATTGCTAGTGGTGTAGGCGTTGAGAAAAGCTTCTTACTACACAGCCCGCTAGTTGAGAAGATCGAAGTTACTAAGCGCAGCAAAGTTCGCCGTAATTATCTTAGCTATATGCGCGCCCGCAGTGGTAAGTCGGCTCGTATGAGCGGTGTTGATTTCGACAAAGAGAAGGTTAATGACGTCTCTGTTCCAGAGGATCACACCAAGGCTGCTAAAGAGGCTGAAGCTGCACTAGCTGAAGAACCCAAGGAAGATCCTCAAGCTAAGGCTGATACTGAAGAAGTTAAATCTGAAGAAAAACCAGCCGAAGAAGTTGCTAAAGATTCTGAAGAAAAAGCTCCAGAAGCCGAAAAATCTAGCGACAAGTAAATCTGATTCTGTCATAATCTAACAAATGGAAGAAAAAGTCGTATTGGGATTAGTGGCAATTTTAATTGCTGCAATCTCCATTGTTCCCTATATTTACAACATTGTTCGCGGCAAGACAAAACCACACGCCTTTTCTTGGTTTATATGGCTAATTATGACCTCACAAGCTTTCTTGGCTCAATTGATTAGCAATGGTGGCGCTGGCGCTTGGGTAATGGCGTTTACGGCCTTGGCTAATCTGGGAATTCTCATACTTGCATTACTTTATGGCGAAAAGAACATTACCAGGTCAGACAAAATAAGCTTTATATTTGCGCTTACTGCAATCGTACCTTGGCTGTTGACTCGAGACCCGACTATATCTGTTATTTTGATAGTACTTATAGACTTTGGCGGCTTCTATCCTACGATTAGAAAGTCGTACAATAAGCCATTTGAGGAAACCGCATTTACGTTTTTCTTGAGTGGCATTAAATGGGTGCCATCGGTACTGGCTTTGTCTAGTTTCACACTGGTGACCGCCCTATATCCGCTATACCTTTTGGTGGCTAATTTGAGCTTCGTGGCCTTCGTAATGATACGACGTTATCAATTGGATCCGGCTGAATGATAGTCGGGATTGATGAGGCCGGTCGTGGGACTTGGGCCGGGCCATTAGTCGCAGCCGCTGCTTTAGTCAATGAAAGTTTCATGATTCCTAAACTGACCGATTCTAAGAAATTAACCCCTAAAAACAGATTAACTTTAGTTAACCAAATTAGACAAAATGCCATTGAATTAGGTATTGGTTGGGTTTCAGCTAGAGAGATCGATACTTTAGGTTTATCTAAAGCCAACCGTTTAGCAATGGCCCGGGCATTGACACAGATAAAATTACCGTACGACCAATTATTAATTGATGGCAATGTAGAATACTTGCCCAACGCCCAAGCAATTATTGGCGGCGACGGACTAGAGCCGGCTATATCGGCCGCCTCTATAGTTGCCAAAGTAATGCGTGATCTTTATATGCAAAGGTTGTCGTTGCTTCATCCCAGCTATGGGTTTGAAAAACACTTTGGCTATGGCACGGTAGCCCATAAAGCAGCCATACAGGAGTATGGGATACTCGATATTCATCGTAAATCGTTCAAACCAATTGCCCAGTTGGGTCTAGGTTTATAATTCGTAATTCCTGCGGAGGCAGGAATCTAGGCATTTTTTTACTGGTTTCCTGATCAAGTCAGGAATGACGCAATCAAATATCGTGGCATAACCTCATTTGTAAAAGTTTGTATTAGGCACTAGCATTAATGGTGTATGTCTACAGAAATAGGAAAACTAGCCGAGGCAGCAGCAGCGGAATTTTTGCGATTAGACTACGGACTTAAGATTATGCATATGAATTGGCGAACTAGGTTTTGTGAAATTGATATAGTTGCCGAAACTAAAAAAGGTAGATTTAATAGATCCAAAACTATTCACTTTATTGAAGTAAAGTACAGACGAAATAATTTACAAGGCGATGGATTGGACTATATTACGGATAAAAAGCTAAAACAAATGCAGCTAGCAGCTGAGATCTGGGTTAATGAAAATAACTGGATTCATGATTATCAGCTTGATGCTATAGCTGTTAGTGGCCGTGAAGCTAATTGGGAATTTGATTATCGGCCGAATGTTACCGGCTAAACTAAATATCGGTCAGGAATTTAGCAACTGAATTGTAATCACGTTGTCTCCAGGCCGACTTGATGCGGATCTGCTCAAGTGATTGTTCAAGTGTACGTTTGATTCCGGTTAGACTTTTATCGGCAAAGAATTCCTCTATGTCATCAATGATCTTATCATCATTAAAAGCGCCTAATCCCATAGCAAAGTAGCTATAGAGATGCCCACGGCCAAAAGTCTTATGTATCCAATCCCAGTTATCTTTCTGCCATTGCCAGATAAGATCACGGCTATAGCGATTTTGGTAGAGGCCGAAAACCCAGCTGATTACTTCTTGGATCCGTACGTGCTCGGAGCGGATTAATTTGATCGCTCTTTTTATCATGGCTTCGTCCTCAAAACTACATAGGGCGCCAGCAAATCGACGCTTTTCTTCAGATAAGTTGGTTTGATTATGTAATTTAAGCAAGCTGTCGAATATCTGCTCATTGCCATCACGAGCAACTGTACTATAAACAATACCTCGTAAATTAGGGTTGATATCTGTGTTATTAACAAAAAGCTGATTAGCAGTTTTTATTGCATCTGAATTGCGGTATTTGCTTGCCATACCGATAATTATTGGTCGCAATAGCGTATCAAATGGCGATTCGTTAGGCTTTTGTTCCCAACTAAGTCGTTCGTACTGAGCTGATAACAAGTTTTGACCAAAATGGTTGAACTTTGGTCGTAAAGCCTCGTCACCAAATACCGCAACAGTACTGCTTAGGCTACCCGATACCACATCCCAAACGGCGTTATTAGCAACGCCCTTATAATTACTAAGCAGATTTAGTAGTAAATCAGTTGACAGAATACCAGCTTTGGCGAGTGAATGGGTATCATCAAGCAAGCCCATGCGATCAACATTGCTCCAATCGGGTTGGCTAACTTGCTTAGCCAGATTTTTAATTCGATCATTTGAATACAGTACTCGGTAGACGCCAAATTGACCTCGGTTTAACTTGTCTGTTACTGGTTTGCTTAGAGCCAAGGAGTGTCCGTCTATGAATAAACCGTCGTTGCTACTATGACTTAAGTCTACTGGCCAGGTGGAGTCGGTATTTGGTTGATCGATAAGCGGGCTTTCGTAATAGCGGCTTTGAGCAACTTCTTCATTAGTTACTTTTACTAATGGATAGCCAGGCTGCTTAATCCACTTTTGCATAAACTCATCAACTGGTTTGCCACTGGACTTTGTTAGTGCACGCCATAGATCTGCACCAACAGCGTTGGCATATTGCTTACTTTCTAGATACTGACTCAGGCCGGTGCGGAAGCTTTTGCCACCAATATAATTGTGTAGCATTCTAAGCACGGCAGCACCTTTGCCATAAGTAATTGCTGGATCGAAGTGCTCGTTGATATCGCGAGGGTCTTCTAACGGTGCGTAGATGGCGGTTGTGTGGCTATTGCTGTCGGCGTGAAGTGCCGGGAAGAACTCTTCTTCCATAAACAGCTCGTCAAAGCCAAGCTCTGGGAATAGCGCATTAGAACACATGAAGCTCATAAAGGTAGCGAAACTTTCGTTAAGCCATAGGTCATCCCACCATTCCATTGTGACTAAATTGCCAAACCATTGATGGGCTAGTTCGTGAGTAATGACCTCAATAACTCGTCGTTTGGTCGTTAGGCTGCTGTTAGCGTCATCAAATAGCATGGCAGTTTCACGATAAGTAACTAAGCCCCAGTTTTCCATGGCGCCAGATGCAAATTCAGGGATCGCTACCATGTCGAGTTTAGCTAACGGATATTTTATACCAAAGTAATCTTCAAAAAAATCCAGGCATTTAATAGCGACATCGAGTGAAAACGGTAATCGGGATTGATTCTCATGAGTTGCAAAGACATTAACCTCAACATCACTGCTTGTTTTACCAGTTAGCTTGGATAAGTCGCCAATAACAAAGGCTAGTAGGTAAGTCGACATGACAGGTGTAGTTTCGAAAGTGGTTACGAGCCTGCCGTCCTTCTCGTCACTTGATTTTATGGGTGTGTTAGCGATGATAGTTGGTACTTTAGGTGTGTTTAATTTAAGATCAAAGGTAGCTTTCGCCAGGGGCTCATCAACACAGGGGAAAACCTCGCGAGCATGAGTCGATTCAAATTGAGTTGATACAATGATTTTGTCCTTGTTCTTCTCCATGTAGGCGCTACGGTATATGCCTTCCATTGTCTCGCTGAGTGGGCCTTCAAAGCTAAAATTTAGTTTTATTTCAGTCCTTGCTGTAACTTTTTCTGGTAAATTTAAGGTGATCTCTTGAGCTTCCTGATTGGCAGATGTTTCAATCGTCCGACCATTAAACTCTGCTTTAGTAATCGTAGGCCCATTAAAGTGCAGATATAATTTATTTGTATCTTGTACAACGGTGCCGGTAATAGTGGTATTCCCACTAAAGTTCTGATAGTCATCACTAATAGACAAGTCTATGTCATAGTGTAATGGCAGAAAATAATCGGTTAATCGCTTAGCTTTATTCATGCGTTAGAAATATTCTGCCTTAAGTGCTTCAGTCTGGCAAATACTAGACAAACATTAATACTTTTGTTACTATGGTTAACGTTAAGTCGGCCGTTTGGGTCGACATTTTTTATATAAGGATCTAAAAAGGAAAATATAATGGAATTAGATGTAAAACAATTAGTAGCTGCGATTCAGCACATTGCTGAGGAAAAAAATCTGGATAACGAGATAGTTAAAGACGTAGTTCAGCAGGCTCTAGCAGCAGCGTATAAACGTGATTTTGGTAAGCGTGATCAAGTTGTGCGTGTGGAACTAAATGAGAAAACCGGTGGCATGATTGCCATGACTGATTATGAAGTAGTTGAAGAAGTCGAAAACAGCGATCATCAATTCACCGTTGATGAAGCTAAAGAATACAAGGCTGATGCTAAAGTGGGAGATATTATTACCTTTACTGATACCCCGCAGACTTTTGGCCGTGTAGCCGCTCAAACTGCTAAACAGGTTATCTTACAGAAGCTACGTGAGGCTGAACGTGAAGTGGTTCTGGATGAGTACGAGGATAAAATCGGTACCGTTATTAATGGTAATGTTACACGTGTTGAGCCTAAGTTGGTACGTATTGACCTTGGTAAGGCTCAGGGTATTTTACCAATGAGCGAGCAAATTCGCGGCGAACACTACAGCCCTGGTCAGCGTCTGAAAGTATTTTTGAAAGAAGTTGAACGTACTGGTCGTGGTCCGCAACTTATCTTGAGTCGTGGTAATACTGAGTTTATTGAACATCTGTTTGCTAATGAAGTTCCGGAAATGGAAAACGGTGCAGTTGAGATTAAAGCGATAGCCCGCGAAGCTGGTATTCGTACTAAGATTGCAGTTAATTCGACTGTTCCTGGTGTAGACCCAGTCGGTACTTTTGTTGGTGGTCATGGTACTCGTGTCCAGGCTGTTATGGGTGAAATCGGTGATGATGAGAAAGTTGATATCATCGAGTGGGATGACGACATGGTTAAGTTCATCAGTAATGCCCTTAGCCCGACGGAAGTAGTTAAAGTTGATATTGATAAAAAGAATAACAAGGCTACCGTGTATGTTGATGAAAGTCAGCTATCAGTTGCTATCGGTCGTGGCGGTCAGAACGTTCGTTTAGCCAGTAAACTGACAGGACTTGAGCTTGATGTGACTAAGACAAGTGAAAAATCGGCTCCTGTCGAAGAAAAACCCGTTGCCGAAGAAGCAAAGCCAAAACGTCCAGCTAGCAAAGCTCAGCTTGAGGAATCGCTGCTTTCAGCAGTCGAAAGCCAAGACGATTAAATCAGCAGGTAGGGGTTTGTAGGCAGTAGATAGATTAGTTTTAGCACTCTTGCATGCCGAGTGCTAATTGAGTTACAATAGGAGTGGTACATAAAATGAGAGGGTTGCATGCCACCTATTTTTGAAAATACTCCATTTGCTAAGCGCTTAACCGAGAATGCTCGCAACAGCTTAGCTAATGCCGATAAAGCTGCTCGCAGTATGAGTTCTGAATACATAGGCACTGAGCATATTCTGCTTGGTTTGCTTGAGCAGCAGACGTCGATTGGCGCAAAGATATTGAGTAAAGTAGGAATTACACTCGACAGGGCTAAGCTAACGCTAAATCTTACACCCAAGACTTTACTGATGGATGAGATGGGCAAGGGGCTGAGTGAAACTGCTAAACTAACTTTACATATGGGACTTCAGATTGCCAGTGAGTTTCAGCAGGATTATTGCGGCACCGAACATATTTTGGCAAGCATATTGACGCAGAAGAATTCACGAGCAATGACTCTGCTCGAAGATATGAATGTTAATTTTGCATCGCTTCATCAAAACATCGAAAACTATTTAAATTCCCAACATTTTGAACAGGTTGAAGCAAATCGTAACCGTCGTACTAAACAGACTAAAAAGCAACGTACCGCTTTGGAATTTTTTGGTAATGATATCACTGCCGATGCTGCCGCTGACAAGCTTGATCCTCTAGTGGGTCGAGAGAATGAGCTGATGCGCATCATTACCATTTTGGCTCGTCGTAATAAAAATAACCCAGTACTGATTGGTGATCCGGGAGTTGGTAAGACGGCAATCGTTGAAGGTCTGGCTCAAAAAATCATAAATGACGATGTACCAGAAGTCTTAGCTGGTAAACGAATAATTTCACTTGATCTTGCTGGAATGGTCGCAGGCACCAAATACCGTGGGGAATTCGAAGAAAGACTTAAACGGGTAATGAAAGAAATTGCTGATAGTAAAGATATAATTCTTTTTATAGATGAGATGCACTTACTTATAGGGGCTGGTTCCGCAGAGGGAAGCATGGATGCAGCTAATATGCTAAAGCCAGCGCTTGCTCGGGGTGATCTACGAGTTATCGGTGCGACCACCACCGAAGAATACCAGCAGTCCATAGAAGAAGATGCTGCCCTTGAACGTCGTTTCCAGCCAGTAATCGTGCCAGAGGCGACCCTTGAAGAAACTGTAAAGATCCTAAAAGGCCTGAAGCGTCGTTATGAAGAATTCCATGGTGTTAATATCAGTGATGAAGTTTTAAATGATACGGTCAGGTTCGCAAAGCGATATCTGCATGAGCGGTTTTTTCCAGATAAAGCGATTGACCTAATCGATGAAGCCTCGGCGCATATTAGAGTTCGGCGTGGTGGCATACCTCTCGAGCAACGTAAGATTAAAAAGAATATTCAGCAGTTAAGCGATAAGATAGATCAAGCGGTAGAAGACGAAGATTATGAACGTGCTGCTCTGTATAAAACTCGTTTAGCGCAGCTTAATGACAAACTGGACAAAGCTCGAGCAGAGTTCAACAAACAGCACAAACTTGTTTTAAGCAGCGATGATGTCGCTGAATCAGTTTCTTTAATGTCGGGAGTGCCAGTGCAGAAGGTAGTGAAAGCTGAGGCTAGATATCTGACGGAACTTGAGAAGCATTTGAGTAAATATGTTGTTGGCCAGAATAAGGCTATTAATGAGGTTTCCAAGGCGATTCGGCGTAATCGTAGTGGCGTTTCTGACGAAACCCGACCAGTTGGCTCGTTCATATTCTTGGGTCCTAGCGGTGTTGGCAAGACTGAGCTTGCCCGGGTCTTGGCACGAGAGTTTTATGGTGATGAGTCGGCGATGATAAAACTTGATATGAGTGAATTTGGCGAACGTCATACAGTTTCTCGACTTGTTGGTGCTCCGGCAGGTTATGTCGGGTTTGAAGAGGGTGGTCAGCTGACTGATCGAATTCGTCGTAAGCCGTATTCACTGGTGCTGTTTGATGAAATTGAAAAAGCCCATCCGGAAGTATTTAATATGCTGCTGCAGATCTTGGAAGATGGAAAACTGACCGATGCACGAGGTCGTAGCGTTAGCTTCAGTAATACGATCATCATTATGACAAGTAATATAGGAGCCGGAGATTTACAGAAAGAAGCTTCATTAGGTTTTCGTCTGCAGTCGAACAACCAGGAGGTTGAGCTAAGAACTGTACACCAAAGGACAACCGAAAAAGTCTTGGATCAACTTAAAAAATCTATGCGGCCAGAGTTGCTTAATCGGATCGATAAGACAATTGTCTTTAATGCTCTAACCCAGACTCAAGCCCGTAAGGTGCTAGAGTTGCAGATAGAGCTGCTACGCAAGCGTCTATTGGAGAAAAAACTTGGACTTGAGTTAACCCCAGCAGCTAAGAAATATATCTTAAAACTAGGCTATGAAGAAAATAGCGGGGTGCGACCTCTGCGACGCGTTATTCAGGATGAGATCGAAGATGCTCTAGCAACCAGTATTCTTGAACATAAGTTTAATGCTGGTGATGTCATTAAAGTGGGCACGGCAAAAAGTGGACTCACATTTGCTGTTACGTCAGAATAGTAATTGTGGAACCACAAACCAAATCAAAGTCATCCAAGCTTCTGCTAAAAATTGTTCTTTTGCTTTTGTTGCCACTGAGCGTAGCCGGCGGAGTAATATTTGTTGTTTCTAATTATTATTACGATATTACTGATCAGATAAACCTACTAAATTATAAAGCCCCTACCAATATTGCTAGGCTAGCAGATGATGCCTCACTGACCGACAAAGCTCGTAAGATTTTTTATGTTCACAGACCAGAACTTAATGGTAAAACAGTTTTTAACCAAAATTGTCCTATCCCAGAGTTAACCTTTGTTTTAGGGTGCTATACCGGTGACAATATTTATTTACTTGATATTCAAAAGCCGGAATTAGAGCCAGCAGAGCCAGTTACGGCTGCACACGAAATGCTGCATGCAGCCTATGTGAGGCTGTCTGACAGTGAGCGTCAGAGGGTAGACGGTTTGCTGCGCGAACAATTTGAATCAACAAAAGACCAGCGATTAATTGACCTGGTTGCCAAGTATGAAGCGCATGATCCAGAATCTGTGCCAACTGAACTTCATTCAATTATCGGCACAGAGGTTGCTAAGCTTAACCCGCAGCTGGAGGAATACTACACGCAGTATTTTGTTGATCGCAGCAAAGTAATAGCTGATTTTCAGGGTTATGAAAAAGTATTTTCTTCTCTGGAAACGAAAATTGATAGCCTCCAAGCTTCGCTTAAGACCACTAAGAGTAAGATTGCAAAACTCGAGTCAACGATCGAGGAGCAATTGGAAGATATCGACTCTATAAATACTAAGCTCAAAAATCTAGAGGCAAAGGGAGACGTAAGCGCTTATAATGAGTTGGTACCTGATCAGAACCAGCTTGTTAATAGTTATAATACTAATATTCGTAGCTACAGGTCATTGATAAAAAGTTATAACTCTAAAGTTGGAGAAGTAAATAAGATTGCTGTCCGCCACAATGATCTCTTAAATTCCGTTAATTCTAAATATCAGGAGATTGATGAGTAAAACCAAGCAGCATTATGTGTGCAATAACTGTGGCGACTCATTTCCTAAGTGGTCCGGCAAATGTGAGTCTTGCGGACAGTGGAACACATTGGTTGTATTTCATGAACAGAAATTGACCAACAAAGCCAAAAGCGGAACTAAGCTGGAGAGTGCAAAGCTTAAGGATGTGTCTTTGCCATCATTGAAGGATAGATTAAAAACTGCTATCGAGCCAATCGACGAAGTGCTGGGTGGTGGGCTGGTTCCTGCTAGCGTGGTCTTATTGGCTGGCGAGCCAGGCATCGGCAAGTCAACACTTTTATTACAACTAGCTACTAAAATCAGTGAGCAATCTCGAGTTCTTTACGCTAGCGGTGAAGAGTCTGTTGCTCAGATAAAATTACGGGCTGATCGTTTAAATGTTGGTTCGTCCAATATGGAGCTAGTGTCAACTAATAGTGCAAATGATATTACCAGTTCTATCATGACTGGTGCTTATGATGTTGTTATAGTTGACTCAATCCAGACAGTTGCAGCTTCAGAGCTTGATAGTACCGCAGGCAGTGTCAGCCAAATAACTAACTGTGCTCAGTTAATGCAAGCTGCTGCTAAATCATCTAACACCACCCTGATCATAGTTGGACATGTGACCAAAGAGGGGTCGATTGCCGGTCCGAAGATTCTTGAACACTTAGTTGATGTTGTTTTGAATCTTGAAGGCGACCGTTATGGTGGTTTTAAAGTATTGCGTGGTATAAAAAACCGGTTCGGTTCAACGAATGAAATCGGTTTATTCGAAATGGTTGACATTGGCTTAGTGCCAATAGTAAATCCCTCGGCTTCTCTTTTGTCTGAGCGTCAGACCAGTGATGGCTCGGTAGTGCTAGCGACAGTAGAGGGTAGTCGCGCCTTGTTGGTTGAAGTACAGGCTTTGGTTAGTCGGACTAACTTTGGTTATCCGAAACGTACGGCTGTGGGCATAGATTTAAATCGACTCAACTTATTAGTTGCGGTATTGGGTCAAAGAACGAAACTTAATCTTCAAGATCATGACATATATATAAATATTGTTGGCGGAATGAAAATTACCGAGCCAGCCGCAGACCTGGCTGTCTGTATGGCAATTGCTAGTGCCGCTAAAGAGATGAGCTTAAAGGAGGATCTGGTAGTGTTTGGCGAGGTAGGATTAAGCGGTGAGGTGCGTCGAGTTAGTGCAATTGACAAGCGTATTGCTGAGGCAAAGAAACTTGGATTTAAAGGTGCGATCGGACCAAAACCTGATAAAGCTAGTTCATTCGTTCAGCCTGTAAGCTCGATGCGCGATGCTCTGAATCAGTTTTTAGGAGGAAAATAACAAATTGGATTATCTTACATTCGGCTTGGTTTTGCTTAATAGTTTCATTTTAATAATTGTTTTATTGCGCGCGAATCGAAAGTTGCCCGCGGTTTATTCGAATGAAGAGGTCCTAATAGATACTTGTGCCCTTATTGACGCTCGCATACTGGAATTGGCAAAGACTGGCTTTATCCCAAAGCGGCTATTGATTCCGGATTTTGTAATTGCTGAGTTGCAGCAGATGGCTGATGGTCGCGATTCCTTGAAGCGTCAACGCGCTAGAAGTGGACTCGATTTAGTAAAAGAGCTCCAGCGGAACCAGACAACCGAGGTTGAGATTGTTCGTTCTGCAAAGTCAGATTTGGAAGTGGACGATCAGTTGGTGGCTTTAGCTAAGGGTCGTAGAGTAGCACTTTATACGACCGACTATAATCTTAATAAAGTAGCTGAGATTGAGGGCGTAACAGTACTTAATGTGAATGAGCTCGCTGGTCTATTAAGACCAATACATTTGCCAGGTGAACGAGCAGAAATAAAGATTATCGAAAAAGGACATGATAAAACTCAAGGTGTCGGTTATCTGGAGGATGGCACGATGGTTGTAGTGGCTAAAGCTGGCGGCTTACTTAATAAAAAGATCCATATTGAGTTTGTGCGTCATTTGCAAACAAACGCCGGTAAAATGATGTTTGCAAAATTAGTAAAAAAATCATGAACCAAACTTTGATTTTTAAGTTGCCTAAAGCGGTTTCGTGGTATAATTTTATGGTTAATCTTGAGGGGAATTAATGGCAAGAAACGGCAATTTCGGTAAACATGGTAAGAGTCTTGGTATTACTTACTCTCTTAGAAAATTCTTTAAGCGCAAGCATAAGGCTACTAACTCTTCATCATCATTACATACCTATACCAATAGTTATCATCACAGCAAATTGTCTGGCAAAGAAAATCGTCGTCGTGAATTCTTAAAGCATGCTCCTCAATCTCGCGGCAAGCGTATATTGTGGTATCTTAACCCAAAAAATGCGTTTAATTATTGGCTGCGTACCAAGGAAGGCCGACAACGACTCCTGCGCTACACTGGTTACGGTCTGGCTGGCTTTCTGGTTCTATCACTCGCTACTTATGCCTATTTCCGCCAAAGTTTGCCTAGTCCTGATAAAATTAATAGCCGAGTTTTGGCTCAAACCACGAAATTTTATGACAGTACTGGCAAAAAGGTTCTATTTGAAGTCTATGGCGATAAAAATAGAACTGTCGTTAAAGGTGATGAGATTTCGCAGTACATGCGTGATGCGACGGTTGCCATTGAAGATAAAGACTTCTACAAGCATGGCGGCTTTAGCATTAAGGGCATAACCAGAGCCTTTTTCGATAATTTATTTGGAGGATTTCAGGAAGTCAGAGGTGGCGGCTCAACTATTACTCAGCAGTATATTAAGAATGCCCTACTTACAAATGAGCAGGTTTTAACACGCAAAATCAAAGAGTTGATACTTTCGGTTGAGATTGAGCGGCTTTACACGAAAGATGAGATTCTTACTGCGTATCTTAACGAAATTCCGTTTGGTTCAATGGAGTACGGGATCGAAGCTGCCAGTAAAAGTTTTTTTAAGAAATCGGCCAAAGATCTGACAATTGACGAAGCTGCTATGTTAGCCGCTATACCACAGGCGCCCTCGCTCTATTCGCCTTACGGCAAGGACACATCATTACTTGAGGCTCGTCAGGATACTGTGATAGATCGAATGCAGGAGCAAGGTTACATTACTAAAAAACAAGCAGAGGAAGCAAAAGATACTGATACGCTTAAGAAGCTTAATCATGATCGTAACCGTTACGATGGAGTGATTGCGCCTCATTTTGTCTTGGAAGCTCAGAAAGAATTAGAGAAAAAATATGGGGCGGCAACTGTCAATCAAAGTGGCTGGAAGGTCATAACTTCGCTTGATCTGAAATTGCAGAAAACTACAGAAAAAGTTGCCAAGAATAATATAGGCTTAGTTGAAGGCGTAGGAGCCGATAATTTAGCGATAACTCTTGGCGACCAACGCACTGGCCATATTAAAGCCATGGTAGGTAGCCGGGGTTTTAGCTACCCAGAGTTTGGTGCTTTTAATGCAGCTACATCTCCACGCCAGCCGGGTTCGAGCTTTAAGCCATATGCATATGCCGAACTGTTTGAAACTGGCAAGTGGAGTCCGGGAAGCGTACTATACGACCTGAAGACAGATTTTGGTAACTATACGCCAACTAACTTTAATAAATATGAACAAAATGGACCGATTAGCATTCGACGGGCGCTTGGGCGATCACTGAATATACCAGCGGTTAAAGCCTTGCATATTGCTGGTATTGATAATGTTATCGATCAAGCTAAGGCGCAGGGTATCAGTGATTTAAATGACCGTGAACGCTATGGTTTGGCGATTGTACTTGGAGCCGGCGAAGTTAAGTTGGCCGATCATGTGACTGGTTACGAAGCTTTTGCTAATGGCGGTACGCACTATGAGCAATCCTATGTTAATAAAATTATGAGCCCAAGTGGTGAAACAGTTTGGGATAACACCAAAGGTGAGGATAAAGGTCGAGTGCTTGACGAGCAAGCAGCTTACGAAATAACAGATATTTTAAGTGATCGTAGTATCCGTGCCGGCGTTTTGAACGGGGTGCAGGTTAAAGCCGCTGTTAAGACTGGGACTACTAGTGACGTAAAAGATCTTTGGACCATGGGGTATTCTGATCGGATAACTGCTGGGGTATGGGTTGGTAATCACGATAATCGAGAAATGAATACCAGCTCATCACTAGCCATAGCACCTATTTGGGTTCAACTTATGAATGAGACTCATGCTGCGAAGAATTGGTCTAGTCGAGACTTCAAAAAGCCGTCGGGTATCAAAAATGTGACCTTCGATTCCGATACTGGCAAAGCTCCAACGGGTGCGACTAAGCGCAGGCATAGCGATATTGCCGCTAGTAACTTTAAGCTGCAAAAATCCAGCAAGCAAACTAGCTACACAATTGATAAAATATCTAACAAATTAGCGACAAATTGTACGCCAAACGGCACTCGCGAGAAGGTCACGGGCGATGGCCTAGATGCTGAGATCCCAAAATCTGATCCTATGTACGATGCCTGGGCTAAACCGATTAGAGCCTATGCAAATAAGATAGGGCGCCCTTTTGGTGGCGGTAAGCCGACCGAAGAAGATGATGTCCACAAATGTTCTGATAAGGAACCATCAATCAATAATATTTCGGTATCGCCTAGTGGTAATCAGTATGAAATTATGGCTGATGTATCAAGAGGTACGCATCCGTTAAAGAATGTATCAATTTATGTGAACGGTAATAAAGTATATTCAAAGAGCGTTCGGAGTAGCGGCAGTTATGGGACGATAGTTACTGGTAAGTCAGGCAATAACAGTATACGAGTTACAGTTAAAGATGACGTGGGATACCAGGACGAAGCCAGTTCTAGCTTTAATGGCTCAGACTCCTCTCTTACCGGTATATCGCCAAGTGGTGGAGGCTACTCATCTCCAGTTATTTTCCAATGGAGCGGTGGCGCTGGACCATTTGATTTATACGTTAAGAAAAAGAATGGTGCATGGGGTAAAGAAGGCACATATGATGGAAGCCAATCCACGCCAGTATCCTTATATAACGGACAATATAGCTGGTACGTAACTGATGATGAAGGAAGATCTTCACCTCAGCGCTCCTTCACTGTCAATTAATCTAAATGCTATACTGGTGTTATGACATTATCAGAAGAGTTAAAATGGCGGGGATTTATTAATCAGACGACTTTGCCTGATATCTCTGCTATTGATAACAGTAATCTGACTTTTTACCACGGTTTTGATGCCTCGAGCGATTCGCAGACCATCGGTAACCTGGCTGCTATGATGATGGATAAAGTGTTTGTTCGTCACGGGCACAGAGCTGTCCTGTTGGCGGGTGGTGCGACTAGCCTGATTGGCGATCCGGGCGGCAAGGATGCTGAGCGCCCTTTGCAGGGCGAGGAAACGATTCGTCATAATGTCGAACAAGCCGAAAAGCAACTGCAAGCAATCTTTAAAGATGATGAGTTTACGCTTGTAAATAACTTAGATTGGATTAAGGATCTAACAGTCATAGACTTCTTGCGCGACATTGGTAAGCATTTTGGTATGAGTACTCTGGTCCAGCGTGACTATATTGCTAAGCGCATCGGTACGGATGGTGCTGGCATGAGTTTTACAGAGTTTAGCTACACCCTGCTGCAAGGCTATGACTTTCTCCATCTGTTTGAGAAGTATGGCTGCACCCTACAGATTTCTGGCTCGGATCAATGGGGTAATGTCTTATCTGGGGTTGACTTGATTCGTAAAGTTCACGGCAAAGAAGTCCACGGGCTAACAATGCCCTTAATTGTGAACAAAGCCACTGGCAAAAAGTTTGGCAAATCTGAAGAAGGTGCAATCTGGCTGGACGAAACCAAAACCAGCGTATATAAATTTTATCAGTTCTGGCTTAATGTCGATGACGAGGGTGTAACTGATTACATCAAGATTTACACCACGATTACACCAAAGGATTACGATGAACTTATTGCTAAGTTTGAGGCTGATAAATCAACTCGGGCCGCCCAGAAATATCTGGCTTACGAAGTTACTAAGTTAGTGCATGGCATCAAGCGTGCTGATAGTGTCCGCAATGTCTCGGAAGTTTTGTTTGGCCAGAAAGATTTCGCCGAGCTGTCTGCTGATGATATCGCTGAACTAGCTATAGAAATTCCGGCAGTACCTAGTACGGATTTGGCTCAGGCGATAGTAGCATCTGGCTTGGCAACGTCTAATTCTGAAGTTCGTCGGTTGCTAGCGGCCAACGCTATTTCGATTAACGGCGAAAAGATTACTGATGTTGATTTATCTAAGTCTAGTCCAGCCCACGGGCACTTACTGGCTAAGGTCGGCAAAAACCGTTTTGTATTGATCAAAGTTTAGGTCATGGAACTTAATGATCCAACGACCTCAATTGTAGGTGTGGGCGAGAAGCTAGCCTTAATACTCAGACGGCTGGGCATAGTCAGTGTCCAAGATGTTTTGCTGAATTTTCCTAGAGCTTATAACGATTATTCGCAAGTCGTAAAGATCAGCGAGTTAGAACCAGGCTCAGTAACGATTAGGGCTAAGGTAGAAAGTGTAACGGGTAGGTATGCTAGGCGTGGTCTGCATATCACAGAAGCGGTTTTAGTTGATGACACCGATAAGGTAAAAGCTGTGTGGTTTAATCAACCGTATCTGGCCAAAACTTTACCTAAAGGAACAGAATTATTTTTTTCAGGTAAGTTTGATTTGGCGCATAGTACACTATCGCTACAGAATCCAGTCTGGGAAAAGGTCAGCGAGTTTACAAGTAGCACAGCAAGAATCGTTCCTATTTATCGCGAGACAAAAGATATCAGCAGTCGTCAAATTCGCAAAGTGATCCAAGCTTGTCTACCTGCAATCACGAGCTTGAAAGATATCTTGCCGAATAAGTACAAGGGCATAAATCGCGGGCAGGCCATACGCCAATTACATTTTCCGGATTCGCAAAAGTCGTTACGCCAGGCCCAAGAATACCTTGGTTACGAAGAACTGTTTATATTAATTACAGCCAATCAGTTGGCACGCATTGAGTATGACTCTTTCGTTGCCCCGGAAATTACTTTTGATGAAGTTTTGACTAAAAAGTTTATTGCCAATCTACCTTTTAAGCTAACAGATGCACAACGCGCAGTAACTTGGCAGATCATTCAAGATATTCAAAATAAGAGACCATCAAATCGTTTGGTTCAAGGCGATGTAGGTAGTGGTAAAACAATCGTTGCAACAATCGCCGCCTTGCAAGTTGCAAATACCAAAATACAGACTGCGATTATTGCTCCGACAGAAATCTTGGCTCGTCAGCATGCAGAATCAATTAGCAAAATGTTGAAACCATTTAATGTCGAGGTTGCATTACTGATTGGAGGCGCAAAGAATAAGTTTAAACAGACAACCCTGGATGCTATCAGTGATGGTGTCGCGCAAATTGTTATTGGTACGCATGCACTGTTAGAGCCGGGTGTTGAATTCAAATCATTAGGATTAGTAATTATCGATGAGCAGCATCGATTTGGCGTAAAACAGCGTGAAAAATTACAGCAAAAATCCGATAAGTTTCCACATTTGCTATCTCTAAGTGCAACTCCCATACCTCGTAGTCTGGCTTTGACTGTATATGGCGATCTAGATGTATCAGTAATTAATGAGCTACCCAAGGGTCGTAAAACCATTAAAACGCAAATTATCAGGCAGGCTGCTCGTGATAAAGTGTATGCTCAAATTGATGAACAGATTCAGGAGGGTCGGCAGGTTTATGTGATTTGTCCTCTTGTAGAAGAATCAGATAAGTTAGGACTAAAAAGTGTGACCACAGAGTATGAGAGGTTGCAAAAATCCGTATTTAAGAAACGCAAAATTGGGCTGCTGCATGGTCGGCTAAAGCCTCTTGAAAAAGAAGCTATCATGACTGATTTTGCCAAAGGTAAATTAGATATTCTTATCTGCACGACGGTGGTTGAAGTAGGTGTAGATGTGCCGAATGCGACGATTATTCTGATAGAAGGCGCGGAACGTTTTGGGTTGGCACAACTACATCAGTTAAGAGGCAGAGTTGGGCGTGGTGAATATCAAAGTTATTGTTATTTAGCACCGAGCAGTGATCAGTTTATTGGTAAACGATTACGGGCAGTAGCTTCGACTCATGATGGCTTTAAGCTGGCTGAACTTGATTTAGAGTTGCGAGGGCCAGGGGCACTATATGGTTTACGTCAGCACGGTCAGCTTGATCTGCGTTTTGCTGAACTTGGCAATACTAAATTAATTGCCGAGGTACAGACAGCAGTTCATAAATTCCTCGACAGTGACGATCCAAGTCTGTATCCTGAATTGATGAAAAGGATTATGTCTGCGCGGTCTGTAACGCAGCTAAACTAAAACAAATGTACGCAGGATTCGTAACAACATCTCATAGTAGCAACTGGCTGGGCACACACCAGAAATTTGATAGGCTGGCGCACGGCCTATTAGTTATTAGCAGGGATTCTGGTAATTTCCCTGATGTTAAATCTATACAGAAGTTTGAGGGTGAGAATGGCCCCGATGGTCTTAAGGTAAAATCCCCGAGTCAGAACGAGCCTTGGCATTATTATGATCCATTTGACGAGAATGATACACAGATTCTAGATATTCTTGATCAGCACTTTAAGCCCCTGGTTAAAGCGCTAAAAGAGAATAATCAGGAGCGCGCAGCGTTCGAAGCAAGTTGGCTGGCGCATGCTATTACAGATGGGTTAACTCCGGCTCATCATTATCCTTACGGTCTTGAGCTAGAGAAAATCACCGGCGAACATCACACAGCTCGTACTTCTAAAAGGAGCAAGATCTTAGCTAAGGGTGATACGAAGCGCGAAACACTAAGCCGAAACTGGAAGCTATGGGGAGCAAAAGGGTTGATGGTGACGCATCATGGCTTTGAAATGGGAGTTGCCACTATTGCGCTGCCAGTACGGCAGAAATCGGTCAATTTAACTGTCGAGGACATATCTCTTGCTCGTAAGAATGGCGCTAATCGGACATTTCAGGATGCAGCATTAGCCATTGGCCGTTATTACATGTACGAGAGGTTCTATAAGGATGGCTGGAATGTTGCTCTAGCTCAGGATATCAAGCGGGTATTGATACCCATAATCTCAAAGACGGTAGCTCTCATCTGGATATTGGCACTCGAAGAATCACAGAAATGACAAGGATTCGCATAATTGCCGGCCAGTTTGGGAGTCGGCTGATAGATACCCCGGCGAAGGCAAGCATACACCCTATGAGCGAACGTATGCGGGGAGCTTTATTTAATAGCCTTGGAGACATCTCTGGCAAGTCATTGCTGGATGCTTTCGCTGGCAGTGGCGCCGTAGGCTTAGAAGCTGTTAGTCGTGGCGCGCGTGTGGTTACATTGATTGAACAGGATAGACAGGCTAATGCTATAATCCGCCAGAATATAAATCTATTAAAAATAAAGAGCGCTAAACTCATTCAGGCCAATGTCTTTGGCTGGGCCGAGCGTAATGGCGAAAAATTCGATATTATCGTAGCTGACCCACCGTATGAACGAGTTGATGCAAAAAAAGTTGTGGATAAGTTAAAAAATCATTTAAACACAAACGGGATTATGATATTATCGCACACAGGTAGGGCGGAGCCTCCAATAGTTGATGGAGTTGTTGTGGTAGAAACTCGATCTTACGCGAATGGAACGCTTACGTTCTACCGATCGCAATAGCGGTGTATCGTTCGCGCGATACATAAAAGGAGGCCAGCCAAGGCCTCCTTTGTATTTGCTAGCTAAGCTATACATAGTTATCGAAAACGGCTATGAATGTAGATCAGCGCGGGGCTATAAAGCTAAGTTTATGATTAATTCTCTGCCTGATTTGGCAAAAATCTAAAAGCAATTATCGAAGCAAGAGCAATGATTACACCACCAGCAACCAGAGAATTATGATAACCTGCCATCCAGGCATCTTTAGCGCTATCTATTAGAGCTGCTCCCTGAGGGCCGCCTATCTTCTCGCCAACTGCAAGGGCGCCAGCTAGGGACTGTTCAACTACTTCACGAATCTTATCAGGTGTAACAGCAGGAAGCTTGGAGCTAATTGTCTCTGTGTATTGCGATGCTAGAATACTTCCAAGAATTGCTATACCCAACGATCCGCCTAGTTCTCGGGTCGTATCATTCGTAGCTGAACCCATGCCCGCGCGTTCCTTTGGAACGGCTGACATGAGCAGGTCGGTCGTAGGAGACATAGCTATAGCCATGCCAAAGGCCACAATTGACATACTTATGGCCACTAAAACATATCCTGAGTCAGCAGTAACAGTTGCCAGCAAGAACGTGCCTAAGGCAACAATCAGCATGCCACTACCTACGACTATACGTTTGCCGAATTTCTCTACAAGCTTCGGAGACTGAGGCGCAACTATCATCATCGTTACTGCAACTGGCAGCATGCGGATAGCAGATTCAAGTGGTGAATATCCAAGCACAAACTGCATCAGCTGACTCATATTGAAGAACATACCCATCAATGCGAAGAAAACCATCGTTAAGGCAAGGGCGCTGACTCCAAAAGCTGGAATTTTGAATAGGCGCACATCGAGCATTGGTTTTTCTTTTCTTAATTCCCAGACAATAAATAATGCCGTTATCAATAGTCCTAGGCCGCCAACTGATAGAGTCTCAGCAGATAGCCAGCCATGAGAAGGTGCTTCAATTAGCGCGTAGACAATCGCAACTAGACCAACTACAGATAAACCAGCACCGATTGGGTCAAGGTGAGTATGCTCTGGGTCGACAGTCTTTGGAATTAAGAAGTGTCCAGCAATCAGTGCCAAGATAATTACAGGAATATTAATCAGAAAAACAGAGTGCCATGAGTAGTGCTCTAGTAGAAAACCAGACAACAGTGGCCCTAATGCTACGCCGCTACCGCTAATGCCAGCCCAGATAGCAACAGCCCGAGCGCGTTCCTCACCAGGAAATATATTTGTAAGAATTGATAGTGTCGCTGGCATGATCATTGCTCCACCCAGCCCCATAACAGCTCGTGTAGCAATTAGAGAAGTCGCGGTATCAGCAAAAAAGGCGGCGTAAGCAGTTGCTAATCCAAACAACACGAGACCGGCCTGCATAATACCTTTACGGCCAAACCTGTCGCCGACTGCACCTGCGGTAAACAAAAATCCAGCAAATATCAGTGAATAGGCATCAACAAGCCACTGCAATTCGGTATTAGTTGCACCTAGGGCTTTACTAAGTGATGGTAGCGCCACATTCAATGATGTGTTACCAATCATTACTACTAAGAGCGACAAACACAGTACACCTAGTGACCACCATCTTTTGTCATAAGTCTTACCTTTAGATTTGCTCATATACACCTCCATGGTTTAAAGTATTTGTAAACAAGTATATACCAATGGCTACATTATGTATAGTAATAAATTGGAGAGAAGTGGATAATGAATAATTTTCAAGATGATGATCCGGCTTATCAACAAGTCCGCCAAGCAATGAAAATTATTGGTGATCGTTGGTCGGTCCTCATAGTTATGTCACTAA
>Ga0206101_1000113_pt1 | contig 21432 bp, 17 predicted proteins | sample 1B0metagenome_FD_148613 | JGI IMG/M metagenome (GOLD analysis project Ga0206101, IMG submission 148613) | Enriched microbial communities from leaf-cutter ant dump, University of Wisconsin, Madison, United States - 1B0 | ecosystem: Environmental > Terrestrial > Nest > Insects nest > Nest dump... | reverse complement strand
AGGCATAATTTCCGCTTAACGATTCCGTAACGGATATATGGGTAACTTTAGCTTACCTAAACCAATAGTCTATGTTATGGCGGACCTTTAGCGGGGAGCCGATCCGGCTGCCTATCAAGGAGGCGGTGGCGCATGCGATCACGCGGGAGAAAGATGCGGGTTATCACCTGAAAGTGTGCATCGGCACCGATTCGCAGGTGCACGGGGCGGAGACGGAGTTCGCCACGGTCATTGTATTCCTGAGGGAAAAGCATGGTGGGTTCATGTTCATTCACAATGAAAAGACGACGCACCGCTACAGCATCAAGGAGCGGATGCTGGTGGAGGTGGCCAAGAGCATCGAGATCGCCTATGAGCTGTGCGACCTGTTCAACCGCTATGATGTGGATATGGAGGTGCATGCCGACATCAACACCAACCCGCAGTTCCGCAGCAACGAGGCGCTGCGGGAAGCGATGGGCTATATCCTCGGCATGGGCTTTGCCTTCAAGGCCAAGCCGGAAGCCTTTGCCAGCAGCAGCTGCGCCAACAAGGCGGTGAACTGAGCGGTCTCCGCAAGAAATATTTTATTGTAAGCAAACTTTGTTATATTTACTGTTGCGGACGCGAAGCCGGTTGCACTACAGATATGACAAGACGTTTATTTTTTCTCCTCATCCTCTCCCTCCCCTTTGCCAGCCTGGATGCGCATGAAGGCAACAATACCTACCGGAGCATCGAGTTTGTCGAAAACCGGGGACAGTGGGACGGCCCCTTTGTCTATAAGGCTGTCGCGGGAAATACGAATATTTACCTGGAACAGGGCGGGTTTACCTATGTGATGGGAGACCCGGAGAATAATGAAAAGATAACGGCCTGCAGGCACGGTCTGCGCCACGGGCCGGCGACCCTGCGCTTCCATGCCTACAGGATGCGCTTTGCGGGCGCAACGACGACGGCGGTCACGGGAAGCAAGGCGCAGCCGCACTACTACAACTATTTTCTCGGCAAAGACGAACGCCGCTGGAAGACCGGCATCCATCCCTGCCTGGCGCTCGACTACAAAGGCCTGTACCCGGGCATTGACCTGCATGTGGCCTCGGAAAACGGACTGCTGAAATATGACTTCATCGTACGGGCGGGCGGCAACCCCGCAGCTGTCAGGCTGCGCTTCGAAGGGATGGAGGGGCTCAGCGTCCGCAACGGCCGGCTGTATATCACGACTTCCGTAGGGCAGGCAACGGAGCATATGCCATATGCTTACCAGTTTATCAACGGAGCGAGGAAAGAGGTGGACTGCCGGTACCAGGTCAACGGTAATGAGGTGACCTATACGTTTCCCGGCGGCTATGACAAGGGACATGAGCTGGTGATTGATCCCGTGGTGGAATTTTCCACGTTCACGGGTTCGGTGTCGGACAACTGGGGGCTTTCGGCGACCTACGACGGCGAGGGCAATTTTTACGCAGGCGGCTCCGTGAGCGGGAACAACTACCCGATCGAGCCGGCTACCGGCGCCTTCCAGCGCACCTATGCCGGCGGCGGTCCGCTGGGCACCCCCGGCACAGGCGGCGGCAATGTGGGCTTCCCCTGCGATATGGCCATTACCAAATTCAACAAGACCGGCACGGCGCTGCTGTTTTCGACATTTATCGGCGGCTCGCAGAATGACCAGCCGCACAGCATGATCGTAGACCAGAACAACAACCTGGTCATTGCCGGCCGCTCCTACTCCAACGACTATCCCATTATCCGTCCTGCCTTCGACACATCCCTCAACGGGAATGCCGATATCGTCATCACCAAGCTGAATGCGACCGGCACGGCCCTGCTCGGCTCTACCTATGTCGGCGGCTCGGGCGACGATTGTGTGAATGTCTCTTCGCTGTGGGATTCTTTATTCAGCATCAAGCACAGCTATGCCGACGATGCGCGGAGCGAGGTCATGCTGGACAGGCAGGGCAATATATATGTGGCTGCGGTGACGCAATCTCCCGACTTCCCGGTGATGAATGCGATACAAAGCACGCTTTCGGGCGGGCAGGACGGCGTGGTCGTCAAGCTGAACAGCAGCCTTACCAGCCTGATATGGAGCACGTATATAGGCGGCAGCAGCCTCGATGCTGCCTATGTGCTGGCGCTGGACACGAGCGAAGCGTACCTGTATGTTGCCGGCGGCACCTCGAGCAGCAATTTCCCTTCCGTGCCGGGCGGGCTGATGGCCGCTTACCAGGGCGGCGTTGCTGACGGGTATATCCTCAAGTTCGGGAACAGCGGCACGTATCCGCTTGTCAGGAGCACCTTTATCGGCAGGGGCAGCTATGACCAGTGCTTCGGCATACAGGTGGACATGGAGAACAATGTATATGCCACGGGGAATACCTTCGGCGGCACATTCCCGGTAACGCCGGGCGTCTATACAAATCCGGGCTCCAGCCAGTTCATCATCAAGCTGAACCCGGATCTGAATACAAATATCTACTCTACGGTCTTCGGCTCCGGGAACCCGAATGCGATCAACATCACGCCGGTGGCTTTCCTCGTGGATACCTGCCAGAACGTGTACGTATCGGGCTGGGGCGGCGGGCAGGCCGGGCCCGGGAGCACGACCATAGGCCTGCCGATCACCGGGCCTACGGATCCCAATCCGGCGTTCCAGTCAACGACGGACGGGAATGACTTTTACTTTATCGCGCTTTCCAAGAATGCGCTCGGGCTGTTGTACGGCACCTACTTCGGCGCCAACGGCGGCATCGGGGAGCACGTGGACGGCGGCACCAGCCGCTTTGACCGTAACGGGGTCGTCTACCAGTCCATCTGCGGCGGCTGCGGCGCGTCTTCTGCCGCCCCCACCACGCCGGGGGCCTATAGCAGGACCAACAACAGCTCCAACTGCAACCTGCTCGCTGTCAAGATCGCGTTCAACCTCGGGGCCGTCAAGGCGAAAGCCGACGCAAGTCCCAGGGCCAAAGGCTGCCTGCCGTTCACGGTGCAGTTCGATAACAACTCCGCCAATGCCACCTCCTTCTCCTGGGAGTTCGACGACGGGTCGCCGTCGGACACGCTGCGTTCGCCCAGCCATACCTTTACGACCGCGGGGACGCATAATGTCCGCCTGGTCGCCTATAATCCCGATGCCTGCAAGGAACGGGACACCATCTACCTGCCGATCACGGTGGACACCAATTCCATGGATGCGGATTTCAGCTATGTCGTGACGGACACCTGCGATCCGTACCGCGCTGCCTTTGCCAACAATTCGCGGTTCAGCTACACGCCGGGCGCTTCCGGCTTCACGACGTTCGACTGGTTTTTCGGGGACGGCGCTTCCTTTACCGGGCAGAGCCCGCCGGTGCACAGCTATCCCGGCCCGGGCACCTATACGGTGACGATGGTGATGCATGACTCCACTGCCTGCAACGACCCCGACACCGTGAGCCGGACCTTCACCATCCGGCATCCGCTGGTGCGTGCGGCATGGAATGTGCCGGACTCTATGTGCATCGCCGACGAGGCAAATTTCTCCAGCTCTTCCGACAATGCGTCTGCCGTGGAATGGTTCTTCGGCGACGGCGGCACCTCTGCGGAGACAGCGCCGGGGCACCGGTACCAGCAAGCGGGCATTTACCGGATCGTGCTGGTCGCCTCCAACCCTGCCACCTGCAACAAGACGGATACGCTGGTGAAGGTCATCAAGATAAAGCCCGGTCCTGTGGCGTCATTTGACTATGACCCGCACATCCCCGTCACCAATATGCCCATCAGCTTCACCAATACCTCGGTGAATGCCGTATCGTACTACTGGGATTTCGGCGACCTGACCTCCGGTACGGAAAAGGATCCGGTGCACCTGTACCGGCGTACCGACGGGCGGTTCCGGGTATGCCTGACAGCCTATTCCCTCGAAGGCTGCACGGACACCTTCTGCCGGTATGTGGATGCCGACATTCGTCCGCTGGTGGACGTGCCCACGGCGTTCAGCCCCAACGGCGACGGCAGCAACGACATCCTGTATGTCCGCGGCGGGGCTATTGAGCGGATCCAGTTCCGGGTGTACAACCGCTGGGGGACATTGGTATTTGAGACGACGGATATCAACATCGGCTGGGACGGCACCTATAAGGGCAAGCCGCAGGAGATGGAGGCATATGCCTATACGCTGACTGCTGTGTTCACGAACGGCACCAGCGCTTCAAAACAAGGAAATATAACGCTGTTACGCTGATCCGATGAAAAGAGCAACTGTATCCCTGGCGATATGCGCGGCGCTGGCTGTACACAGCGGCGGGACCTTACGGGCGCAGGGCATTCATTTCTCGCAGTACTACAATGCGCCGATGCTGCTGAACCCGGCCAATACGGCGCTGATGCCGGACAACGACTACCGCGCGGGCGCCAACTACCGCCAGCAGTGGAACAGCGTGCCGGTGCCTTACCGTACCATGTCGGCCTACGCGGACTTCCAGGCGCTGCGCAGCGAGCAGGCGGACAACTGGCTGGGGCTGGGGCTGGCCTTCTTCAACGACAAGGCCGGCAACGGCGACCTCAGCCTCAGCCGCTTCGAGGGGTTTGCGGCCTACCACCTGCAGCTCAGCTCCGCGAGCATGCTGTCGGCCGGGCTGTCGGCCGGCTATGCCCAGCGCAGCGTGAATTACGACAAGCTGACGTTCGACAGCCAGTGGGACGGCGTTACCTTCAACAATACCCTGCCCAGCAACGAGCCGGTGGGGATCATGCGCACGCGTTTTCTTGATGCGGGCGCGGGGCTGAACTTTGCATGGTTCCCGAGCAGCGCCGTATATATCAAGGCAGGCGCTGCCGTGGCGCATGTCAACCAGCCGAAGGAGACCTTCTACAACGGTACGAACCGGCTGGGCATGCGCCCTACGGGGAATATAGACGCGCTGTTCCGCATCCGGGAGCGCTTTATCATCAACCCGTCCGTCTATTACACCACGCAGAAAGGCGCTTCGGAGCTGGTGTTCGGATCGCTGTTCCAGTACTGGCTGGAGGGCACGGGCCGCAACGCCACACAGCTGCTGCTGGGCGCCTTTCACCGCTGGGAGGATGCCATCATACCGGCGTTCGGCTTCGAGATAGGCGGGCTGCGGGTGATGAGCTCCTACGACTTTACGGTCTCCAGCCTCAACAGCTTCAACCGCGGACGCGGCGCCTTCGAGATCGGGATCCGCTACCAGGGACTGTACGACGGCAGCTCGGGCGGCGACCGCAGCCTGTATAACTGTCCCCGTTTCTGATCGAACAAAAATTTTGCAGAAAAAGATAGCGGTCCGTATTGGTTTTACACCGGTTTTATTGCTATGTTTGTTTTGCTATTACCATGCAGCGCGCAGGGCATTCCCGCGTGCGCCGGCGTGGTTTGTACACCGGATAAACAATCCTGCATTATGGAAAAGGAAAAGTATAAAGTGCTGCTGGTAGAAGACGATACCAACTTCGGACAGGTGCTGAAGAACTACCTGGAGCTGAATGACTTCGTGGTAGAGCTGGCGCGCGACGGCATTCTCGGGCTGGCCGCGTTCCGGCGGGAGAAGTTCGACATCTGCCTGCTGGATGTGATGATGCCCAACATGGACGGGTTCACCCTTGCGGAGGAGATCCGGAATGTGGATCCCGATATACCGCTGTTCTTCCTTTCCGCCAAGAGCATGAAGGAGGACATCCTCGGCGGCTACAAGCTGGGCGCCGACGACTATATCACCAAGCCTTTCGACAGCGAGGTGCTGCTGCACAAGATCCGCGCGGTGCTCAAGCGCAACCAGGAGCTGCAGGAGAAGCAGCATGCGCAGGTGGAATGGCAGATCGGCTCGTATCATTTCAACAGCAAGCTGCGCACGCTGGAGCACGGCGGGCAGTCGCAGACGCTGTCGCCGAAGGAGAATGAGCTGCTGACGATGCTCTGCGAGTACAAGAACGACCTGCTGCCGCGCGAGACGGCGCTGAAGCGCATCTGGGGCAGCGATACGTATTTTAACGGCAGGAGCATGGACGTATACATCGCCAAGCTCCGCAAATACCTGAAGCAGGACGGCAGCGTGGAGATCGTGAACATCCACGGCAACGGCTTCAGGCTGGTGGTGCCGGAATAGCTCAACTGCAGACATGAAACATTTACCGAACCTGCTTACGCTGTGCAATCTCTTCGCGGGCTGCACCGCCATCGCTTTTATCCTGGATTCGCAGCCGTTCCAGGTGCTTATCAACAGCGAATATTATTACGTGACCGGTACCGAACAGGCATACCTCGGCGCGCTGTTCATCGGGCTGGCAGCGGTCTGCGACCTGCTGGACGGCCTGGCGGCGCGGACGCTGCGGCTGCATTCGCCGATCGGCAAGGACCTGGACTCGCTGGCCGACGTGGTCTCTTTCGGCGTGGCGCCGGCGATGATCCTGTTCAAGATGCTCTGGGCGAGCTGGATGCTGGAAGAAAATGCGCTGGACATCCCGATGCTGCTCATGAGCCCGGCGTTCCTCGTGGCCTGCTTCGCGGCGCTGCGGCTGGCGCGCTTCAACGTGCGCTCCCCGCGGCAGGACGGCAGCTTCAGCGGCATGCCGGTGCCGGCGGTGGGACTGCTGGTGGCGTCGTTCCCGCTGATCAACTTCTACAACCCTTACGGCCTCGGCAGCTACCTGCAGGGCAGGTGGACGCTCTACATCGTGATCGCCGTGCTCTGCTGGCTGATGGTGTCGGGGATACGCTTCTTCAAGCTGATACCGGCGCGGTGGCAGCCGGCGTACGTCTGGCCGCAGCTCGTGCTGGCGGTGGTGACGCTGGCGCTGGCGCCGTTCCTGCGGATCGCGGTCGTCCCGCTGGCCTTCTGCCTGTACATCGTGCTGTCGCTGGTGTACCGCCGGCCGGAGGAGGCTGCGGGGCAGAATGGCGCGGCATAGTTTACCTTTGCACAAAACCGGATAAAATTTCTCCTATAATGATCTACATCGCGCATATCAACGTCATGCCGCTCAAGGAACTGCTCGACCCGCAGGGGAAGGCGGTGAACAGCAGCCTGCACAACCTCGGGCTTACGCAGGTGCAGCAGGTGCGCATCGGCAAGCACATCACCCTGCACATCGAGGCGGCCGGCCGCGAAGAGGCGGAGCGGCTGACGGAGGAAGCGTGCCGGAAGCTGCTGGCCAATCCCGTGATGGAGTCTTTCGATTTTACGCTGACAGAAGGCTGACCTGCCATGCGCCTGTACCTGGTACCATCGCCTATCGGTAACCTCGGGGATATCACGTACCGGGCGGTGGAAGTGCTGCGGCAGGCCGACGGCATCCTCTGCGAGGACACGCGCACCAGCGCCGTGCTGCTGCGGCACTATGACATCAGCAAGCCGCTGACGCCGTACCACCAGCACAACGAGCACAAGATACTCCCCCACCTGACGGAGCAGCTCCATAGCGGGAAGACCTATGCGCTGCTCACCGACGCCGGCACGCCGGGCATCTCCGACCCTGGCTTCCTGCTGGTGCGGGCATGCATCCGCGAGGGCATCCCGGTAGAATGCCTGCCCGGCGCCACGGCCTTTGTGCCGGCGCTGATCCAGTCGGGGATACCGGGCAACAGGTTTGCATTCGAAGGGTTCCTGCCGCCGAAGAAAGGCAGGCAGACAATGCTGGCAAAGCTGGCGGAGGAAGAGCGCACGCTGGTCTTATATGAATCGCCGCACCGGCTGGCAAAGACGCTGACGGAGCTGGCCGCCGTCTTCGGCAGCGACCGGCAGGCGGCGGTATGCCGGGAGCTGACCAAGCTGTTCGAGGAGACCCGGAGGGGCGCGCTGGCGGAGCTGGCGGAGCACTACGGGCAGCATCCGCCCAAAGGGGAGATCGTTATTGTTATTGCCGGCAGATGAAAAAAAAGTATCAAGTAGTAAGTATCAAGTAGCAAGAGTTTTTTTAATTATTACCTGATGGAGTATTTATCGCGTCTTGCTACTTGATACTTACTACTTGATACTAAAAAAAACCGCATTAACTGCGGTTTTTTTCATACAATTTGCTTAATGAAGCGCCTGATTACTGGGCAGGAGCAACTGTAGTGGTATCTACAGCCGGTACCGTAGTATCAGGAACGACAGGAGCTACCGGTTCTTCCATCACCGGGGCAGTCATTGTGTCTTCTGCCGGTGCTTCAGTAGTTTCTCCGCCGCCGCAGGAAGCCAGGAACAGACCCAGGGTCAGGGCGAGCATGCTGAATTTTACGAATTTCATAACAGGTGTTTTTAATGGTTTGTTATTGATACCCTGATATGAGAAAAGTAACCTTTCTTGTTCGGATTTTTATTTTTTAACTGTATGTAGTAAATTCTATCAGCTTCATCCGTATTTTCTCTGTGGCTGTCCTGCCTATACAAATTCCGAACTTATTCCTGATGGATTTGAAGCTTGCAGGTTTAATGGGTTAGATCAGAAGTGTATTTAATACTTTAAAGGCTGTCCATGTATGATACCTCTATTCTCTTAAATTAAAGTCATGCCGGTTTCAGGATATTAACTTTAAAGCGATAAGGAGGTTGAGCTGCCGTATTTGATTGAAAAATACGATCAGAAGCACAATGTTTTTGATGAATTCAATGCTGTTGAACGGGCTTCTACTGTTCGCTGTCTTTATTCGTAATGAGCGAATCCACCTTTTGAACCTCACCACGAAAAAACTTAGGCGGAATTACAATCGCACCAGTAACAGTCTCTCCCAAATTTGCTGTCAATGTTGTTATAAAAGACCTTATGTAAGGAAACATAATTGCTGTGGCATTCATGTTTACAAATCTGTCTTTGGTGTCTTGATCCAAATGGCCGGAAAAGCTGAAACTACCCACCGCTACAATATATAACTCAAATAATCCTTCAGCGGCAACCGTCACTTCCTGAATAATTGAAAATTTTTCAGGTGCCTCTTTAGGATAGAATACTTTAGGTTTAATATCAACATTAATTATCCCTTTTTCAGAACCATTTGTAATCGGTCTCTGAGATTTAAAATTGACAATCGGGAATTCTACCCCTTGAAAACGAAGTTTAACTTGGTTGGCTTCACTCATTTGATCAGCGTTAAACATTAAGCAGCTTCTGCCAAGGGGAAATCGGGGCAAAATATATCAATAGTCACAAACTGGGTATCTTGTTTTGTGGAAATAATAGAAAAAGCCGTTACTTCCTCTTTATACCCATCAATAGCTATCATCTCTCCATCACCCAAGGAAGAAAAAAATGAAGCAACCCGTTTTTCATGAAGCCATAGCAACAGACTTTCCTTCGTCTCTCTTGCTAAAGCTTCATTAACTTTTGCTTCTAATTCTGCTAAGTTTAACATGGTGCAAAATTAAGAATTAATGCAATGATTCTCGTTGTAGAAAAGTAAATTTTTTGATTATTCTGCTATTAAAAACAACTAATTGCATTCTTTTTTTATATACAAACGGCCTTTTTCTTCCTTTATATTCAATCGGCTTTACCAATAAAAAATCATTATTTGTCGGCAGGTCCTGAAATTGAATTCCATCAACTTGGTCCCAAGCAGCACGCTCTTTCAAGTAATCATTTAATTCTTTGAGCGTAGGTTTATTATGCGTTTTTGTAATGATCGTCTTTGCAACTTTTTCTATCATTCGAAGCCAAAGAAAATAATGCTCTTCATTGAAAACAGTATCGAGGACATCTTCAAGTTCTATTTCACTTTCATATATTTCGTAAGCACCTGTTGCCTGTTTTGAATTGATTCCCCATTGTGTCGCATCAAAAAGATCACGCCAAAAATAACTTCCTGCTCCAAGCCATGCATCATCTCGCTTACAAATGATAGGGCCAGTTAATTTGCGCCGACGTGACTCTTGTGTATGATAAAAAACTTTTACTGGCACAGAGGTACTACTAGCTTTATAAGTTCAAGGGCAATAGTATATTCTTAAATCCATAAAATCAAATAATTATTAATTATATGTTTATAGTATATTATTCAATAAACCGTTTTCATTTGTTTCCCTTGGACAAGGGTCATAGGATCTTTGATGACCAGCGGACGATAGACAACTACCGGCTGAGCCTGCTGCTGAAGCTGGACGTGAAGAATGCGCCGGCGCTGATCAAGAAGGCGATAGATATGGGGCTGATCAACTGATCTATTGTTTCACAAAGCTGCCGGTATATACTTTTCCTGCTGCGACCGCTGCCTTTAAAATATACACGCCTGCCGGCAGCTCTTTCACAGGGCAATAGGCAGCCGCCTGCCGGGGAATGAAATCCTTTATCTTCCGGCCCGTCAGATCGTAGATCTCCGCAGCGCTTATGATCGTATTATCACTCAGCTGTACCAGGATAAAATCATGTGTGGGGTTAGGATACAGCTTTAAGGATATATTGCGGTCTTTTGCTTCCGCGTCTTTAACCATAAGACCGCTGCCGGTAATTTCCAGGTAGCGGTTTACCGGCGGACGTACGACAGTCGTAACCGTGTTGCCGGCATCCGGCCAGGCGACCCGCACAGAGTCTATTACGGTATTGCTTCCCAGCCCGAAGATCATCGCATACGGCTGCTGGCCTGCAGCGTTGCCACGTCCTGCATACACTTCACGCATCCGTTTTACGCCTCCGCTCCATACGTATATCCGCGCCCCGATGCAGTCGCGGTTCACGCCCGGCGGCGCAGACAGCCGTACTGCCGTCCAGTTGCGCGTATGGCCGATGTCGTTGCGGATCAGGCGGAGGTTGCGCGTGCCGACCTGGCAGAACAATATATCATCGTCGCCGTCAAGATCGTAATCGAAGACCTCTGTCATATGACCGTCCTTCATTTCGGGCGCCAGCAGTCCAAGCGCCTGCGTGATATCCGTAAAGGCATGCCCCTGATCCTGCCGGAACACGAACAGCCTGTCTGTAGGCGGCATATAGTGCCCCTGCGTCATGACGATATCTTCCAGCCCGTCGTTATCCAGGTCGAACCACGAAGCGTCGTAGTCGCCGTGGTGCGACGACTGCGGCGACTTCCATGTGATCCGCCCCATGCTCCACAGCAGCCCGTATCCGCCGGCGGCGCCTTTGTTCGTCACGATCGCGGAGTGGCCTTCCCCCGCATCATTACCGCCGTGCACCAGCGAGAAGAAGAAGTCCATGTCACCGTCATTATCATAGTCTTCCGGCATGCTCCCCCACATGCACAGGTTCTGCCCGTTGTCGCCCTGCATATAGCGTGCATTATAACCCGCCTGTGCCGCCATATCGGTAAACGTCCCGTCCCCGTTATTCTTCCACAGCTGACCGCCCGTCCGGCAATACGGCGCCGTGGCAATGTCCGCCCACCCGTCATTGTTCCAGTCCACTGCGCAGGCGCCGAACATCGGCTCTTGCCGGTTGATCCCCGCGGCGGACGTAACATTGACGAATGTCCCGTCCCCGTTGCCTTTCATCAGGTATCCCGTCTGCCAGATATTGGCATCATATTCCCGGAACCACGGCGCGACGAACAGGTCTATGCTGCCATCCTTGTCATAGTCGAGGAAAGAAAAGCCCATCGGGTTTACCAGCCCCAGCTCGTGCAGCCCGTTGCCCGGCACCAGGGTGAAATGTCCCGTGCCGTCGCCCAGCAGCACTTCGCAACGGTCGCCGTAGTCGGTGTAGGTGCTTTGCGAGGCGCCGTAGTAGTTGCCGCGCACAAGGTCAATATTGCCGTCGTTGTTCACATCCGCAAGCGCAGCCAGCGATGTGCCGCGGCTGATCCCTCCGCCGGGAGACGCGTTCGCTCCCGATGCGGCCGTCATATCCACGAAGATCCGGCTCCCGCCCGACGAGCCCGCGGCAGCAACATTGAGATATACGCGCAGGTTGTCTTCCGTACCCACGTCGCCCACGCCGCGTATGGTGACGATATCCGGGTATTGGTCGTTGTTGATATCCGCTATGTATATCCGGCGTGTCGGAAACGTGTCCAGCTTTGCTTCCGTGGTCGCCAGCGACACCCAGCCTGCGTCCTGGCCGTGAAGTCCGGTTGTTGTCCCGGCAGCTGCAATTGCCAGCGCTGCCGCTAAAATATTCAGTCCTTTCATTGTAAATCCGTTTCTGATAAATTCCGTTGAGCGACTTTTATTCATATGCTGCAGCTATCCTGCTGCCGTTACCGTATCAGGTGGAAGGAGCCTTTCTGCACGTAGGGTTTGCCGTCCAGGCTGTATTCCAGCAGGTACACATAAGTGCCCATCAGCACCGCCTTCCCGTCCTGTGTCCCATTCCAGCCCTTATATTTATCGCGTGTATAAAATATCCGTTCTCCCCACCGGTTGAAGATGCCCAGGCCGAAGCCTTCCAGCCGCCCTGTATTCCCCAGCACCCGGAACACATCGTTCTGCCCGTCGTTGTTCGGTGTGAAGGCATTCGGCACCCAGATGTCACAGAAAATATTCTTCACGAGCATAGTGTCCTGTACCCTGCCGCATTTGTTGACGGCTGTGACGGTATATTCGCCGCCGTACTTCACCGTAAGTGTATTCCCTTTGCTCCCGTCCGACCAGATCAGCGAGTCTGTATTCGCCTGCCACGGCGCCAGCACCAGCGGCGTCTCCTCGCATACCGTCGTATCCGCGCCCAGGTCTACTGCCGGCAGCGGATAAGGGCGCAGCACAACTGTGTCTCCGCCAATGCAGCCATGTTCCGTCCGCACCTCCACCCCGTATGTCCCTGCCGATGTTACCGGAACCGAAGCCGTCGTCGCCCCTGTGCTCCATATATAGCTGCTGTTCGTTCCGTATGTACCGTCCAGCATGATCGTCTGGCCGGGGCAGATGTCGCGGTCTCCGCCCAGGTCTATCTCCGGTACCGGCATTGCCGTGATATTGACTGTATCGCTGACGATGCACCCTTCCAGGCTCACTTCCAGTATATAGGCGCCCGTGGACGATATGTTTATGTACCCTGTCGTCTCCCCCGTGCTCCAGCGGTAGGACGCCCCTGCCACCTCTGCCCCGATACGTGCCGGGAACTGCTGGCAGATAATGCTGTCCGCCCCGATGTGCACTGCCGGGGCCGGCACTACCTTTATCCGGACCGTGTCGCTGTCTTTGCATCCATGGTTGCTTACCTCCAGCCAGTACGTCCCCGTACGCGTCACACGCAGCTGCGTATCCGACAGCCCGTTGCTCCACAGGTAGTGATATCCCGCAGGCTGCGGCGAAGTCAGCACCAGCGGCGTGTCCCGGTCGCAGATGCCTTTGTCCGCACCCAGGTCTGCCGCCGGGTACGCATAGACCGTCACCGCCACTGTATCCCCTGCCACGCACCCGTTCGGCGACGTGACCGTTACCGAATAGATCCCCGACGACGTTACGTCCAGGTACGGGGTCGTCGCGCCGGTATTCCATGTGCAGGCAGCTCCGGGGTAGCCTGCCTGAAGGCGGTATGTCATACCCTCGCAAAATGACGTATCCTTTCCCAGCACTGTCCCGTTCAAAAGATGCACGCTATCCGCATAGTAGGCAAGCGTGGTGATCACCGTACTGTCGCATGTCCCCCAGCTGTTCCGCAGCGTGTCGTAGTATATCCCCGGCGAGGACACGCTGCTCCCTCCCGGGAGGGTGTAGCTGCCTCCGTAGCAGAAATATTCCGTCACACGTGTCGGCGTCGTATCACAGGGCGCCAGTTTTACGATCCAGTAGTCATAGTCTCCCCGGCTGGCTTCCGTCTTATTCCCTGAAATGCCCGATTTCGAGTATCCGCCCACAATATAGCCGCCGTCGGATGTCTGCCGCACGGTCATCAGCTCGTCCGTATCGCTGCCACCCAGCGCCAGCTGCCATTCGATATTACGCGCAGCGTCCTTTTTCACCAGCCACCAGTCCTTGCCGCCGATATTCGGCACCGTTTTGTCGCCGGTAGCTCCCGAGGCGGAATGGCCTGCGTACAGGTAGCCGCCGTCTTTTGTCTGCAATACGGTGCCGAGATATTCCTCGCCGGCGCCGCCCACCACTTCCTGCCACTGGATGGCGCCGAACGTGTCCAGCTTCACCACCCAATAGTCGTTGCCGCCGCGCGAGCCGATCGTCTTGGTGCCGGAAACCGGCGAGTTGGAGGTCATGCCCACGAGATAGCCGCTGTCTGCAGTGCGTACGATGCCGTTGTCCGGCGACATAAAGCTGCCGCCTACCGCCACATCGTCGCCGCTGCCGCCCAGCTGCACCTGCCAGTTTATCTGGCCGGCAGCGTTTGTTTTGACGACCCAGTTATCATACAACCCTCCGTAAAACGGCGTGGTCTTATTCCCGGATGCACCGCTGCGTGCCTGTCCGCCCATGATATACCCGCCGCCCGTTGCATGCGCCAGGCCATATGCATTGTCGTGGTCGGTGCCGCCGTATGAGGTCTGCCACTGGATGGCCCCGGTGGCATTCAGCTTGAGCAGCCAAAGATCATTCCAGCCGTAGTTGGTCATGGTATTATTACCTGTGCCTCCTCCCCGGAACGAAAGTCCTGCGGCAAGGTAGCCGCCATCCGCATGCTGCAGCAGGCTAAAGCCCATATCATAGGAATAGCCGCCATAGTCCTGCTGCCATTGGATGGCGCCGGTGCTGCCGAGCTTCACCACCCAGTAGTCCCTGCTTTGGACGGGATCGCATACCGCGGTGCTATAGTTAACCGAGGTCTTATTTCCCGACACCCCGGATGCAGACCAGCCGGAGGCAAGGTAACCGCCGTCTGCGGTCGGTATCAGCGTAAGCAGGATATCTATGCAGGCGCCGCCGATGGTCTTCTGCCACTGGATATTGCCGGCCGCATCCAGCTTCATGATCCAGTAATCTTCATTGCCGTAGGATGCCTCCGTTTTCTCCCCCGAGATGCCCGAAGTGGAATAGCCTGCCGCGATATAGCCGCCGTCCGGCGTCTGGTGTATCGACTCCAGCCGGTCATTGCCGGCGCCGCCGATGGTACGCTGCCACTGGATGACGGGAGCCTGGGCAAAAAGGGACAGGGTGATCAGCTGTGCCAGCAGCAGCATACTGATGCATAGGTAATGTTTCATCTTGCTTCTTTCTTTCCTTTAAATTTATAGCTTATTATATGCACCGTCACTACCGCCTTTCCTGCCGGACAACCCGCTCCGTCCGGATGACCGTTCCGCCCGCATCGCTGATCCGCAGCAGGTAGACACCGGGAGCACAGCTGCCCAGGTCTATTGCTGTTGCGCCGGCCTGCTGCAGCAGCAGCTTTCCTTCCATGCTGCTCAGTGTAATATTGACCGGTCCAGGCGCTGCAATATGCAACATGCCGTCCGACGGGTTCGGATAAACGCGTACCCGCATCCCTGCCGCAGCGGGATCATCCACTCCCACTGTTACATTATATACGGCAGAAGTTGCGCTGCAGCCGTTGCTGTCCGTTACCGTCACAGAATAACCGCCGTCTGCGGCGGGCTGGAATGTGGAGTCCGTAGCCCCTGCTACCGGCTGTCCGCCTGTACGCCACTGGTAGCCGGCATAGCCGCCGATTGCATGCAGCGTCAGGCCGTCCCATGTGATGTCCGCCGCAGGGAGCGGGTACACGGTAACCGTTACGGCAGGCGTCGTATCCGTGCAGGCGCCGGTAGTATTCGTCCGGCTCAGCACTACTGTGTAGACACCTGTTTCATTGACCTCCAGGAAATCTGCCGTCGCCAGCGGGATCGTGGCGCTGCTGTTCTTCCAGCGGTAGGTCAGCCCCGTGTCCTGCGTCTGCACTGCCAGCATCACCACCCCGCCTTCGCAGAAGGCCGTGTCTCCTGGCGCGAGCACGCCGGACGGACGGTTGTGTACGGTAACGGATACCTCCTGTGTGCTGTCTTTACAGCCGCCCGGCCCGGTCACGACCACTTTGTAGCTGCCCGTCATGTGTGCCGCATATGTGTTGCTGCCGGCGCCTACATTCGTCCCGCCGTTCTTCCACTGGTAGCTATACCCTGTACCGCTGCCCGCAGTCAGCGTCACACTGTCATCCTCACAGATGTCCACAGGACCTGCAGGACTCACCGTAGCTACCGGGGGGACATTTACCGTTACCGATACGCTACGTGCCGTGCTCGTGCCGCATGTGTTCTTCGCAGACACCTGTATGTTACCGCCGGTAGCGCTCCCCAAGAAATCCACTGTATTCGTCGGAGCAGCCGTGCTTGAAGTACCCGAAAAAGTAGCACCGCCGCCTGTATATGACCATTCATAGGTAGTCGCCCCGCTTACTGCAGGGACTGTATACGTCACGTTGTTCTGACCCTGACAGACGGAAGCGGACGACGCCGTGTAGGCGCCCGGCTGTGCAGGAGCAGATCCTACCATTACCGTTACACTACGCGCAGCGCTCGTGCCGCATGTGTTCTTCGCAGACACCTGTATATTACCGCCTGTAGCGCTCCCCGAGAAATTCACCGTATTCGTCGGAGCAGCTGTGCTCGAAGTACCCGAAAAAGTAGCACCCCCGCCCGTGTACGACCATTCATAGGTAGTCGCCCCGCTTACTGCAGGTACCGTGTACGTCACATTATTCTGGCCCTGGCAGACGGAGGTGGACGAGGTCGTAAAGGCGCCCGGCTGTGCGGGGGTGCCGCTTACGGTAATGACCGTGTCCCGGTACGGACCGGCGCCGGCGCTGTTTACCGCGCGTACCTGCAGCGTGCCGCCGGTGGCCGATACCGAGAAGTTCAGCGTGACGGTCGGCGTGGCCGTGGAGGCGCCGCCGGGAAAGGTGACGCCGCTGCCGCCGCTGTACACCCATTCATAAGCGGTGGCGCCGCTCACCGCGGGCACCGTATAGCTCACGTTCGAGGCGCCCTCGCAGACAGGGGACGGCGCCGCGGTGAAAAGCCCGGGCTGCACGGGCGTTACGGCCACCGGCGCCAGGCGCCAGAAATCGTTCAGGTAGTCGCTACCTGCACCGCCGCTGGCGCCATATCCGCCGCCGCCGAACAGCCAGAAATTCCCGCTTTTATCCACCCATCCTCTTCCGTTCATTCTGCTGCCGGGCCTGTTACCCGCATCCGGGGTTCCCTTGGTGCCGTACACTCCGTGCTTGTCTATGCCCTGGTCGCCTTTCATCCACATCCACAGGTTTGTGGCAGGATCATACATCCACAGGTCATTACGTCTTGCGCTGGATCCCCCGGGCGACCATCTCCCGCCGAACAGCCAGAATTTACCGTTCACATCTGTCCAGGAGTTGATCACATAACGGCTGCCCGGCGTATTGGCGGCGGCGGCCACGCCCCGTGTGCCATAAGTGGCGTCCACCCCCGTGGTCTTCGATCCGCTCATCCAGGTCCACTGCATGCCGGCGGGGTCGTACTTCCACATATCGGACCGCACCGAAGACGGGTCGGAGCCGCCGTACACCCAGAAGTTACCGGATGCGTCTTTCCAGAAGCTGCACCCCATTCTTGCCCCGGGGTTACCTCCCGGCGTACCCGGGTTTGCCTGGCCATTATAATCAGCAGCCGTATTTACGGAAGTGCTGCCGCCCATCCAATGCCATTCGCTGCTGGCAATGTCAAATTTCCACAGGTCGCTCACCCTGCCGGACGAGCCGGTGGCAGCCGGGCCGGCGCCGCCGAACATCCACAGGTTATTCTGAGCATCCACCCAGGTAGCCGGATGCTGCCTGCCGCCGGGAACGCCTACCCCGCCTACGGTGGCAGGATACGTTGTCGTCCTGTTTGAGCCGGCGCTTGCGGGCTCATCTCCCATTACCCATGTCCACTCCCCGGTCGCCGGGTTGTATTTCCACAGATCATTGCCGCTGCCGGGACTGTTGATTGCAGTAGGCAACCTTACCTGGCCGCTGAACATCCAAAAATTACCATCATTATCCCTCCATGTGGCAGCGCCGCTTCGCGAGCCCGGGTAATTGGCGCCGCCGGTAGTCCCCTTTGTTCCCTGGTTCAGCTGGTTGCTTGTAGCCTGCCCGGCCACCCACAGCCATTGACCCGTGGTCATATCATAATGCCACAAGTCATTCAGGTTTACATTTGACGGATTAACCACCCCGCCGAACAGCCAGAGGTCGCCGTCATCGTCCGTCCACATTGCAGCATAAGTCCTGCTTTTAGGCAGGTTATCCGGATCTGGCACGCCAACCGCACCGCTGCCGGCATCGTTAAGCGCGGTGGTGCCGCCCACCCAGGTCCACTGGGCGCCGGTATCCGTAACCTGCGCACGGACAGGGGCGCCGTATGTGCATAAAAGAAGAACGGGGAGAAACAGTAGATTTTTCTTCATCATTTTGGAATTTATTGTTAACCGGAATAACCTGCCCGCCTTATCGTTCCGTGATGCGCCGGGCTGTCAGGTAAAATTACCCGCAGCTTCTGCCATGCCCATGACCCCATAGGGCCATATTAATTTAAGTCATGTATCGAAAGGATTCAGTGTCAGATATTGTCCTAATTTCATGGGGTGAAACGGTTGCTTTCAGCTTGCCTGGCGTGCCTGATTTTTATTCCCGGCCTGCGCAGCGGTACAGACACCCTGCGGTTCTATCCTGTCGGGCTGATACCGGATGCGGAGAAAGACACCATCTTCGCAATGATCAATCACAGGATCCGGGGGCAGCATAAAGAAAGCCTGGACAGCGCCATACGCATCTACGAGGAAGCGTACTTCCGTGCGCGGAAAATAGCGCATGTAGACGGCATGTACTGGGCCGCCTCCAAGATCGGCATTGTCAATAATGAGCTGGGGCGGTACGACCAGGCGCTGGCCTGGTTCCGGCTGTCGCTGAATTATGCCATGCAGTCGAAGCATACATCTAAGTTCAGCGCGCGTATACTTAACAATATAGGCGATATTTTTCTGTACCAGGGGAAGTATGAGGAAGCGCTCACGTTTATGTTTATGGCCGCCCGGTTCGCAGAGCAGGAAGCGTGGCGCAATAATTCGACAGCGGATGTGCTCAGCCGGATATATAACAATATAGCGACCACGCTGCTCTATATGAATGAGGATGACCGGGCATTGTATTACCTGAACAAGGGGGCGGTGCTGGCGGAAAAGGCGCGGTTTCCGGAACGGCTCGCCAATATACTCAACAACAAGGCCAGGATATGGCAGCGGAAAGGAGATATGGAGCAGGCACGGCAATGTATCTACCAGGCGCTGGCGATAGCCCGGCAATACAAGCCTTCACGGGTGGAGTACACTGCATTGCAGACCATGGCGGAGATATTTCTTGCCGAAAACCGGCCCGGGAAAGCCATTCCTTATCTGCAGCAGGCGCTGCAAAGCGGCCAGTACGTCAACCCTTATTATACCTCCGGCATATTTTATACCATGGGGAGCTGTTACCTGGCGAACGGAGATTACCGGCAGGCGCAGCAATGGCTGAAGAAGGCCTTTGATGCAGCATCCAAAGCCCGGATCGCCGAATACCTGTATTATATCCATCAGAAAATGGCGGCGCTGCATGCAGCAATGCATCAGTACCGGGAGGCCTTCCTGCACCAGCAGAAAGCAAACGAGCTGAACAACATCCTGCTGAACCGGCAGAAGACCGAAGCGGTCAACCTGCTCGAGATCAGGTACCGTACTGCGGAAAAGGACAAGGAGCTGATCCAGAAGCAGCTGCTGATCAGCGAGCAGCAAAATTATCTGAAGCAAAAGAACATCTGGATATACGGCATCTCGTGCGGCGCGCTGCTGCTGACGCTGCTTTCGTTCAGCTACTACCGGAGCTTCCGCCATAAGCAGAAAGTCTACCTGCTGAAAGCCATGATCACGGGAGAGGAAAAAGAACGCGTGCGCATCGGCCGGGAGCTACACGACGGTATCGGCGGAAGAATGGCCGCGATCAATATGAACTTCGGCGCCGTCCAGAGACGCTATACCGCTTTTGAAGGGAAAGACGAGCTGGAGCAAATCATGACCATGCTGGATGAAACGGCGCAGGAAGTCAGGAATACCGCCCATAATCTCATACCCGATATCCTCTCCCGCCACAGCTTTCCCGAGGCGATACGTTTGTATTGCGAACAGTCCAGCAACCGGCAACTGCAGATACAGGTTCATATAGAGGATTGCCTGCCGGAGCTGCCCAACAAGAGCGTGGAGCTGATGCTGTACCGCATTATCCAAGAGCTTGTCCAGAATATGGTCAAGCATGCCCGGGCTACGCAGGCAGCTATCGCGATTACCTGGAGCGAAAAAGAGCTGATACTTATTGCCGAGGATAACGGCACGGGCTTTAACCTGCAAAAGTCCCGTAAAGGCATAGGTCTGCAGAATATCCTGTCGCGCGTGAAGCTGCTGCAGGGGCACATCACCATTGACGCCGCGAACGGCAGGGGCACCAGCATTTCCATCACATTCGACATGAACCGTCTTAAAACAATTTTATCCGATGAAAACCAGGATCGCCATAACGGATGATCACCCGATGATCATACAAGGCATCAGCAACATGCTTTCCAATTACGATCATATTACCGTGACGGGGACGTATATGGACGGGACAGAGCTGCTGGCGGGACTGGAGCGGGAAACGCCGGACGTGCTGCTGCTGGACATCCAGCTGCCGGGGCAGACGGGCGACGAGCTGGTGCCCGTGCTGGCCAGGCAGTACCCGGACATGAAGATCATTATACTGACCAACTTCAACAGTGTCGTGTATGCCAATAACCTGCTGCGCCTCGGCGTGGCAGGTTATCTCCTGAAGACATCGCGGGAACATACTATTATGGAGGCGATCGGAGCCGTTCATGAAGACACGCCTTTTATTGATCCTGCGCTCCGGGAAAAAATAGGGCACCTGAAGCAACGTGACAAAAGCGCTCTTTTTTCCAGGGTAACGCTGACGGCGCGGGAAAAGGAGATACTGAAGCTGATCATCAACGGCTATACCAACCAGGAGATCGTATCTACGCTTTTCCTGAGCATCAACACGGTGAAGAATTACCGTAAAAGCATCTTCCTCAAGCTGGATGTCCGGAATATGGCGGAGCTGACGAAGAAGGTGCTGACGATGGGGCTTGCGGAATGAGCCTGTCACTCTGCCTTCACAAATGTCTTTACGTACACCTTTCCTTTCTCCGTGGCTGCCTTTATAAAATACTGCCCGGCGGGGAGCGCCGCGGCGGCATAGTAACGTGTGCGTTCATTGCCGGCATATAGCTGCGGCTGCCCTGCGCGCCGTCCCATCAGGTCATACACTTCCACGGACCTGATTACCGTATTGTCGTCCATCTGTACGAGGATAAAGTCCCTGGCGGGATTGGGATAGAGCTTCAGCGCGGCGGTGTGCGCCGTCTGTGCTGCCGCCGCTACTGATAAGCCGGCGGAGGTGATCTCCAGGTAACGGTTGACGGGCGGATTGCGCACCGTCGTTGTGCTGCCTGCAGCATCCGGCCATGCTACGGTCACCGAGTCTATATGGCTGCTGCTGCCCAGCCCGAACAGCATGGCGAACGGCTGCTGGCCCGAGGCGTTGCCGCGGCCGGCG
>Ga0206101_1000112_pt1 | contig 21457 bp, 19 predicted proteins | sample 1B0metagenome_FD_148613 | JGI IMG/M metagenome (GOLD analysis project Ga0206101, IMG submission 148613) | Enriched microbial communities from leaf-cutter ant dump, University of Wisconsin, Madison, United States - 1B0 | ecosystem: Environmental > Terrestrial > Nest > Insects nest > Nest dump... | reverse complement strand
TACCAAAACATGGTGGAGTTATTTGTCTAAAGCGCTGGTTATGTATCCTATCGTTATGATGCTGTTTGTAGGTGGCAAGCTACTTGGAACGCTGATAACTAACCCCAACTTCATACCTGCTAGTGGTACTGGTAGTGGAGCTCTAAAGAGTCTAATTAGCTTTATGGCCAACATAGCCCCGCTGGTACTAGTGCCGTTTACATTCAAAATGGCCGGTGGCGCCTTGGGCAGTATTTATGGTGCCCTGCGCGGAGCAGTTGGCAAAGGTCGCAATGCCGTCATGGGCGATCCGCATAATCCGAACAGTATCAGAGGCAGGTCGTCGGAGCGTGCCTCTAAGTGGAATAGGGGCCTACACCGCGCCACATCAAGGCTGGGAGGCTCTAGCAATAGGCTACTAAGATACAGCGGGGCGGCGGGTGCTGCAAGATTAGCCTCCCGTGGGCTAAGACTACAGGAACGGGCAGCTTTAGCAGAGAAGCAAGAAGCAGAAAAAGCAGCAGCCCTTATGCATGATGTTGACGATGATGTATTAAAGCAGACTGTACTTGGTAATGAAAAAATTTCTAAAGATGAGCTAATCGCTCAAGGATTCACCGAGGCACAGGCTCAAGAAACACTTGACGCTTTTGATCACACTCCAAAGACAGAAAATGTTCAAGCGTCAAATTCATTACGTTCAAGATGGGGAGTGCGCAGACAGGCTTATGCACAATTCGGTGCGGAGCATGGAGGCAACACTGCTCGAGTAGCCCAGGTCAGAGCAGCCCTGCAGCGCGACGTCGCTAACAACACTTTATCGAGTCGGCAAGCAGATAAGCTATGGACATCGTTTGCTAAAGGAGCTAAAAAAGCGGGCAAGGGTGCCGCTCTTGACAATATGCGGGGGGCCGATGGCAGAAAAGCTAGTGCATGGAACGGAGATCTAATAGCAGCATCAAGCAGCACACAGACCCTCAAGGACCATGTAACTGATATGCATGGTAGCACTGATGTTGAACGCTGGTCTGACCATGACTGGAGAATGGTTGATTTAGCCCTCGATAACGAAGAGCTCATGAAAGATGAAACATACAGAGAAAAAGTACTTAACCTCGCTCAGAAGGCTAGCGAGCATGTTGTCAGTAGCCATAAACCTGGGGCTGGCACTGACGTAGAAACTGCACCCGCAGAAGAAGGCGGGGGTGTCTTGGGCGGCAGAGGCTACGGCCTTAATCTCGATAAGGTAGGCATCATGAAGAAGATTGCAGACAGAACTGCTGTTGCCAGAGGAGCAAGGAAACCCAGCGCAACCGAAGCCTGGCTTAATAATAACGACCCTGGAGACGTAACCTAATCGTTACCGCCCCAAGGTTAAACCTTGGAAATTATAATAATATTGTAATGGAATTATAATTATGCTAGGCTTTGAGTATGAACATTACATCTGTACAGAAAGTTATAAATATCGGTACCAGCGCTGGTGTTACCATTCCAGCACGTGACCTTAAAGCTACGCAAATTAAAGTTGGCGATCAAGTAAAAGTAACTGTCGAGAAATTACCGCAGCCCGACCAGCTTGATACTGAATACGAGCAATTTAAAGCCAAATACCAACAAGCCCTAGAAAATCTGGCTGATAGGTAAGCGCTATGAAATATCTGTCAGCAGAGGAGATTTTGCGTCTCCATTATAAAGTTATCGAAGACTTTGGCGGTTCGCACGGCGTGCGGGATGAAGGCAGGATAAAATCCGTAATCCAAGCCCCTCAGCAAGAAGTATTTGGGCAACAACAATACCCGAGCGTATTTGAAAAAGCCACTGTCTATATGCGCAACATCATTGGCGACCACCCGTTTGCGGATGGCAATAAACGAACCGGCACCGTAGTAGCTGGTGTGTTCTTGCTAAGAAACGGCCACGAAATGACAGCCAGCAACAAAGAGCTGGAGGATTTTGCAGTAAAAGTGGCGGCTGATCATTTGGAGATTACCGAAATTACTACTTGGCTAGAAACCCAGACCAAAAAGGCCTAGCCGTAGAGTTGGCTATGAGTCCCGATAAGCTCATAAACATATATGGTATCCTCGTGGACACGGTACAAAGCCCTGATGTCGCCAGTGACATTTATGCTATAGAATCCCTTTAGCTTACCGGCAAGTGCATGGTGGCGAAGTTGCGGAGAAACAGGATCAATTTGCCATAAACGCAAGCGATTGTAAAATCTGGCTTCTTGCGCTGGAGTAAGCTTGCTGAGCTGTTTAAGAAATCGCTTGGTAAACCGTATTTCCACGCTTAAGATCTTTGTTCTTTAACTTCACTTTCAAGCCAAGCTATGGCATCCTCTACATTACCGAATGCTGGTGAGAAATCAGAATAATCACCACTTTTGATCTTTGCAGATGTAGCTAATAGTTCGGCTTCTAACTCTGGTTTAAGCCTGGGCATATCAGAGATTGTAATGCTGCGAGTACGGACAAAATCCCGTAGCGAGGCAGCAACAACAGTGCTGATGGGCAGACCTACAGCCTTGGCTGCTTCCTGGGCCTGCTTTTTGAGCACCGGATCAATCTTTACATTCAATACAGTAGACATAACCATAGTATACACAATGGTTAAAAAATGTCAATCTTAATCTGTAGCGAGTTCGCTAGCAATCTGGGCTAGGTCGGTTTGGCTAGGGGCATCTGTGCGAATAATTGTCATTTCATCGCCAGTGTAGAGCGGGATTAGGTGAACGTGGGCATGGGGGACTTCAGTGCCAAAAACCATCAGGCCGACACGCATCGGGTTGTAAACTTGCTTGATACGCTTGCTTAGCTTCTGGGCTACCGACATAACATGCAGGTATAAATCCTCTGGCAGATCATCGAAATGGTCGATTTCGTCCTTAGTAATTACCAGCGTATGGCCTTTGCTCGAAGGGTTGATATCCAAAAAAGCCAGGACTTTATTGTCCTCGTAAACCTTGTGACAAGGAATTTCACCGTTAACTATCTGAGTAAATATTGAGGCCATAATAAGATTATAGCAAACACACTAATGCGAGTGTTTACATTCTTGTTTACATTTAAAATACAGATGTTTACATTTAAATTAAACTGCGTTATTATGTTGGCATGAAAAATACCCTAAGAACAGATATTGCTCGGGCAGCGTTAACTCTTGCCAATGATAAAACCACATTCCAGATTGCCGCAGTTATGGATGCTATAGACAACCGCGCATCTAGACAATACGTACACTCTGTTCTGAAAGAACTAATCGCGGACAATAAGCTAATTAGCGGCGGAGCAGGGCGAGCATCAGTTTATGCACTACCGGAACATATAAATTTAGTTAGCAAACACGTAACCAAGCGACTTATCAACAAAAAGCTAGAAGAACATATAGTTTTTGATAAATTCAAACAAGAAGCTAGTTTCTTGCAGTCATTGCCAGAAAACGTCTTTAGCATCGTAGACTACACATTCCAGGAAATGCTAAACAACGCTATTGACCACTCAGAATCTACAACTATTACCGTATCTGCCAAGAAAGAAGACCGTAGCGTAGTTATGAAAGTAGACGACACTGGCATTGGTGCTTTCGCAAATATAGCCAAAAAGCTGCACTTAAGCAGTGAGATCCAAGCTATCGGCGAATTGATGAAGGGGAAAACCACTACAGCTCCTAAGAACCATACTGGAGAGGGCATCTTCTTTTCATCCAAAGCAGTCGACATATTTGTGCTGGACAGCCATAAGCACAGGCTGACGGTGAATAACCTTATTCAGGATGTGTTCATCGAAGATCTAAAGCAATATAAAAAAGGCACTCGGGTTAAACTTAGAATTAACCAAGATAGCCAGCGTCATTTGTCAGACATTTTCCGTAAGCACCAGATGAATCCTGATGATCATGCCTTTAACCAAACTCAAATTATCATTAAGTTATTTGAGGTTGATACTGTGTATATGTCGCGATCTCAGGCTCGTCGTATCATGTCGGGCCTAGGCGAGAAATTTAAGAAAATCATACTTGATTTTGAAGATGTACAAACAATAGGCCAGGCATTTGCTGATGAAATTTTTAGGGTTTTCCAGAATAAATATAAGAGTGCAGAAATCGTTCCGATTAATGCGAAAGACGGCGTGCAGTTTATGATTGATCGAGCGCTAGCCAGCCAGCTTTAGCTCGCTGATTTTGTTTACATTCTTGTTTACATTTAAAATACAGATGTTTACGTTGCCTGTTCGACAAGTTGCTTCAGGGCCTGGAAGGCACGCTCAACGTCGCGCTGGGCCATAATCAAGCTAACCTCATCCATAGTTGTAGCCACCTGATACAAACTAATCCCGCGCCAGGCCAGCAGCTGCAGTGGATACTGAATAAGCCCGACGGTTTCGTGGTGGTCGTCGTGGAAGCGCAGCGTAATCGCAGCAATATTACTGTATTCGTAACTATAATTTGCGCCCACCAGGTGTTTGCGTAGAGCTGGCACCAGCGAGTTACTCAAGACAATCGTGCTGTCCCAAATACCCTTAGTGGTCGTAATGAAAGCTTTTTCGGCACGCCAGCCCTCTTCCTGCAAAGCCGAAATCTGCTTGGATATTTTGGGCGTGTTACGCACCGTAAAGGCGCTCAGATCGTAACGTATAGATAAGTCGCTAAAAAACTCACGCGGATGTCTCTGTTGCTGGATACGATCGCGCCTGAATTCATGACGTTTTAGAGCCATAACGACAGAGGCGTTAGACACACGCTTCATTAGCGTACTTTCAACCTGCGGGCGGATTTCGCGAGCTAATGCAGAGATATTTATAAGACCGCGATAGAGACCGTCGCTCAGGTAAGGTGAGTCGTTTACAATTTCGGTAACAACGTTCGGAACGGTGATCACAATGTTAAGATTTTAACATAAATGTAGAATTTTTCGAAAAAAGTAAAATCTTTTTGAATGTTCGTCTAGTCTTGGTAGCATTTGCTTACACGTTGAGTTTTTGCAGGCGATCAACGTGATGGGGGAAAGGGGTGCTGGAAACAGCACCTCTCTTTGAATAAAGGAGGTGTTATGGCACTAAAACGACTATCAACAGAAACAACTGCTATGGCGGATGCTATTCAGGCAAAAATCCGTCGGCTAAAAGAGCAAGGTTGTATTTGTATCCATAGTGTCTATGGCATGACTCAATATGAATTTGAACATAGCCCGACTTTTCGTAAGCTTACTAGTTTGAACCCTGAAAGATACTTTATTGGACCGTCCTTATGCGCTGGCAAAATGCGTGGTGTTGGATTATGGCGTCGTCCGCTTTCATAAATTAACGCCAACCATTACAATCTGTTAAAATACTCCTATGACAACATACGCAGACGCAGGAGTTAATGTAGACGTAGAGGCACAAGCCGCCAAAATATTCTACGATGCTGCCAAACAAACATGGGAAAGCCGAGTCGGAACACTAGGCCAAGTTGTAGTACCGTTCGATGATTTTTCGGGCACTAGAGCCGTCCACGTCGGACAATTGCCGAACGGGATTTATATGAATATTGGCTTTGATACTATCGGCACTAAGGCTGAGATCGCTCAGCGCGTTGGCAAACACGATACAATTGCCTTTGATTTAGTCGCCATGGTCGCAGATGACGCCGTTGTGCGCGGCGCTGAGCCGGTGATGATGGGTAGTAATCTGGAGACCAACACACTGGGCACACCAGAAAACAACCATCTCGACAAAATTCAGGAATTAGCAAACGGCTATGCACAGGCTGCCAATATAGCTGGTGTAGCAATCACCAATGGCGAAACAGCACAGATTGGTGATGCTGTTGGTGGCTATGGCGATTTCCGCTACAACTGGGGTGCAAGCCTAGTCTGGTTTGCAGAACAGAACCGTATGTTTACCGGTGCACAAATACAACCATCTGACACCTTGGTTGCTTTGGCCGAACCAGGCATGCGCTGTAACGGCCTAACGCTAGCTCGCAAGATTATGGCCGATAATGGCGGAGATGATTGGCACAAATTACCATTTGGTAACCACACTATAGGTGAGGAGCTATTAAAACCTTCGATTATTTATGCTCGAGCAATTACAGAGATGATTGGAGGCTGGAACACGAGCATAGCACCCGCAGCTACCGTGCATGGCGTAGCACATATTACCGGAGGCGGTCTACCAGAAAAGGTTGGTCGTATGTTAAAGCCAACCGGATATGGGGCTGGTATTACTGACCCATTCGAACCAAATGAGCTTACAAAACACCTGCAACAACTAGGTAATGTCTCCGACTATGAAGCTTACCGAACCTGGAACATGGGGCAGGGCATGGTTATAGCAACCCCAGACCCGGCCAGCATCCAGGCCGTAGCTCAGCGCTACCAAATGGAGTCTAAGATCATCGGTACTGTTGTTGCTGACCGAGCCGTCCACATAAGTAGTCGCGGACTACACAATCGCGGCCAACAGCTAACCTATAAAATAGATTAAAGTAATTTTTTTATAATCTTATTAGCAGCATCTAACGAACTAATGCTGGATTTTTGAGTAGGCTGACTAACTGTTACCACTGCTATGTTATCGCCGCTACGACTCATGAGTTGACGTGATTTTGACGAATAATAGCCACTATCTTTCTGCTGAACGCCCTCACGTTGAGAAAATCGCTCCAACTCAGACTTAGCGTTAGCTTCGTCTTTAGCTTGTCGGATAACAATAGTTACATAGCGCCGGTCTTTGCCCTTGCTTGCATACGAACAAATAGACCTAAAAGTTGGCTTGGTTTGATCTGCGAAATTTGAGGCAATGCGGTCGACTTTGACCCCAAGGACCGACTTTACAAAAGCCTCATCGGCTTTCTCGCAAGCTTTGCTAGGCTGGTCTTGGCTATCAGACACTAGCGGGTTGTTGCTAGGCTGGCGCACCTGGTAGCCGAGCAATGTGCCCTGGGTTATAAATCGTTCGGCAATAATTACGACTAGTACTATAGCTAGCAGTGCCAGAATAATCTTTTTGGCAATATCAAGCTTAGATTTCTTAATAATCACGAATTTGCCTCCTGATGTAGAAGAACAGACCCAGCCCTGGGGCAACTATCAGTGGCACGGCAACCAGCGCAACCAGCCAAATATTTAGTCCGGTTTCACTGAGAGGCCCTGCGCCAGAGTCATCCTGTGTGCCTAAACCAGCCGGGTCAGAAATATGGCTATCTGTGACACCATCAATATCAAGATCACCACCGTCCTGTACTGAGTAGTGAGCTACAGCCACCGATCGTGCATCTATTGTTTGATCTTGCAGTGTAGCATCAGACATATCGAAGTAAGTCTCATTAACCGGATGCCATTTGCGCAAGACAAACCCGTCAGTCGAAGAGTCATAGTAGTATTGCATCACATCAGCTACAAAGCCAGGTTCGGCACACTCAAGCTCAAAACCTAATAAGCCCAAAGGATAACTGTAGCCAGAATCGGCCAATGTGTTGGCTGATTCTGGCGCAATTGCCGCTTCAGTGACTGAGCAATCATCTGACACCTCCAGAACAACCGGCTTACCAGTAACCGAACTTATGAAACTAGCTACATTAGTCTGTTCAGAATCAGGCATACCGTCGTTATTGGCATCGCCACCGTTTGGACCAGTATCTTCAACTGAATCAGTAATGCCATCACCGTCAGTATCAGCACCGCTATTTTCGGAGAGTGTAAAGTTCGCCTTGCTAAAATTTTCGTTCGAAAGCGTATCGATAATATCACCTTCAGCGGTCGTAAATGCCGCAAACATATCTATAGCATCAGGATCATTTGGGTATAGGGTAGAACCAGCATAATTGGTAAAACTGGATTCGGCAGCTTCCTTAATAGTAAAGTTAAGACGCACAGTGACTTCATCGTTAGCGTTTAGTATGTATGGGTCTTCGCCGCTATAGTAGCATAGGAGTAGCTGATGACTTGGGTGATCAATCACGGCAGGCCCCATAACATTTGAACTTACCCCAGAGTCAAGACAGTCAAATTCACCATCAGCCGATACATAGCTTAGAGAGCCGCCCGGGTACAAATCATTAAACAGGACTATGCCATTGTCGAGATTAGCTAAAAGCTTTAGGTCAAACGACATTGGACCTTTGTTGTGAAGTGTAATATCGTAACTCAACGAGCTACCAGGTATGCCCGTACTACCCGCAGCTACCTCTTTTTCAATCGCTATATCAACAACTGGCCAGGTTGCTGCAAAATTATTTATAGGGTTGGCTATTAAATAATCGATTACTTCACCACCGTAGCCAACGCCGCCCATTGTTTCGCTATCAGGATCGCCGAAGCCAAGACCGGCAAGCGCGTAGTTGGTAAAGTTTAGGTCTGATGTTTCGCCCACCTCCAACTGTATGTTAGCCGAAATACTACCATTTGCTTGTAGCAAATTCCCCGTTCCAGTCGTAACGTAGCACATAATAACATCATAATCAGCGTGATTAGCCAGAGACGGACCAAAGCCAGCCGCACTGCCAGGCCCACCAAGCGAAGCGCAGGCAATATTATCATTGCTACTATAGCCAACATAACTAAGTTCAGGCGGAATCATATAGAAAAACAACTGGTTCTGGCCAGGCATAGAAGCATCATACAAACCGACATCCATTGGCTGCGGACCATGATTAGTAAACGTTAAGGTGTAGTTAAGCGTACTGCCAATTGCCACGTCAGAAGCAACTCCATCGAATACATTTGTTACACTTGTGTCGGCCACATATTTTATGATCTCGGTTGAGTCTTGGTAGCCCTCGGTACTGCCCGTATCCTCTACCGTGGTACCATCGTTCTGCATTGAGTTAATTTTGTGACTAAAGACTAGAGTTTGGTCACCACCACAAGAGACATTGACGGCAAAAGTCAGTATCAGAGTTTGATCTGGTTCAAGCAGCCCACTCCATGTTTGATTTTCATCATCATAGGTACCGGTGTTGGTTGCCGTGCCAGAAACAGATACGGACGATATCTCGTGACATGAATTATCTCTATTATCGAAATCTATATCGGTAATAGTAGCCGGGCCATTATTGGTGATGGTTTGAGTAAACTCATGGTCGGTTGTGTTAGAGAAGACTTCATCAACACCATCGGTTGTTTCGGCCTCCAGCTCCGCTGCAAGCCCAACAATATCAGTTAAATCAAATGTAACGACACTATCTGAGGTGTTAGTGATAGGGTAATCACCAGCTGCCATGGCATTGATAATGTTCACAAATGCCAGCACGTTTGGAGTAGCACAGTCAACATCGCCAGTGAAGGTTAATACCAGAGTTTGATTTGGTTCAAGCAGCCCACTCCATGTTTGATTTTCATCATCATAGGTACCAGTGTTGGTTGCCGTGCCTGATGTAGCTACACTACTAATCGTAAAGCATTCCGTGGCAGCAGAAGACATATCAATCTGCGTGAGCAAGGTAGGACCAAGGTTGGTAAATGTTTGAGTAAACTCATGATCCTCGGTACCCTCAAGTATCTCACTAGCGTTATCGGTTGTCTCTACGGCAACGTTAGCTTCCAGTTCGACCGAACCGATTTCGCTAGTAGGGCCAAAGCCATCAGCACTTTCATCTTTTAGAGTAGCCATGAGAGACAAATAATTAAGGTCTGCTCCGGCGATTGTTTCGGTAAATTCCTGTTCGCCAGTGCCAGACGAGGTAACCTCAGCATATCCGGCAAAAGTTTTGGCCGTTGGGTGATTAGATGGATTCAGTAACGCATCGTTCTCAAAAAACTCTACACGATACTGGCCGGCAGGTACATCCATCCGGAAAGTAATATCGGTTGAGCCGCCATTTTCATCCAAACCAATGATCGTTGGCGTATTAATAAGTTGTTGCGATGGACTGATTACTCCAAACGCTTTCCCGCCGTCTGACATGAAGGTATTGCCAAGCGCAGAAACATCCTGCGACCTCATATGCTCAAAGCCGACGTGATAACCGCAAAAAGCATTTGCGTCAGCAGGATCAGTACCGCCAATTACAACATCAGTACTGTATTGCATACCTGACCAAGTCGCAGGATCAGCAGCTGCAAAACAGGCTGTTCGGGTTGCATTCATGCCAACAGTATTGCCTGTCATTGTAAGATTATGCATATTACCAAGATCCAGCATGGCAGAATCAGCATAGATCTGATTGTCGCTAATTTCCCAGTTTGTGTATGAGGCAACTCCCTGCTCGGTAATAGTGCGGATTGCGCCGCTACCAGAGCCCCCCATCGAACTTAGGCCATCAGCAGTAACGTTGATTTTATTATTACTAATCACGACGTCATTAAGGGTGTATGCATTGCTAAGATCAATTGCCGTTGCCTGGTCTGCGGCAGCTACATGGTTATTAGATATAGTAAGCCTCTGACCTTCGGATACAGTGATCGCATTAACGGCATTAGCAAAGGCGGCAGAGCCAGTTTTGTTAACACCAATCTTGTTATCGGTAATCTGCATATCAGCCAATGGCCGGTTAAGCATAATGGCGGCCCCTCCACTACTGCTATAGAGAAAGTTATGGGCTATCACGCCTCCAATTACCTCACCGCCACTAAGGACAATGGCTCTGCCGCCAGCAACGGCAGTAGTACCGTCTAGTGTCACACCTGCTATGTTGTTACGAAAGTCTATTGCCGTAACCTGAAACCCAAATTCAAACCTGCGATCTGGTGCAAGAGAAAGATTCATGTCTGTTTGGCTCGAGCCACCAATGGTAACGTCAGGTGCGCCCACAAGCACAAAGTCACCGGTGCTGCCCTCCTGGGTAAGTACCGTAGTCTGGCCGTCAAATGTACCAAAGAAATTGCACCGCACTGTTGTATTTGGAGCCTCTATAAATAAAGCATATGAATCAATATGCGCATTGGCAATTGCTATCCCATTCAGCTCGCTGCCAGCAGCATCTGCAGAGAAGTAAAACGGATTGATGACACCGTTTAAGTCAAAGTGTATTTTTAGGTCAGTATCTGAGCCATCGCAGACTGAGCCGTCTTGCGATAATCCATTTATAGTTACTTTGTCGTAGATATAAATATTAGATCCAAAAGTAATTGTATGAGGCCCGGCACCGTCAATGTCGAAATCAATAATATCGTCTTCGGAAGTAGAAGCATTGGAGTCCTGTACTGCCTGGCGGAATGAGCCTGCCCCGCTATCGTCCGTATTTGTAACCGTGTAAGTGGCGGCGCTAACAGATGCACTTGGAGCAAACAACCAACTAAAAACTATAGCAATGGCTACTAATTTAGCCATACCCACAAAACTAAATTTGTTTGTTTTATACCCCAAAGTTCGTCCTCTTACCTGCAAATAATATAGCTTAAGCTTAAAACGTGCAACTTAAAAAAGATGATCATATCCATTAAAAATAAACCCACCATAAATGGGGTATTCTTGCTTGGTATGCTCGGCAGCATTAGCGGCTAGCGCCTTTTCCGTTCGCCCGCAAGAGATTGTAAACACTCCCTTGACTTAGCTCACTTCACGACCCATGGCGCAACTTACGTTGCTTGCCACAGGTCCAATCTTTCAAAAATACCAAATTAAAAACTCCCTAATGGGAGTCTTGAATTTGGTGTACCCGACAGGATTTGAACCTGTGGCCTTTGGCTCCGCAAGCCAACGCTCTATCCAGCTGAGCTACGGGTACATTTCGCGGGCTAAAACGCCCGCTATCTATAAAGTACTTTCTGCAGGCTGCAGAACAGGGGAGAGTTTATCATATTTTTAGTCGATAATATAGCTAAAAACGCAGATTTCGACTTAGTTTGTCTACGAAAGACATCTCACGCTCCTCGCTGGGGAGGTAAAAGCTCAAGGCTTGCACTATTGATTCAGTATCTTCTGGCGCAAAATATATGATAATTGGCATTGCGAATCGTTGAAGTGGATATAGAAAAATTGAATCAAGCGCCCCGTCTCGAATCACACTAAACGAACGAAAGTCCGTATAGGCATGCGTCTGCTCGCCAACAGTTACACCAGAATCATCAAGCGCGTAATTTAGTGTACGAGGCTGACGATTTGCCATAGAAAAGGCAAGACCAAAAACAATTAATATCGCCAAGGCAGCTACTATATCTTTTAGTAAAAATAAAAACACTAATGCAAAAGCTAGTGCTACAACTATAAACGCTGCATACCACCAAACCGGTTTGTGATGCATAACAAATTCACTTGCCTGCCAGTGGATAGAAATCTGAGGCTTAGAGCCCGTTTGCGGTGAACTAACTTGCATTGGGGATTCTTGTGATACGGACTGCTCGGCAGTTTCTACAGTAGACTTGTCTTGTGGTTGTTCGTCCATAAAAAGATTATAACAAATAATCATAAGCAAAGTTTATTTTGTAAACAGAGATGAAAAACTAGATACAATAGGGTAGTATAGTTCTACGTTCGGAGGGATGACCAGATTAGCGTCAAGCTATGCTTGACCTAAATAGCGAGCTGGTACAATTTAATAGCCAGCGAGCGTTGCGAAAGCGAGGACATCGCGTAATACAAATGGAGGGATGACCGAGCGGTTGAAGGTACCGGTCTTGAAAACCGGCAGGCCCTAACGGGTCTCGTGGGTTCGAATCCCACTCCCTCCGCCAATTTGTATTACTCACCTTAGTGAGTGGTACAAATTGGTTAAGTGTAAGATTATGAGAACCCCTTGGGGTTCGGTTGAGTGATTGAGTTGAGAGAAAAGAAAGCTAGACTCTCTCTTCTGAAACGATTGAACGAAGGAGCGTAGCGATATCCCACTATTCCGCCAAAAGATTACATTAATTACTTGCCGTTAATCTCCAGATTATCAGAAGTGTAAATATGGTTAATTGCGCGATACCCAAGATTAAACCTGCTAAAGCGTGGCCTTTAGCGCCTGGAGTTGGGTTTTCTTTAAACTTCTTAAGACCCATTGCACCGGTAACGATAGCGGCAATTGTTAAAGGCAAGCCCAGTAGTGGGATCAGACCAAAAATACCGAAGTAATAGCTCAGAAGCGCTGGCTTATTCTTGGTAGGAATTAAAGTCTGCAGAGTGTCGTTGGAGTTCGGATCATTAGCCATTGCTTGATTGTATATTGCCAAGTACACTATATCAACTTTTAGCGATCACTGCTGCCTCTATCCGCTTTGCGCCAGCTTGCTTCAGAACTTTTGCACAATTATTTAGGGTTGCGCCGGTCGTAGTGACATCATCAATTAACAGTATCTTTTTGCCGTCTACAGGGCTTGCCAGCCTAAAAATATCTGCCGGCTGCAATAAGCGTTGACTGCGAGTCCTGCCCACTTGTTCAGCCTGACCATATCTAAACAGAGTGTCCCGATAAGTAATTTGTAAATTATTGGCAACAGTTTTTGCCAGTAATTGAGACTGGTTATAACCGCGCCTCCTAAAGCGGCTACTGGCGCACGGCACTGAAGAGACCAAGTCATAATCACGCGCAGTAATTATTTGGCTAATAATATAGCCAAGAGGAACATGGGCTACACGTTTGCGTTCAAATTTAAACTCGCGGATTAACTGCTTAATATAAGCTTCGTAGCGAGAAGCCACCCACACGCGTTTTAGTGGTGTTTTGGGACGGCAATTAGCGCAGGTTTTGAAGTCTTCGCTCAAACTGTTGCATAAAAAACACACCGGTTTTTTTGGACGGGCCAGAGTTGGCCGACACTGTTCACACACTGGCATTCCTTCTCTGTTACACAAGAGACAAGAGTGTGGCGCGACTACAGCAATTAATTTTTCTGCTGGCGTAATTTTCATAAAGCTATTTGACCATACTTGCTGGTTTATGTTTACTTGTTTATAATACGCCTGAATTAGCAACGAGTGGGAGCGCAAGCATTCATAACGGAGGGTTTAATGGCTAAAAAACAACAAGATGACGATTTATTGATGGACGATGAGCTGACAGCAGCTTTTCTGGGAGATGACCAAGATCAACCCGCTCCAGCTGACGATAATCAAACACAGCAGCAGGATGACTGGCTCGACGAAGATAATATGCCAGGCCAGCTTGCTGTCGATGTTTATGACACCAAGGATACCGTCTATGTCCAGGCACCGATTGCCGGTGTCAACAAAGACGATCTTGATGTCAGTATTTCCGACAATACGCTTTCTATTCATGGCTCACGCAGTGGTAACGCCCCAGAAGGCGCGAACTTTTATCTACAGGAATGTTTTTGGGGAGAATTTGCGCGCTCTCTGACTCTACCGGTGGCTGTTAAAGAAGACGAGATCGAAGCTGTTCTAAAAGATGGTGTGCTGACCATCAGCTTCAAGAAAATCAACGACGCTCCTAAGAAAATCCAAATTAAATAACTTGTTTCTATTAGTAGCGTCTACTTACTTATAAGTTTTTGAACCTGCATATTTAAAAATCCCGCTTAAGGTAGCGGGATTTTTGTAGTTAAAACTATGTACCTTTTTAGCTTGCTAGGTTACTTGTAATAAATCCAATAGCAGCATATGAAAGTAGGGCAATAATCAAACCGATAATTGCGTAGAGGATTGTATTTTTTGCAGTCGTAACCGCGTTTTGGTCGCCCGAACTAATAATGTAGCGAATACCACCTATGATTAGCATAACTACAGAAACTACCCCCACCAAGGTAAGCAAAGTGTTAATAACCATAGGTACAATACCGTCAGCGCCAAAGAGCTCAGTGCCCTGCAGATCACTGCCCTCGGCTGCACAGGTAACACCTGTGCTTACGCTACCTTTAGTTATATCACAGCTTGCAGCGAACACTGTTTGCGCCTGAACAGCAAACAACGCTATACCATAAAATGCTCCTAGGCTTAGTTTCTGAATTGGTTTCTTGATTAAGCTCATTGCTTTTCATCCTGTTTAACTTATAACCGCGATTATAATCCAGCTGATAATTCAGCGCAAGGGGACGCATGTGCGCAAAACTAAGTTTACCTCTGGACATAATCTGTTTTTTATGGTAATGTTTAAGCATGAATGTGAGGTCTACCCCCAGACCTATTGCTAAGTATGCGCTTGCAGCGCTGGCTTTCTTACTGCTGAATTTCAGCTTCCTGTCTGTGCCTGCTATTGCTCAATCAGTTAATAACAGAGATAAGGATCAGAAAGTACTAGTAGCCCAAGCTGGCACAGATAATGTAGACAATACCGATGACGACAATACATTTTCGGTTGAAGATGAAGACGTTAGCTTCGGTCGCTGTACGGTATCAACCAAGGGCGGCATAGCTCAAGGACTGGCCTTTATTATCTGTCCGATCGTAGAAATGATCCTCGACAGTATTGACTGGGCTGAAAACAATATTGTCGTTCCGTATCTGTCTGTTAACCCAATGATAGCTAAAGACGGAGAACCTCTATACGAACTTTGGAAAATTGTTCGCAACATCGCTAACGTCGGCCTGATTATTGGCTTTATGTTCTTGGTGTTTAGCCACACAACTTCGTTCGGTGGCGATGCATATGCTGTTAAAAAAATGGCCCCTCGATTAATCCTGGTAACCATAGGCATCCAGCTGTCGTTTTACATAGCAGCATTTGTGGTAGATATATTCAACATACTTGGTGCCGGAGTTGGTCAGCTTACAGCCGGGATAATTCAGCAGTATGGTAGTGGCACTACTGTGAACATATCAATGGCGGACTATTCTGATGCCGGAATGTCGGCGCTTTTAGGTTTGGGTGCAGCTGGCTTAATAAGAGGTATAGCCCGAGGCAGCATTGGCCTCTCGCCAATTGCCGGATTCTTTGTAGCCGCTTTCATTACCATAATAGCAGTGGTACTAACCCTTGTATTGCGCCAATTAGTTATTGCCTCGCTGGTAGTGGTAGCCCCGGTTGCTTTCGCCGCAGCACTACTGCCAAACACCGAAAAAGTATTTGAAACCTGGAAATCATGGTTCACAAAATCCCTAATGATGTATCCGCTAATCATCGGCCTATTCGCCATGGGTAAACTGTTCAGTATCATAACCGCCGGCTTCAATCCAAGCGGAGCCCAGGCAGATGGCATTACCGGGATAGTATCTTTTATAGCTAACATCGTGCCTTTGGTAGTTATTCCTTTCACCTTCCGTTTGGCCGGAGGTGTTATTGCTGGTGCTATGAACTTTGCTAATACCCGAGCCAAAAACATGCAACATGCCACCACTAACCGGCAAAGTGCCTTTATGCGCAAGTGGAACGAACTAGACGACTACAGGTTCAAAAGCTACATGGGCGAAGAAGGTCAGGATGCGGACGCCTGGAAACCTAAGCGAGCTTGGTCAGCAAAACTATTAGCCAGAAGCGGAAAAATGGGCGAGAAATATGGCAATTATCGTAGTCGCAAAGCTGCGCCTATGTTCGGTCTAACGCGCGCCGGTAGACACGCCGCCATCATGAGATACGCCGATGCCGTCAAAGAAAAGCGCGATATGTTCCACGCCGCTTTTACTACGCCGCACTCGTATGAAGCTTCGGCTCACTTTTTGAATCACTGGTACAAAGGCGAAAAAGAAGTGGGCAGGCAAGCTCAGTTAATGATGAATGATGCTGACCCTTGGAAGCAACAGATCGGTCGCAACCTATGGGCAATGCGGGCCGGAGCAAATGACGCTTACTTCGTGGAAGCAGCAGCCATGCATGCTACCAGCGGCTCAAAAACCGGCTCTGTTGGCGAAACGACCAAATTCCTCAACGAAGCCGCCAAGGGCTTTATGACTCAGCAAAAAGATGGAACCTGGAGGTTTAACAACGCGGATGCCTTTAGGCAGTACGACCGCTTGTTGCAGGCAGTTTCAAAGTCGGGCGGACGCGGCATGATGCACATGGGCAAAATCGGTGCCTTCCAAGGACAGAGTTGGGATACACCTATTGATTTTGATACTCAAAATGCCTTTAGCTGGGGCGGCAACACCAAGGGCTTACATGAATTGCCCGATCAAGACAGGCGTACAAACTACGGTATTCTTGATGCCTTTGGCGATGTCGAACGCTACGGCATGGGCCAGCTCAACAACAACGGCGCAGCCGGCTTACTAAGAGCAATATCAGAAGATGTCGAAACTGGTAAGTTCCGACAGAGCTTTTTCCCTGATAAAAACTATGCTCAAAGAGCTAACGACACGGTCAACGCCTGGGGCTCAATTATGTCTCAAAGTATGAACGATAAAGCTAAGCGTAAAGTCTTGGAAAATCTTAACTATATCTACACTGGGAACATTAATGGAAACTCCGACTCAGCCATAGCCAAACGAGTCGACATGGGGCCTAGCGCTATACGTTTCTTGCAGACTAGAGATCCAGCTACGGGCCAAATGCTAGCCCAGAAATTATTCAATATGCTTTCTAGCGGCGCTGGCCGAGCTTTGACGGAAGATGAACTTGCAAACCTTGATGCAATGTATAACCCGCCCGATCCTCCTCATTAAACCTGAGTTTGATTGATATTCTTACATTTTGCTACTCTTAGTCTATGGCTCAATACAAAGTACCCCAGGACATTGAAGCCGAAGACAAGCTGCTTGGCCCGTTAACCTTCAAGCAATTTATCTTTGCAATTATTGCAGCTGTCAGCGCAGCTGGAGTGTTCTTTGGCTGGGGCATTAGCCCTGTTATAAGCATAATCTTCCTGCCACCAATGCTGGTGTTCTCGATACTTGCTTTCTATAGACGCCCGGACCAGTCGGTTGAGACATATCTTATGGCGCTACTTGGCTTTATGTTTAAACCACGTAAACGCATTTGGAGTCGAGATGGTATTGCTGAACATGTCATCATTACCGCCCCCAAAGCACCCAAGAAGCGTTATGATGACACCAAGACCCGCGAACAAGTCAAAGGTCAGCTCAAGCAATTAGCGAAAGTTATCGACACCCGAGGGTGGTCGACAAAACAAGTTGATAGTTATGACGATAGGCTGGTTGGCCTTGACGAAGCCATGTATTCGGCACCAATAGCAAATTATGCCATAGAAGATTCATCAGTAAGCGACGACATTATGGATGAACACACCGACCCAGTCGCTTACGCTTTCGACCAAAAAAGCCAGGCAACAACAACTGCAGCCAGGCAACACGCACTACAAGTCATGCAACAAGCCAGGACCGAAGCGGCTCAAAGCTCAAATGTACCTGAGCCACAATCTCGCTAGTGTATAATTAGCTTTATGCAGCCTGGACAAATCCAAACACCAAACCAACAGCCTGTTTATGAGACACCTGCCCAACCTGGGCAAGTTCAAGCACCGACACCCAGCCAACAAATGCCTCAGCCAAATATTAAACAGAACAGCACCCAGAACACTTTAAAGATAGCTGAGATTCGTGATGGTCTGGTGATCATGCAGGACGGCAGCTATCGAGCAGTGGTTATGGCCCAAAGTATTAACTTTGACCTTATGAGCCCAGATGAGCGCGAAGCAGTTGAGAGCAGTTACCAAGGATTTTTGAACTCACTTTATTTCCCGATTCAGATTCAAATACGCTCTTTTCGGGTTGATCTAAAAAACTATATGCAGAAACTAGAGCGCCTGCATGACGATCAGGATAATGTCCTACTAAGCTTACTGATTGAGGACTACATAGCATACGTAGAATATTTGACCGAAAGCAGTAACATAATGGACAAACAATTTTTCGTGATCATTCCCTACTACCCAACACCTGAAGGCATGAAAGCTGGCGCCGATAAAAGCAAAAAACAACTAGGTAGCTTATTTGGTAACAAAAAAGGAGTTATCCAGATCAATGAGGCTGAGTTCAAAAAAACCAAGCTCGAAATGAAACAGCGCGTAACAGCGGTACTTGAATCAATGAACCAAATGGGCGTACAGGCGGTTGCTTTAAACACCCAAGAGACAATAGAGCTCTTCTATAATGCTTACAACCCAGACACAGCCACCGTGCAACAGCTAGCTAATTTCTCAGATCTAGACGCTGACATGATTGAGAAAGGCGAGGGCGATGCGCCCAAGCCATCTATTTCAGAGCTTTAAGCCGTTATGGCCTATGTTTTGGCTTGAGCAACTTAAAGTCAGCCCCATACGACGCACCGAGATTTCTGATATAATTGTGACTAAACCGTAAGGGAAATCATGTTCGGAAAGAATCAACAGCAACCAGCCGACCCCATCTCTTTGGCCGAGCAGCAACGACTGCGCGAGCAACAAGAGGTTGCACAGCAATTTCAGGCTGGCGTTGTAGCACTCCGTGATTTTATCGCCCCAAGCAGCATAGAATTTGAATCAGGCTTTTTCCGATTGGGCAGCAAATACTGTCGCAGTTTTTATGTTTATGGCTACCCGCGAACAATTAACACCGGCTGGTTATCTCCACTCATAAATATTGACGAAGTTATTGACATTTCGATGTTCATATACCCGGTTGACTCAGGCGTGGTGCTTAAAAACTTACGCCGTAAGGTAGGCCAGCTCGAAGCCGATATGCAGATAAATGCCGAGAAGGGTCGAGTGCGCGACCCAGGAACAGAAGCTGCTATTAACGACGCCGAAGAAATGCGAGACAAATTACAGGTGGGCGAGGAACGTTTTTTCCGGTTCGCACTTTATTACACTTTATACTCTGACAGCTTAGACGAGCTCAATTTTATTGAACACAAAGTTAATTCACTTCTAGGCCAAACGCTTGTTTACACCAAACCCGCTACGGTTCAGATGGAACAGGCTTTTAACTCAACACTACCCCAAGGTATTGACGAACTAGACATTAAACGTAACCTCAGCACAGGAGCAATTAGCACTACCTTCCCATTCACCAGCGCTGACCTTTCACAGGATGATGGCATCCTCTACGGCATAAATATGCACAACAATGGGTTAGTGATCTTTGATCGCTTCTCCCTAGAAAATGCCAACGCAGTGGTTTTCGCCAAATCTGGTGCTGGTAAATCATTTACTGTTAAGCTCGAGGCTTTACGACATCTCATGATGGGAACGGAAGTCATCATTATCGACCCAGAGAACGAGTACCAGCGTTTGTGTGAGGCAGTAGGCGGTACCTACATTAGGCTTAGTCTAAGCAGTCAAACCCGAGTTAATCCGTTTGATTTGCCTCATGTTTATGACGAGGAAGATGCCGACAACGCCTTGCGCTCAAACCTAATAACCCTGCACGGTTTGATGCGATTGATGATGGGTGCGAATATTGATCCAGCTGCTCAAGCCGATCTGGACCAGGCGCTTATAGATACTTACGCCAAAGCTGGCATTACCAACGACCCATTAACACACACAACCACGCCGCCAACTATTAATGACCTGTATGAGACCTTGCTACATATGAGTGGCGCTGGCCCTCAGTTGGCGCAGATGCTGCGCAAATACACGACCGGTACTTTTGCCGGAATCTTCAGCAATCAAAGCAATATTGCTCTCGATAACAAGATGGTGGTCTTCAATATTCGCGACCTCGAGGAAGAACTACGGCCGGTTGCCATGTACATTGTGTTGAGCTACATCTGGAATAAGGTCCGTTCCGAACAGACCAAACGAATGCTGATAGTAGACGAGGCTTGGCAGTTGCTACAATTTGAGGACTCTGCCAAGTTTATGTTCAGTCTGGCTAAACGTGCCCGTAAATACTACTTAGGCCTTACGACCATAAGCCAGGACGTCGAAGATATGCTGCAAAGCAAAATGGGGCGAGCCATCGTCAACAACTCATCTCTGCAAATCCTGCTTAAACAATCGCCGGCAGCTGTCGACACGGTGGCAGCAACTTTCCATCTGACCAGCGAGGAACGCAAACGCTTAACTCAGTTCCCGGTTGGGCAAGGATTATTTTTTGCCGGATTAAATCATATTCATATTAAGATTGATGCCAGCCCGACCGAGACCGAACTCATAACCACCGACCCTAAACAGTTAGCCGCACTAAAAATGCAAGCCGGAGAAGATGCCAGTATTGCCGAAAGTGCTCTCGAGGCCGGGCGGGCGGAGCAGGGTCTAAATGAAGTAATCAGCAGTGTCGTAGGAAGGTCCGACGAAGCCACCGAGGAACAGACAATACCACAAGCCGCACCAGCACCCGCAGCTCCTGCGCAGCCTACAGCAGTAGTACCACCAGTTGCCAATGCCGCCGTTAGTCTCGTAGGCAATACCACCCTACCAGCAGCCAACAGCCCAGATGAGACACCCGAGCCAGTTACCGTTCCATCAACCCCAGCACCACAACCATCTACACCAACCACATCATTACCTCCACAGCCAGTATCAGCAACTAATGAAGAGGCGACCGCTCTGCGGATTGAACACTGATGGCTTTATCGACACTAGATCCAGAAACCAAGCCTGACGGATCACACGATGACCTACCAGACATGTCCCCTGCCGAGAAGGCTGAATCAGAGCAGCTGCTTGCCAGTGCAACAGGCAGTTCGCTCTATCAGGGAGCGGCTGGTGGCGGAGCGGCAAAAGGCAAAGGACGCGGCAAGGGCTGGATCAAGAAACGCGTTCAGTACTCGCTAGCAAGTACACTGCTAATTGCTG
>Ga0206101_1000110_pt1 | contig 21780 bp, 18 predicted proteins | sample 1B0metagenome_FD_148613 | JGI IMG/M metagenome (GOLD analysis project Ga0206101, IMG submission 148613) | Enriched microbial communities from leaf-cutter ant dump, University of Wisconsin, Madison, United States - 1B0 | ecosystem: Environmental > Terrestrial > Nest > Insects nest > Nest dump... | reverse complement strand
GATAGACGAGGTATTAGCAGTTGGAGACGCAGCTTTTCAGCAAAAGTGTTTGACCTATTTTGAAAAGCTTAAGGCTCAAGGCAAAACAGTGGTTTTTGTTTCTCATGATATGGAAGTAGTAAGAAGATTTTGCACACAGGCAGTATATATATCGAATGCAAAACTCTTAAAACAAGGGACGGTAAGCGAAATCGCAAATTATTACATCAAAGATAATATTCAGGCGACAACTAGCGAGAGCCACGCCTCTGTTAATAAAACAAAAAATAGTAAGATTTCTGTGAAAGTTACCAAACAAGACAAGCAAAAAGTTGTTTTTGAATTTACCTTTAAGACACAGCAAAAAGATAATCTCTTTATTGGACTTTCCATTATCAGAAATGGCTTGTCGGTTGCAGAAATTAGCACTGAAAAGTCGCTTGCCTTACAAGGAAAAGGGAAGGTTCTATATACGCTCGATAAAAATCTTTTTAATGGCGGGATGTATAGCGTCGGGGCTGGGCTATTTAAGCTGCAGAATAGAGAACTGATTAGTGTTGCAGACAAAACCACAGAGTTTGCAGTTGACGCCAACGACCTATCTAGGGGGTCGGCTTTAAAGTTGCCAGCTAGATGGGGTGTGGGCAACTAAAATGATCCGTCCGCCCATTCAGGTAACTAAGACCTTTCTGCCGCCTAAAGCGATATTTGATAAGTACACAGACCAAATATGGAACTCAAAGATACTTACCAATCAAGGTCCGCTGGTAAAAGAATTTGAAGACAAACAAAAACTTTATTTGGATGTAGAGAACTTTCATTTTGTGACTAACGGCACTTTAGCTTTGCAGCTTGCTTTAAAGTCCCTAGATATTACGATGGGCGAAGTTATTACAACTCCATTTTCTTATGTTGCCACTACTTCTGCGATACTATGGGAGAGGTGCGAGCCAGTTTTTGTAGATATTGACCCAAAAACTCTTTGCATGGATCCGCATAAGATAGAAAAAGCTATAACTCATAAAACAAAAGCAATATTGCCCGTTCATGTTTTTGGTAATGCATGTGATGTCGAATTGATAGAAGAGATTGCTAAACGCCATAAATTGAAAATAATCTATGACGGAGCGCATGCTTTTGGTTCAGAGTTGATGGGAAAGTCGTTACTGAGCTACGGTGATATAACAATATGTAGTTTTCATGCAACAAAACCATTCCATACTATTGAGGGTGGATGCATAATTCCTCGCCAATCAGACATAAGCCAAAACATAGATTTGCTCAAGAGGTTTGGGCATACAGGTGATAACCATTATCAGCTAGGGATTAATGCTAAAGCCTCAGAATTTCAGGCGGCTATGGGGCTTGCAAACCTTGAATTTGTTGAAAAAATCATAAGCGGAAGACAAAAAGTTGCTTCTATGTATGATAGAGCACTTGGCGGCACTTACAGCCGACCCATAATAGCTAAAGACCTTGTGTACAATTATGCTTACTACCCAATTATTTTTGAGTCAGAAGAGCAGTTACTTATCAAAAAAACCGCCCTAGAGGGTGAAAATATACACCCGAGACGATATTTTTACCCTTCGCTTAACCTGTTGCCATATCTCAAATCAAAACAATCTTGCCCTATCTCCGAAGACATCTCCAAAAGAATTCTCTGTCTACCAATGTATGAGGGGCTAAAACGTGAAGATATGGGTATGATATGCGACATTCTCTTAAAAAAATAATCGGATATTCGCCTTTTATAGATACACGAGATTCTGAAAGTATGGTTGTAATAGATCCGATGTTTCCACAAAAAATACCCTTTGGGTTTAGAAATACAGAGATTAATGAATACTTTAAACGCATAGACAATTTTACAAGTTATACGATGCCACCCATGCAACCTGATGAGGAGGCCTGGTTCCAGCATGGCTACGGCATGAGCTATTCTGAATATTTGAATAATAAAAAAGGTTACCATAATTTTTATCCAGAAAACAAAGCGAAAATCCAATATCTCAAGCCAGGTAGGCGCTACAAGTTCAAATTAGCTTATACATATTTTTTGGCTGAGACATATGTGCTGCTGCCCTTTCTAGAGAAAAATAAAATTCCTTTTGTATTCGTTCTTTACCCTGGCGGTGGTTTTGGCTTAAATTTTAATAAATCTGACCATATGCTTAAAAAAATATTTAGCAGTAAATATTTTCAGGGAGTAATAGTTACACAACAAATAACTAAAGAATACTTACTCAACAATAATTTGTGCCTCAAGCAGAGAATACATTTCATTTACGGTGGTTTTGTTCAGTTCTCGAGCGATGAAGTAATGGATAAGCAATATTATAAAAAAGATAAAAAAACATTTGATATCTGCTTTGTAGCTGGCAAATACTCAGATAAGGGCCTCGACAAAGGGTATGATTTATTTGTAGAAACCGCTAAAGATCTAGCACGTATAACCGATGATATCAGATTCCATGTTGTAGGTAACTTTGGCCAAACCGACATAGACGTTTCAGAGCTAAATAACAAGGTAACTTTTTATGGATTTCAAGATAAAAGTTTCTTTCCTAAATTTTATGCAGGCATGGATATCGTTCTATCGCCCAATAGGCCAGGAAAACTGTTCCCTGGTAATTTTGATGGCTTCCCATTATGTATCGACGCAGCGTTTTGTGGCTCTGCAATGTTTTTGAGCGATGAGCTTAGAATGAATAGTGAATACACTAATGAGAAAGACATTGTTATCATACCTCTTAAAACCTCTGATATAGTTAATAAAGTTATGTTTTATTATCATAATCCCGACAAGCTATATAAGCTTTCAGAAGAGGGGCAGATACTTACAGAAAGGCTGATGAATATCGATCATCAAATTCAAGAGCGATTAAGAGTATTTGAAAAATTTATGTCACTTAAAAGGCGGACCAGTTTCAATGAAAGATAGAAAACTTGCGGTAATGCAGCCATATTTTTTCCCTTATATTGGCTATTTTAGTTTAATAAAGCATGTAGATGAATTTATTTTATTTGATCCCGTACAGTATATAAGGCATGGCTGGATTGAGCGTAATCGTATATTAAAGCAAAGCGAAGGCTGGCTGTATGTAAGGGTGCCCATTGTAAGAGAGTCCAGCAGGTCTTTAATCAAAGATATCATTATTAATAATCAAGAAAACTGGGTTGAAAAAATTACAGCTCAGCTTCAAGTATATAAAAAAACAGCACCTCACTATTCAACCGTTTATCCATTTTTAAAAAATTTGCTAGAAACTAAACATAAAAGTATTGTCTCGCTGAATCAATCCTGCTTAGAAGAAGTTTGCAAGTATTTGGGTTTCTACAAAGAACTCCCTGTTTTCTCCGATATGGGGCTTAAAATTGAACAACCTGTAGAGCCTGACGATTGGGCATTAAATATTTCCAAAGCGCTTGATGGTGTAACGGAATATTGGAACCCGCCAGGAGGCAAGGATTTTTTCAGCAGAGAGAAATACTTAAAAAGTGGAATCGAGCTCAAATTTCACGAAGTTGAACTTCAGCAATACGACCAAGGAAAAAGAGATTTTGAAGCGGGGCTTTCAATAATAGATGTTCTAATGTTTAATTCAATTAGTGAAATAAATAGTATGCTGGATATGTATGAGCTTAGCTAAGCCAATTGGCGGATATTTTGAACTCGAAACAAGAAAGGGCGTATTCCCTCATGACGATGCCTTGCTGCTTAACACGGCTAGAAACTGCTTAGAATATATCTTAAAAAATCATAAAGTTTCTAAACTTTATATTCCTAAATACATATGTGATGTTATGATCGAGCCCTTACAAAAGACAAAAGTAGCATACGCATTCTACAAACTTAATAATGATCTTGAAATCGATCAACCACCTAGGCTCAAAGGTGACGAATATTTGCTTTATGTTAACTATTTTGGCGTAAAAGATGAATACTGCCGGCAGCTTTATGCTGAGTATTTAGACCAACTTGTAATAGATTCCAGCCAAGCCTTCTTTTCTAAAAAAATAGCTACTCATACCATATATAGCCCAAGAAAATTCTTTGGTATTCCTGATGGGGGGATGTTGTATACGGACAAGCTAGACACAGGATTATTAGGAAAAGACGTGTCGGTTAAGCGATTCTCCCATTTACTTAAACGAATTGATCTAGGTGCAGAAGCAGGCTACCAAGACTTCATAAACAATGACAAGAGCCTAAACAACCAGCCTATTAAACATATGTCAGATATTACAAAAAGACTACTTGCCAGCATTGGATATGATAACGTGAAGAGTAAAAGGCTAGAAAACTTTTCTTTTCTTAACGATAGGCTAGGGAATCTTAATATGCTCAAGTTTGACAGCGACTATGCATGCCCTATGGTCTATCCTTTTTTTACAGAAAATTCACTGTTAAGAAGCAAGCTTATAAAAAATAAAATATTTGTCGCTACATATTGGCCCAATGTTTTTGAATGGTGCGATAAAGATGAACAAGAGTATGTATTTGCCAGCAATATACTGCCGCTGCCAATTGACCAACGATATGATGAAAAAGAAATGAGTAGAATTGTAGAGTTAGTATATGAATATATCTATTAGGCTGCTTGAAGAAAGAGATGCCTATACGTCTGTAGTATGGCGCAATATACCTGAAATCTGGGAGCTAACAGGCTCAAAGCCTGATAAAGAAATCACTATTGATGATGAACTGAATTGGATCAGAAAAGCGATAAAAGACTCTACTGCCCGACGGTTTGCCATAGTCGCCGACGGGACTTATGTAGGAAATATATACCTGACAGATATAAAGGATGGTCTGGCGCAATATCACATTTTTATTGGCGATCGTGATTTTTGGGGTAAGGGAGTTGCCAAACAAGCCTCTAGGCAGCTTCTTGATTATGCTAAAACAGAGCTCAAATTAAAGCGCATTTTTTTAGAGGTTAACAAGAACCATACAGCTGCCCAGGGCTTGTATAGAAAGCTTGGATTTGTTGAGACAAAAGCAGATAAGTCGACCATTATCATGGAGCTAGACCTGGAGACCGCCCATGAAAATTAAACCACTAGTTACCATATTGTGCATTACATATAATCAAAAGAAATTTATCGCAGAAACTATCGATAGCTTTTTGCAACAAAAAACAAATTTTGGTTTTGAAATTATTATTCACGATGATAATTCCACAGATGGGACTACACAGATACTGACTGAGTATGGGAAAACGCACCCAGACATAGTTAAAATTAATTATGAAAAAGAAAATCAATTCTCCAAAGGAAATATCAGATTTGTTGATGAAATGTTTAGACAGGCAAAGGGTGATTATATTGCTCTTTGCGAAGGGGATGATTATTGGACCGATCCAATGAAACTACAGGCTCAGGTTAACTATCTCCAACAGCATCCGTCGCATACTATCTGCTTTCATACCGCTAAAATAGTTTCTGATAACCAGCAAAAAGAAGTATTTTTTCCAAGCGGTAATGAGAATTCAGATTATACAATAACAAAAATGTTACAAACTAATTTTATAGCGACAAGCACTGTAATGTATCGAAAGCAGGATTATAAAAATCTAAAATGTACAACCATGCCGAATGATTGGTATCTTCATCTGTATCATGCTCAATTTGGTAAAATCGGCTTCATAGATAAGCCTATGGCGGTATATCGCCGCCATTCTGGAGGAGTGTGGTGGGAAAGTACTGCCGATAGACAGAAATTCTGGCAAAATCACTGGGAGGCGCACATCATCTTCTGGCATAAAGTCATAGAAATGTTCAAAGATAATCCGCAATACACTAAACTTGCACAAGAAAGTCTTGATATCATGCTAGACGAAGTCGTTGATAAATCTCCTGATCTAGTAAATAAAATATACAAAAAATACCCAGCTGAAATTAATAACTATGTCATCTATGCAAACAAAAGATTAAGACAGACAGAGAGTGAATTGCTTCAATTGCAAAAGCAGGTTAATCAATTAGCTGGCAACATAGAAAACATCGGTACAGAGAAAGCACATCTAAAGGCTGAACTGAATAGGGTTATTAATTCTAAATCCTGGAAACTCACTGGTCCTTTAAGAAAGTTATTAACGGCGTTACGGCACAAATAAATACGTTTTAGATGGTAGAATGGTAGTCGATTATGATAATTAAATTAAAACATTTAATCAAACACTTAGCGCAGCCGATGTTGCCGCTATTATTCCCCTTGCTTACAGTGCGCTTGGCTGGCAAAAGATTATTTGTGAATGGTTATGTCACAAGGATACCGCTTTTAGGCTCTAGAATATTAAGGCTAGAACGACTGCGAATATTTTTGGAAACTGACAAGGCTCGAGAGGAAGATTATAGGCATTGGCGCCTGGCCAATAGATTAGATAACGCAAAATTGCAGCAGCAAGTAGAGCTATCAAAACAATTTATAAATAGACCTTTGATTAGTATTATTGTGCCAACCTTCAACACCAATCATGAATTTCTTAGGGTTTGCTTGCAGTCAGTTATTGATCAAACATATGATAATTGGGAGCTTTGTATTGCTGATGATTGCTCATCGGATCCTGCAGTTCGAGAAATAATCAAAGAGTTTGCCGCTAAAGATAAGCGCATCAAGTACATTTTCCTGGATAAAAACGGCCACATATGCAAAGCGAGCAACAAGGCTTTAGAGCTTGCCGACGGACAGTTCGTAGCATTATTGGACCATGACGACATACTCCATAGTCATGCGCTATTTGAGGTTGTTAAGCTTATCAATAAAGACCCTAAAGTCGATTTTATATACAGCGACGAAGACAAAGTTAATGAACGGGGTACTGAGTTTACAAATCCTTTCTTCAAACCAGATTGGAGCCCAGAATATTTGCGGTCAGTGAACTACATTACTCATTTTGCTGTTCTAAGGAAAAGCTTAGTAGATGAACTTGGCGGTTTCCGTACTGGCTATGAAGGCGCTCAGGACTGGGATCTATTTCTTCGTGTGAGTCGTAAAACAAATAAAATTCTCCATATCCCAGATGTGCTATACAGTTGGCGAATGTCCCCAAGCTCTACGGCTCAGCATTCAAAAAACAAACAATATGCCTATAAGAATCAGAGGAAAGTATTATTTGATGACATAAAAGCCAGGGGACTAGATGCGCGTGTGGTTTGGGAAATACCTAATTTTACGTGGAGAATCGATTACAAGACCTCGACCCAGCCCTTAGTTTCGATCATTATACCTACTAAAGATTGCTATGAAATTCTTAAAACCTGTCTCAATTCTATAAGACGAAAAACAAATTATAAAAATTACGAAGTCATCGTGGTAGATACAGGCTCTACAGATAGTAGAGTTTGGAAATTATATAAAAGTATAAAGCCTAAGTTTAGAAAATTTAGAGTCTTAAAATGGCAAGAAGAGTTTAATTTTTCATCAGTTTGTAATTATGGTGCTGAACATGCTAAAGGAGAATACTTATTATTCTTAAACAACGACACTGAAGTTATAAGTAGGGACTGGGTAAAAAATATGTTGGGGTTTGCTCAACAGGACGGGGTGGGTGCAGTCGGTTGTAAGCTACTTTACCCAAATGGCTTGCTTCAGCATGGAGGCATCATACTAGGGGTTGGTGGCGACCCTGCTCATGGCACGCCGGGTATTGCTGGTCATTTTTTCCCTGCTCACTATAACAATCCACCTCAAGATCCAATGCAAAACCAGTATCTGGGTGGCACCCGCAATTTCACAGCCGTAACAGCAGCTTGCATTATGGTTAAGCGTGATAGATTTAAACATGTAAAAGGTTTTGACCCAGGATTCAAAATTGCATTTAATGATGTTGACTTTTGTCTCAAGCTTTTCACTGCTGGCTACAGGAATGTCTTCTTGCCACACGTCAACCTATATCATCATGAGTCTATTTCTGTGGGTACCCCAGGTACGGAGAGACGAGATAACAGTTTGTTCCTACATGAAATTAATAAAATGCATGATAAATGGGGCCAGCTTATTGATAACGACCCTTTCTATCATCCGGAATTTAGAAAAGATAATGCCACAGCAAGATTAAAAATCTAAAACCTTGAAGCTAACCTGTGATTTTAAAGACTGCTTCCAGTCGGTAGCTCCGCTAGAAACTCGTTTGATACTTTTATAACTTTGTCCCAGCTACCACCGTGACTATAGAAACTGCTGGACGAAGAAAAAGGTCGCTTTGTGCCATTGCTAATCATATAGACAGTCGGTCCTGGCCCTTGTAAGAATTTGGTTAAGTCTTTGCCTTTGCGGATTGAATCTATAGCTTTCTGGCTGGTATCGCTGTAAGGTTTAGCCTCGAGATTATAATAGGCCGCCTGGGCTAGCGAGCTGCTAACTTTATGACGTAAGCCCTGCTCAATTATAAAGAAACTATTGTCAGAACTCTGCTTTAAGATTGGGCGCAAGGGAAGTTTTGTATAGTCGGACAGGTTTAGGGTGCTATTGAGATAAAGAACATTACCCCACTTAAATCCAAACCTGTTGAATGCTGCAGTAGAGGGTACTGTGAGGATTCCTGTTTCACTATTAATTAAGTGTACCGCACCGTTTGTCTCTCTAATTAATGTTCCAGGCTTAAATAGAGGGGAGCCTTCTTTTGTAAGAGATTTAGTGTAGTGAGTTACATTCTCAACACTGCCCCAGGAATATCCAAGTCCTGAGAAGTCTTTGGAGCTTGCTATTATACGATGCTTGCCGTTAATAAGTTTATAAACGCCTTTACCGCCGTCGCTGGTAATGAGGGTGGGGGCGGGTTTGGCTATGAGTCTAGCAAGGCTTCTATCTGAAAATTCTACAAAGTCATCATCTTCAAAGCCCCAAGAGTTTTGAGCATCTGAGCTGAGGTTGAATTTTCTACCTGAGTCGGCAATATATTTATTATTTGATGTGGACTTTATAAGTACTGGTACTTGTTTGTTACTTGATTCTAGTTTGGATAAGGTGGTTCCTGGGAAGGTATAATCTAGCTTCCTGCCCCAAGCCTTATACGACGAACCATCAAAACTATAGAGTTGACCATCCTCATACAAGTATATGGTCGAGCTGCTGGATGCTTTTAAGAACTTACCAGATAGAAGCATAGGCGCGCCATCCTCTTTTGTGGATGAATAATATGCTGACATATTAGTTAGTGCTTGTGTGGAGTAAATGGATATATTGCCGGTATAATCACTGCCACTCAGGTTGCGATATGTCTCGCTATCAGGGAAGATGCGACTTTTGTTATCTTCCATCAAGCTGATGGTCCCGTCAGGATTTCTGACCAGTTTGGTTAGAGCATCGCCTTTGCCTAGGACCTCTTTTAGATCAGATGGATAAGTTATAAAAGTTGTTATGCCGTGAGCGTTTAGCGCATTCCAATTGGGCGCCACGTGATAATGGCCGTTATCGACCAGACTAACACTTGCAGTGTAGTCACTATCACTTGGATTGTTTGAGCCAAACTTAGCTGATCTGCTCAGTGTATTACCTGAAGTTTTACCGGAGGGAAAGTCTGATACTATTCTAGGTATCTTGCCATTCAGCCCGTAGGCTTTTAATATGTCGCCAGAGGGTATGGGATAATAATGATCTCCCCATTCTAAATACACCGTGTCAGATCCGCTTAGTTTAAATAATAGTGAAGACTCATTGATTACACTGCTGCCAAACCACTGCTTGAATAACATGTAGAAATTGAGATTTCCGTACGCTCCACAATTTGGGTACGGGGAAGTTATTGGCCAACTGCGAGCTAAGGTTGCAGAGTTGGGCTGGTAGGGCGTATAACGATAAAGTGCGGAAGTGGCGCGATTCTTGATATTTACAGTTTTACCTCCACAGCTTGCACTGGGATTATATTGAATATAATTATCGCCAACAGGGTAGTTGGTCCACCCGCCGTCCAGCACTTCATTGAACAAGCTCGCCGCTAGGCGAACTTGGTTTGTAAATCCATAATAATTACTACTGCAATTTGCGGTATTGTTTGGGCCATTGTCAGGACAACCGTATCCCATTGCCGTACGATATTGATTGCTGTGTGGCCATAAATCAGTTATAAGACCACTTTCTTTTTGTAACAGCACTATGAGCGTTTGTGGATTAATATTGTAAGTACGTGAGGCGCTGTAGATTATATCGGCTGCTGAGCTTCCGCCAAAACTGGCCTTGGCAAGGCACCGAAAAGTACCTTGTGTAGTACCTTTCTTGCCCCCTGTAATTTGATATTTGATGCTTTTGTTAGATTTCCAATAGGCTTGAGTTGAGCTTTCTCCAATTACCTCACCATTTGCGGAGGCTACTGATTTATTGCACTTGTTCTTGCTGTTTAAAAACGCTTGGATTTGAGATTTTGTCATGGAGTTTTTATTACCCATTACCGAGTCGCTCATTATGTTGCCTGGATCCCATCCTGTGATTGCAGTGGCATTTACAGGATGCCCTATTAAGTAGACGCCAAAGGCCATGAAAGCTAGTCCAAAGATTGGCGTACCAATAAGTTTTAATTTTTGCTTCATAACGACACCTTATCTCTGATCTCTCCCTTTTTATCCTCGCTGCTTATGCTAATAAAGATAGTCCACTCGCCTTTGCCAAGTTCTGAGGTGGGGATATCAAAACCTTTACATGAACTTGAAGAAGGGTTTTGTACAATTTCAGCTAGGCGCGTAACCTTTTTGCCATCAGTCGAGCGAGTTATACTCAGCGTGCAGTTACCACTACTAAGTAACTCGCTGATAGTAGTCCGAATAACTAGAGTACCGTTTTGCGATGATTTTCTTGTTATTACGCCACTTATAGTGTTGTTATCGGTAGGAGCTTCATTGTCTTCAGAAGGGCTGTACTGAATAGGCGTTTTGTCTTCTGGCTGAGAAGTATCGTTATCATCATTTACATTCTGAGCTGGGTTTTCATTTCTTTCGGTTCGTTGTGTTTGTTGGCTATTATTAAAATAGTAGTACGCGATTCCGGATCCTAGGAGGAGTACTATCAGTATTGGTATGATAACTTTTAATTTTCGCATAATAAGTGTATGGTATTATACCACGATAAGCATAAGCAAGTCAATATAAGGCTATTTGGTTTTTGAAATCAGTTAGTAAAATTAATCCTTGGGCGAGTTAGCAGTTATTATGAAATCAGCTAGTTTGCTAAAGACAAAAAATAACCCATCGATGGCAAGCCCCCAAACTCGCGCCAACACAACGAGTACTACAACTATTCCTGCCGGCATAAGAGGTTTCAGTAGCAGCAGCAAAACGCCTTCTCGCACACCAAGCCCACTGGGTGTAAAGATTGCCACCATACCAAGGGCGCCTGCTAGGTTAAATGCCCCAACAACAAACAACAAATCACTCATGTTGGTAGCCGGGTATATAGATTTAGCTAGAAAAAAATAAGATAAACCGCTTAGGAAAAAGCCAATTGCATAGAGCCCTGCTGCTTTAAGGACAGCCATATTGCTGGGTAAGTCTGCTGGTGTTATATTAATTTTCTTAGTTTTTTTAGCAGCAAATATTATTGCACGGTTGAATACCGGTGGGTAAATAATTATTGCTATGGCTATAGCAACTGCAGCTAGGAAAAGCTTCAATTCGGTATTGAATATGTCAAGCTTACTTTCAAATATTAGTACAAATAGCGACAAGCTTAAGAGTGTAACTACTTGCAGAGCCCCTTCGAGTAATGCTCCTACTGCTAGCTTACGTTTAGATATGCCATGAGCAGAAGCAAAATATATCTTGCCTAATATCCAGGGAGCAGTACCGGGTATATAGCGTCCTAACCAAGCCTGCGAGTAAACTGTGGCTAATTTTGCATTCAATCGTAAGTCATGTGCACCTAGTTGACGTAAAATAAAAACCCAAATGTAGGCTCCCCAATATCTGAAAAGTAGTGCAATAATAGCCGATAGCAGCAAAAACCCAATATTTAAATCTAGATTGGCTAATTTGCTAAAGTCGGTCTCTTTTATGAATATAATGATAAATCCAAGTAGCACTATCACGACAAGAGTGTTTACCCAAGGCTTAATTTTGTTCAGCATATTATCAAATTCTCACTTCTGTTATTTAGTTTCACGCCCGTTTATTATCCCACAAAAATTCAATATGTTCTTGTGCAATCTTATGCCATGTGAATTTTTGAGCGCTCTGCATCGCATTGGATCGTATTTTTAGTAACTCGCTAGCTGGCGATTTCAGCACAGTCTTAATTTTGGCAGCTAATGCGTCAGGATCTTTTTCTGGTACTATAAATCCGTTTATGTCATCTTTAATGCAGTCTTCTGCGCCACTCGCATCAGAAGCTATACAAATTTTACCAAAAGATAAGGCTTCTAAGACCGCGACTGGTAAGCCTTCGGAATCGCCTGATTTAGTGTTAATGGACGGTACAACTACGATGCCAGCGCTGTTAATAGCTGCTTGTTTTGATTTGTCGTGTAAATATCCTAAAAACTCTACAGATTTACCTAGTAGATCGAGTTGCTTTGCCTGTTCAGCAAGTTGGTTTTTGAGTTGGCCGTCTCCCGCGATTGATAGGTGTACTTTTATACCTTCCTCCTTAAGCTGTGCCATGGCTTCGAGTAGGTAGTTGACACCTTTCTTCTCAACCAATCTACCAATGAACAAAATCTCTGATACATTTGGCGTCGTTGTTGTCACGGGTGTTTTGGGCAAATTAATTCCCATAGGGATAATTTTGAACTTAGGCAGTATGACCCGATCCCACTCCTCGTCACTGAAAAACGATCTCATCTTTGCTTCGGTCTTTTTCGACACAGCTGTTATTTTACTGGCACTCGGCAATAACGATCTGACGATTCTTTTGCCAAAGAAAGGTAATCTGCCGAGAATAGACACATCGCTTGCATGACTTGTAAGTACCCAGGGTGTATGGGTGAGCTTTGCCACAAGTGCAGCAACTACCCCCTGGGGCATAAACCAATGTGCGTATATGTAATCAGGCTTATGTTTACGTGTTTGGTATAACAAAACAAAAAACGTAGCTAGCATCAAAAACGGTATTTGTAGATATAGAAGTGGATTTTGTTGCAAAGAGTTACCAATACCACGACCAGTCAGCTTTTCTAGACTAAAAGGAAAGAAGTAATGATATCGTAGTTCTTTAAATTCTTTATGTTGTTGCGATTTTGTCTGGCTGTGGCTGTTATGAGGAGCAATAACTATGAAATCTAACTCGGTGCTGATCACCTTGATAGAGGCCAGCTGGTCGTAAACGAAACGCGGAACAGGGTCGGATTCGCTGGCTGGGAATGTCGAGCTACATATAAGAACTTTCATATTATGAGTTATACTATAGCAATAATTGAATGAGGAGGCTGTATTATGCTTGGATATCTCCAGAAGATTCAGAGTTGGTTAGCTAACAGTTTTGTAATATTAGACAAATTATTCTCATCAAAATTATTTAGGCGACTTATAATCGGGCTTTTCGTTCTACAGGCTTCATATTTCGCTGTGACTATAAAGTTTGGCATTCCTCCTGATGAAGGATGGCACATTGGTATTATTGAGTATTATAAGCATCACAGCTTAGATCCCTTTATTACAGATCAGACTTCAGGATTTGTACTTGGCGATATCACGCGATTTTCTGGATATCTTTACCACTATCTTATGAGTCTGGTCGCACGCCCATTAGGGTTTATGGGAGATTACGCTTATTTTGTCCTAAGGCTAATAAATGTCGTCATTGCTGCTGCAAGTGTATATGTTCTGGGCAAAGTTGGAGATGAGATTAAGCTCCCTACCAAACTAACAAATTTTGGCCTATTCATACTTACAAACTCAATGATGTTTATATTTATGGCGGGTGCGATAACTTACGATAATATTCAAGTTTTCGTGGCCTCATTATGTTTTTTGTATTTGGTACGCCTTTTAGGCAAGGTCAATTACTTAAATACACTCTCGTTAGTGCTGTGGCTATTAGTAGGGCTGATGATAAAGAAAAGCTTCTTCCCGCTGGCATTTTTAATTGGGTTTGCTGCGCTAGTCTGCGTATCTATGTATATAGCTAAGACAAAGCCTAACTTGAAACAAATGTTAGCTAAAGAGTTCGCTCAATCAAAAAAAATGTTTATTGTTCTTGGTATTTTAACCTTGATCTTTAGTGGTCTTTTTGTAGAGAGACATGTCGTAAACTATGCGATATATCGGTCGGTTGATGTAATATGCGACAGAGTTCATTCAAAGAAGAATTGCACTGAGTATCCAATTTACAAGCGTAACACCGCTCTTGCAAATGAGGCCGAGAAAACAACTACTAAAATTAGAAAAACGGTTTTTGCGAAAGCTTGGCTTATAGAAATGAGAAATAGCATATACCGAGTTTCTGCGCATAAGGTGATGTTTTTAAGTAGTTATTTTACTGCGGCAGTAATAATTTTTTATATAGGATGTGGTTTGGCTTATATAAGAGCGTTCGACTTTGTAAAGAAAGAGTCAAAGCTGATAATAATAACTTCTGTAGCTGTCGCATATGGTCTTGTCCTGATGTGGGTAAACTACAATACTTACAATAAATATGGAGTTTTCGGCCTTGCTCTGCAGGGCAGATATGTTTTCCCGGTGCTCGGTATATTATTGATTTCATCAGGCTATTATTTACATAAGGCAATTCCTGAGAAATTAAAATTGATGTGGGCTCCGATAGCGCTCGTAACATATATGGTATTCATGCTATTTGGAGGCGCACTATACTTCTCAGCTAAAGCTAATTTTGGAGGTATAGATGGTTGGGGGCAGTTCCTGCAACCAACATATCGTATGTATTTTGATACTAGGATATTAGAAATAAAGCATGGTGAATAACTCGTTACAAGGCTTGCAGCTTTATACATCTAGATTATTTACAGATATTTTTGAAAATAAAAAAACCAAGGCATTTATATATTTACTATTCATAGCTCAAGCTTTATTTTTGCTGCTCTCTGTTAAAATCGGTTATTTACCAGACGAATTGACACATATAAGATTCATAGAATTTTACCAGCATAATTCACTTCGTCCGATTGTTACTGAGCAAACAAGTTACTTTGAACTCGGCGACATAACGCGTATAAGCGGTTATTTATATCATTATCTGATGAGCCTAATAATGCGGGTATTTGGTTTGTCAGGGATTATTAGTTATTTGGTTATGCGCGTTATTAGCTTTGCTATGATTCTAGCCAGTCTGGTAATTTTTGCCAGGACGGCTCAGCTTTTAAAAATACGGAGCACCATTACGAATGTCGCATTATTAGCACTGACTTTGACATCTCAATTTTTATTAATGAGCATAGCAGTTAATAGTGATGCTTTAGTTATTCTGTCTACCTCAGTGTGTATTTTCTTGGCAGCGCAGCTAGTGGTTAATAGGTTCACGCTCAACAGATTATTAGCTCTGATGATTTTTGTTTGCGTAGGGTCTATAACTAAGCGAACTTTTCTACCTATTGGACTAATGTTCACGGTATTTATCGTGGTTCTAATAGTAAAAAATTGGGCAGTGATACTGGCTCAATTACGTAAACTCAACTACATAAGTCTTTTATTGATTGCAGCCTTTTTAATAATAGGCGGTCTAGCTGTTGAGAGGGTCGGTTATAACTTATACCGTTACCATAAAATTGAAGTCGCCTGCGACCTTGTGCATGATTCTGATGATTGTCGAGAATTTGGCGTATTTCGTCGCAACGATTATTTAGCTGATAATCCGCAAAACCCCAAGCTTAACATTTTCGAATTTATGCCAGCTTGGGCTGTTAGGATGACAAAAGGTATCGTAGGCACTCAGACATGGCGGCGTAGTGCACCATCCTCTAGTGCGACAGTGTATACGTTCCTAGGCTTGATTAGTCTTTCTGTTTTAGGCATGCTTAGATTGTTTAAGTCGGCGAATGATAACAAGTCGTGGTTTATAGTTCTGTCATTACTTGGTTGCCTTGTATTTATAATAGTTGCTTTCGGGGCAAACTATATAACATATATAAAATATGGAATATTTGGTCTTGCTCTCCAAGGCCGTTATATATTCCCAATAATAATTGCTTTGCATATTTTTGGGGCGGTAGCAATCGCCAAAATATTACCAAAAAAAGCTTTACTTGTTTTGTCGACTATTTACATTTTGCTGCTTGTTATTACGAGCGGTTTAGTGGTGATAATCAAATCTAACGAGTTAGTTGCCGATCCCTTGCATCCTGTATTAATTTTTGACACACAAAACTCTGTGTCGCAATTTGAACCAGGTTACTGATTTTAGACAAGCTTAGATTTGCCGTTAAGTTCTTTACTAATAAAACTATCTAGATTATTTAAATCAAGTTTTCGAGTGTTCACATAGGTTAATGATTTAAACTGTGACAACAATTTACTAATCGTCTCTACTTCAAGTGCTTTGACCTGTTTTATCGCATTATCTGGGAGCAGGCTGTATAAGCTATCGTTCAAATCCTCGGACTTCATTATTTCTAATGCTAGTTTGTCTATATTATTTTTGGTTATCTTTTGATCTGTTAGTGCGTCACCAGTCTTTCGCAGGAAATATATACCCTTGTATTTAACTTCATTACCGAACGGATTATCCTTGAATATCTCGTCGGCGTGAACTCTGGTTGAAATTAAAAATTCGATTTTTAAAAGTCTCTCTAGAAAAAAGCGCAACACATTTTTAGCATATATGGCTATCTGGTATTTAAGAGGTACTTTAGCGCCCTTAAGATTGTTGATATTATAAGTAAAAAGATGTAATGGGCGTTGATAGGGATATACCTTGCCCCTATTAATATCTACAAATAGTAGGTCATCACCAAGTAACTTGTAACCATGTCTTAGTAGGGCAATACTAAAAGTTGTCTTGCCGGTACCACCATATGCTGGGAGCAAAAACCCATTTTCTTTATCGCATACCCCGCCTGCATGCATAAAAAGGATATTCTGCTCTAGGAGTTTCATATACATAATTGGCTCTAATATTTGTGCCTGCAAAAATACCCCAATTGCATTCATATAGATTTTGTCTATGTAGTGGCTTTGGAAATATATAAGAACTTCATCGGTATTGATGTTCCTGATAAGGTATTGGTAGTTAAATAAACGTTTATATTTTTGAGTTCCAACGATATCATTACTATTTGCTTTTGGTAATGAGTTAACAATACTGACTTTTATTTGCGTTGCCGCAGAAGAAGAGCGAGATCTTGGATTATTAATTCGCAAATATTCATTATCAAAATACTTGTTATACCCGCGTCGAGAACCAGCATCTAATGTAATATGTAGATAATCAAAGAAATTATAGATTCTCACGATTCAAAAGCTCCAAACTTATTATTGTTTCTGCGCTGTAATTGATTATAGCAGACCTAATTATTTTGATTGTACAATTCACGCTTTGTTGTCTCCAGTATATTTTCTGTCAAGATACGATTTGTTTTAATAAGATCAGCTATAACACCAAGGCCAATAAACAAGAATCCTGTAATTAACAATACTGCACCAGCTAGTAAAGACTGTATATGACCACCGGCCTGACCAGTAATTAGTAAATAGCCATAGCGCATAAATGGTATGGCTGAACCAAGTAGCATAATGGCTCCAGGGATAACAAAGATCTTCCAAGGTTCATGCATAAAGTAGCCTTTTAGAATCGCACCACCAGATTTATAAATATGCTGCCACATATTTTTGAACAGACGCGACTTCCTCGTCGGAGCGTTGGCACCGACAGGTACACTTATCATTGGTATGCGTTTCCGGCCGGCATGAATAATCGTTTCTGTGCAGTAGCTAAAGGTGTTTATTGTATACATCTGCATTGCTGCTTCGCGTGAATAGGCCCGAAAACCGCTAACCGTATCAGCTACGTTTGTATTAGCGGCAATGTTAACTATCCTGCTACCAAACTTTTGCAAGAATCGTTTAAGCGGGCTAAAGTGCTTTAAGGTAGCCGTTTCTCGGTCACCAATCACTATCTCTGCATCGCTATCGATAATTGGTTTTACCAAGTCAGCAATCTTTGCTTGAGGATACTGGTTGTCACCATCGGTATTAACGATTATATCGGCACCATGCGCAAGACAGTAGTCCAGTCCGTCGCTAAATGATCTAGAAAGGCCTTTGTTCTTTGCATGTAGGACAAAATGTTCAACACCATGTTTTTTTGCTATTTCTATTGTATTATCTGTTGATCCATCATCAATAACAAGAATATTGATGTCATCAATGCCAGCTATTTTTTTGGGGATTGATTCTAAAACTAAAGGTAGAGTCTTTTCCTCGTTCAGACATGGGATTTGCACAAATAACTTTACATTCATATTAAACCTTTCTACCAATACCAAGATAGTTAATGCCACTTTCTCGTACTTTATCCAAATCAAGCAAATTCATAGCATCAAAAATAAGTTTTCCTTGCATCACGGATAAATCGAGTTGCTTGAACTCTGTCCATTCGGTAGCAATAACTATAATATCTGAGTTGGTAATTGCATCCTCAACACTTTCAACCAATTTAATGCCTTGATTAAGGTCGTGTGCGGCTTCCTCGTTTGCTTCTGGATCGTAGGCATATACGTTTGCCTTAGCTTCTGCCAAGAGGTTGGCAATTTTGATACCCGGAGATTTACGGGTATCACTTGTACCTGCTTTAAACGCTAATCCTAAGACAGCTATATTTCTCCTCGTAACGTCGCCAAGTTGCTTAACTATGTAGCTTGGGATTGACTCGTTAAGATCTGAAGCCGCTTGCATAATATCTATGTCTATATTGTGGGTCTTGGCGCTACTAATTAACCCCTTTACATCTTTAGGGAAGCAGCCACCACCATAGCCACGACCAGCATTTAGAAATGCTCGACCAATACGTTGGTCGGCGCCAACAGCGTCCATAACCTCTATGACGTCTGCGTCAGTTGCATCGGCAAGCCTAGCGATAGAGTTGGCAAACGATATTTTCAACGCCAAAAAAGCATTGGCAGTTACTTTAGTGAGCTCGGCACTTTCAAGCTCCATGTTATGAACAGCTGGAGTCCTTAGGTTGGAGATTTGGGCATTGGCTATCTTAGCGATTTCAGCGCGCTTCTCATAAACATCGAGAAAAATATTAGCAATCGTTTGCTTGCTAAGTTCGTCACTACCACCAACAACGATGCGGTCAGGTTCAATACTGTCGACTACGGCTGTGCCTTCGCGCAGGAACTCGGGTGCCGATACGTAACTAAATTTTTGGTTGGAATATTCTTTGAACTTAGCAATGATTTTTCGACCCGTTCCCACTGGTACGGTACTTTTCTGAACATAAATGATTGGTTTCTTTGCATTTTTAGCGATGCTTTCAAGGGCTGCAAACACGTAATCCAAATTGGGGCTGCCATCAGAATTATCCGGCGTCCCAACGGCTGAGATGACAATGTCTGATTTACTCACCGATTCTACATAAGATTGTGTAGGTATCAACTTGTTGTTATCAACCCCATACTTAACTAGATTGTCCAAACCAGCTTCAAAAAACGGCGCCTTGCCATCTAGTAATTTTTGGACCTTGGCTTCGTCTATGTCTAATGCGTATGTTTTGATACCAATGCTTGCCAGCAGAGCAGCTGTAGTTGTGCCAACATATCCAGAGCCAACAACTGTAACGATTATGTCATGTGTCATTTTAGTAGCCTTTCTAGGTAGTTGCCGTAGCCACTCTTCTTAAGATTATTAGCAATTTCAGTTAATTGATCATCACTTATCCAGCCATTACGCCAGGCAATTTCTTCGATACAACCTATCTTTAAACCTTGTCGTTCTTCAATGACCTGTACGAACTGAGCTGCCTGGTTCATGCTGGCGAAAGTACCCGTGTCTAGCCAGGCAGTACCTCGGTCTAGTAGGGCAACTTTTAATTTTCGCTCTCTTAGATAGGCATTAATGACTTCGGTTATTTCCACCTCACCGCGATCACTCGGTTTGGCTTCGCGAGCATAACGTACTGCTTTGTTATCAAAGAAGTATAGCCCCGGGATGGCGTAGTTGCTCTTAGGCTCTGCTGGTTTTTCTTCTATTGAAATAACATTGTTGTCATCATCAAATTCAACAACACCGTAGCGTTCTGGGTCTGATACTTGATACCCAAATATAACCCCACCATCTGGGTTGTTGTAGGTTTTAAGCTTTTCCCCCATGTCGCTACCGTAAAAAATATTATCGCCCAATACCATAGCTACCTTATCGTTGCCAATGAATTCTGCGCCGACTATGAAAGCATCAGCTAGCCCCTTGGGTTCATCTTGTATGATGTAGCTAAAAGAGCATCCCAGTTCTTTGCCCGTTCCTAGTAAGTCACGAAAACGGTCTATATCTTTAGGTGTACTGATGATTAGAACTTCGTTGATACCAGCAATCATTAGAGTGCTAAGTGGATAATAAATCATAGGTTTGTCATAGATTGGCATGAGCTGCTTGCTTATGCCTTTTGTAATAGGGTAAAGTCTCGTTCCCGAGCCACCTGCTAGAATAATGCCTTTCATTATAATTGCTCCTTTTCAATATAGCGTTTTAATGCTTGCTCCCAATCTGGAGCATGATATCCGCTTGCCTCGATCTTGTCTAGATTGAGCACACTGTTTTTGGGGCGCGGGGCAAATGGCTGCTTGTCTTTAGCGTATTCTTTAGTAGATATGCCGTTTACGGTCACATCTAATTCAGCAATCTGAAAGATTTTGCGGGCTATGTCTGCCCAGCTAGCTGGTTGCCCACTGTTGCTTGCATGATAAACGCCAAACTCAGGCTTAGCCTCTAGTAGATGGTTAATTGCTTTAGCTAGGTCTGTTGCAAAACTCAGTCTTCCTATCTGATCGTTGACAACGCTAAGCTCATCTTTAGTTTTGCCAAGGCTCAGCATTGTGCGTACAAAATTCGCACCGTCTCCAACAACCCATGACGTACGTACTATATAGTGCTTTGGCGCAAGACTCACGCCAAAATCACCCCCAGCTTTACTGGCACCATAAACATTCAATGGTTTTAGTAATTCGTCCTCGGAATGTTCGCTAGCTGTGCCGTCATAGACATAATCTGATGAGATATGTACAAAAATAGCATCATTTTTTTTCGCCACTTGTGCCAGCAGTGTTGGCGCGATTGCATTGACTCGCCAAGCACTGATAACATCTTGTTCTGCTTGGTCAACCGCTGTGTAGCCAGCGGTATTGATGATGACATCAAACTTTAGCTCCTCAACAGCTGTTGCATCAGTGACATCGAGTTGGCTGGAATCCATAAACGTTGCCCCAGCCAGAACTTCGCGCAATGCCCGACCTAGCTGTCCGTTCGCTCCAGTTACCAAAACTTTCATTTTATCAGCTCAGTCTCACTTAGCGGTGGGTTGAGCTGGTCTTTGTCCGATACGATTGCTTCGCTTTTGCCAATGGGCCAGTTTATGGCTAAAGTTTCGTCAAATGCATTGATGCTTGGATAGCTCAAGCCAGCTTGCCAGTGGTCGTCAACATGATAAAGATAAAATACATCTTCGGTTAGAGTTTGGTAGGAGTTGCCACAACCTTTGGGAACGAACAACCCTTGCCCGTATTTAAGTTCGAAAGTTGCAACTTTACCAAAATTATCTGTTCGTAAATCGACAATTGCGACGAAAACTTTGCCCGCGATTGGCGTGATATATTTGTTCCAAGGCTCGGCGTGAATTCCGCGAGTAACGCCACGCCCTTTGTTAGTTGAGATATTGGTTTGTACTGGCCTGAACCACTCTGGCAGGCCGCCGGCACGTAGTTT
>Ga0206101_1000109_pt1 | contig 21801 bp, 22 predicted proteins | sample 1B0metagenome_FD_148613 | JGI IMG/M metagenome (GOLD analysis project Ga0206101, IMG submission 148613) | Enriched microbial communities from leaf-cutter ant dump, University of Wisconsin, Madison, United States - 1B0 | ecosystem: Environmental > Terrestrial > Nest > Insects nest > Nest dump... | reverse complement strand
CACCGCCAGCAGCCCGAGATAGGAAAGCCCGCCCAGCAACCAGATATCCAGATAAGGATGCACGAGGGCGCGGGGCTTGGCAGCGACGGCGGCTTCCATCAGGTCATATCCCATTCATCCTGGCCGCCGCGGGCGGCGGAATCCTTGCGCGGCTTGTCCGTCACCACAGGCGGCATCGTCTTCGGCGGCTTGATGCCGAAGATCACGTAAACGCAAATGCCGAGGAAGAATATCTGCACCAGCACGGGCAAAAGGCTGGCCGTAAACATGGCGAAGAAATTGGGGTAATACCAGCCCGCATACATGACGGGATGGAACAGCGTCGTTTGCTGGCTGAAACCCAGGACGCTGGTCGGGTTGATCTCCATATTCTTGACCGCGATCGAGAGGTGAATGGCGGGCAGCAGGAAATAGACCAGCACGTAATAGGTCACGCGCTCGAAGGTTTGCTTGCGGTCGGGCACCAGCAACGCGAGGATATGCAGCACGATCATGTCGCGCAGCGCGAAAAGCGCCATGGACAGCGCCAGCGACATGAACATGCGGATGTTGAAAAGGCCGATTTCCTGATCGACCCCTTCACTGACGGAATAGGCCACGAAAACCGCGAGCGCGCCCAGCACCCAGACGGCGGAGGCCATCCATTGCGGCATGTTCTCAAAAAAGTGGCGCCAGTTGCGCCCGCGCAAGGCGCCGATCATCCGCTGGTAACGCCGCGTATCCGCCGCGTCGCCCAGTACGGCGTAATAGGTCGCGGCCAGCGTCAGGACGAAGAAATAGAACAGGCAGGCGTAATCCTTTTTCTCCGCCAGCAGGTCGGTTTGTTTCAGCACCTGCGGATCATATACCAGCCCCGCCAGAAACAGCGCGATACTGCCGACCGCGAGGAACCAGCAGATGGGCGTCGTGCGGTACATCAGCTCCCGCCGTGCGAGGCGGTAAATGCCCATGAAAATCCAGAACAGGAAAAAAGCGACCGTGGCGATGGAGAAATATTCCACCGGAAATTCGAAACCGAACCATTCCACCACGGGCGTTTTGTGAAAGAAACTGCGCCCGCGGTAAAACTCCCGCGCGATCAGCGCGTAAACGGCAAAGCTGACCCCCATGCCCATGAGGAAAGCCGTGATATTGCGCGGCTGGCGGTTGCGCGGATCGTAATGCGTTTTGCCGACCATGCCGTCAAAGGACGCCAGAAAGGAAACCGCATGCCCCGCGACCCCCGCGACGATCATGAAAAAAACCATAAAAAAAACGTCTTTTCCTTGCGCACCGGCGGGCACGGCGGGCGCAAAACCGCCGAGACGCGTGACCCAGGCGTAAACCGCGAGCGCCAAAAGCGGTAGGGAGGCGTACCAGATATAGGACGTCGCGCCGAAAAGCTTGCCGAAAATCAGCGATGCGGGCGACAGGGGCGACATACGCTGAAAATCCCAGGTATTGCTGCGCACTTCCTCGCGCAGGACGTTCGCGGCTTCGTAATTTCCCCAGATGACGATAAGAATGCCGTAGAACTGGATGGCGCGCGCGTAAAGCTCCCGCGGCCACGTCTCGCCGTAAAAGGTCGTGATCGCGTAAAGCGCGCAAAAAATGAACACCGGCACGGCCAGCAGGCGGAAAAGCGAGAATCGCAGCCAAAGATGGCGCTGCAGCTCGGGGCTGAGCAGATAGGATTCCTGCGTTGTCGCGGTTTTGCCCGTCATGTTCCAAATCCCCTTATGTTCCCGTGCCGCCGCCGTTGCTTTCGGCGACATGCATGTAAGCTTCCTGCAGCGAATGCGCGACCGCATGGTAATCGTAAACCGGCAGGCCGGAGCGCAAAAGATCGACCAGCAGCCGCTGCTGCACGTCCTTGCCGCCGCGCAGCCCGCAGGTGACGGTATCGCCCTCGACGTTTTCCAACACCAGCTCCGGCCGTTGTTGCAGCATGCTGAGGTGCTTGTCGGAAAGCCCGTTGACGGAGAGTTTCAAAATCCGCCTGGCCTCCGATTCGAAATCCTGCAGCATCACGTGTTTCGCCACGCGCCCGTCGCGGATGACCAGCATGTCGGTGCAATAATCCTCCAGCTCGTTCAGGATGTGGGAGGAAACGATCAGCGTCTTGCCCTGTGCCTTCAGCCGCCGCACCAGGCGGGAAAGCTGAATGCGCGCCTCGGGATCCATGCCCGATGCCGGCTCGTCGAGGATCAGGATTTTCGGATCGTGGATCAGCGCAAGGCCGATCCCCAGCCGCTGGCGGTAGCCACGCGACAGGACGGCGGCCTTGCGGTCAAGCATATTGTCGATCAGCACTTCCTTCGCGACCGCCTCGACACGGGCGGCGACGCTGCCTTGCGGCACCTTCTGGCTCCAGGCCATATAGGTCAGGCACTGGCGCACGGTCAAATCGTTATAAAGCCCGAAAAAATCGGAAAGATAGCCGATCTGGCGGTGCACGGCGCGCGGATCCTGCTCGACGTCGATGCCGCCGATATGGATGCTGCCGCTGTGCGGGCGGTCAAGGCCGACGATACAGCGCAGCAAGGTCGTCTTGCCCGCGCCGTTCGGCCCGACCAGCGCCGTCACGCTGCCTTCTGCGATTGTAAAGGTCACGTCATGCAGGACGCGCTTGCCCGGATAATCGAAGTTCAATCCCGCGACGTTGATCATGCTCACAAAATTTCTCCCCGCAGGAACAAGATGTGCCAAGGGCACGGAATATCAAATTACACGCGTCTCGCGCGCTACGATTCACATGCGCGCCCGCGCGTCACATTCACACGCGCCCCCGCACGATCGCATGCATGCCGAACTGGCGCAGCATCAGGTCGAGCGCGGCGCGATGGAACTGTTCCCCGCCCGAGGAAGCGCAGTAATCCGCCAGCAGGACCGGTCGGATTTCCGCATCCCAGAGCGCGAATACCGCCGCCATGACGCAGGCATCCGTATCCACCCCGCAAATGCCGACGGTCTCAAAGCCCTTCAAAACCTCGATCAACGCATCGGGCGGACGATAACCATAGTGTTCGAAAACCGGCGCGCCGTCGATATAAACTTCGGGCACGATGGCAACCTGGTCGGTCGTCATGAATTCATGCCAGTCGAGGTGGCGCGCAAAAAGGCTGCCGGGATAATTGCGGTAACGCAGGTAGAACAGCTTGTCCTGCGGCCAGTGGTGCACGAGATCCTTGATCCTGGGCAGCAGGGATTCTGCGCCGTTGCGCATGAATCCTTGTTGAATGTCGATAACCAAAAGGGCGTCGGGCTTGCTCATGCCTTTAGTCTAATGCAGGTGCGGGGCGATAATCAATTTGGAATCAAAGGATTTTTTTATCCTGCCGGCGCATTAAATACGTTTTAACGTTTTACGTATATAATCGGAGTCAATTATACGGCTTATATGTTGCAAAGGGGCGGTACGCCATGTCAGACGAAGAACGCGCGGGCAAGTTACGGGACATTGATTACAAGGTCGGCACCTTCGGCCTGCAGGATCACACGAACAAAATGCACAAGGATCTTGCCGTGATACGGATCGAGGGGCTGCTGCGCAAGCTCAAGGTGCCGGAGCGCGATGTTGCCGAAACGGCCGAAATGGTTATCCGCTCCGCCGAAAACGGGCGCCACGGGCCGGAAGAAAAACAAAAAGATATCGTCAAGATTTTCGTCGCGCCGCTATTGCGCGGCCAGCCGCCGGAGTTGGTGGAAAAAGCCGTTCACGCCATCCACCAGACGGCGCAAATGCACGTGCAGGAAAAATTTCAGTTCGAGGTCGAAGCCGGGCCCGAAACCCCGCAGCACAAGGCCTTCCAACCCGCCAAGCCGCGCACGCCCGGACAATAACCCGGCGCGGGCTTCAAGCGCATCGCCTTCAGCGCCCTGCCACGTGCAGCAGGGTCGTATTTTTCTTAAGATACCGCAGCGTCAGGCACAGGCAGATGATCAGCGCGTATATCACGGGCCAGGCCATATCCTCGATCAGCCAGTCGTAGAAAGGCTCCGCCTCAAACACCAGGTCTTGCACCACTTCCGTCACGAAAAACGCCGTGCCGATGCCTAAAAGGCCCTGATACTCGCGCTTCAACACGGTCCTGACGGAAAAGGGCATGTCGGGCTTTTGCCACAGGCTGAACTTCGGCACGATCACGGGCGTTTTCGCGCACCACGCGGCATATTCCCCGCCGAATTTTTCGGCAAGGAAGCTTTCCTCCGCCATGACGATCCGTTCCATATAGGCGAAGAAGGCCAGAGTCACGATGACCGCCAGCCACCAGACCTTCAGCGACAAAACGACGCCGAGCAGGATAATGAAGTTCGCAAGATAGAGCGGATTGCGCACGACGGAATACATGCCCGTGGTATTGAGACGCGCCGCCCGCTGCTCCCGCGCATTGCGGCCGGAGGTGCCGGCCGGCACAAAGCCGACCGTATAGGCGCGCAGGGCAAGCCCCGAGAGCGACACGATGAAACACAAAAAAACCCAGGCGTCTTCCGCCACATCCCCCATCAGTTCTTCCATATGCGCCGCTTCACGGAACGCCAGCGCGAGAGGCGCGATGAACAAAAGCGGAATATAGCTGCGCCAGCGGAAAAGTGCTTTGCCGTCTTCGGCCATGCGTTCAAAGAGCCTCATCCCCGACATCCTTTCAAAACAGTATTGTTGAACAGGCGCGATTTTACGCTATCCCGCCCTTATGTCAATAGACGCCCCAGGCAAACGCCGTGAAGTTCATTTACGGATATTTTTGGGCTTGCACCCCGCGGCGGCCTGCCTAAAATGGCAAAAACAATAAAAACATATTCATCCGCGGCAAGAGGGTCAAAGGCAAGGAAGCAAACATGACCAAGGCGGCAACGCCCACGGACGCCCCCGTCCCCGACCAGAACGGCTCTTCCCGAACGCCCCCCGTGTCTGCAAAAAAATCCAAATCCGACAAAGCCCCCAAGCCCGCAAAACCGCGCAAGCGCAAACGCACCAAAATCTTCGAGGCGGGCATCGGCGTGGCCGGTTTCGGCAAAGTACTGGACGCCTGGCGCGCGGAAGGCAACCGTTTCAAGAACGTCGCCGCCAGCCTTGTGAAAAAATTCGCCGACATGGCGGCAGGCAGCATCGTTTCCATGAGTTTTCGTCTGATCGCGATCACCTGGGTCGCGGGGATCATCGGCGGGGTCTCCACCTTCGGCGCGCTAGGCCTGCTGGCGGCGGCGACGGGCGCGGCCAGCGGCGTTTACAATTACACCAAAGCTTATGTAGGCGAAAAACTGAAACTGCCCAAGGGCCAGCGCCACACCGTGAAGATCTTCGACCGCGACCGCGCCAAGCGCGCGGCGGTGGCCTTCGGCACGGGATTCCTCTCGGGCGGGATCGGCTTGTGGCTCGCGAAAACGGAAATCGTGCAATCCCTGCTCTCCGGCATACATAACTTTTTCAAGCCGGCAACGGATGTCATCACCATGCCGTTCAACGAGGTCGCCGCCAAACCCGCCGCGCCGGCATTGCCCGCCATAACCGCCCCGAGCCGCCTTGCCGCCCTTTCCCCTTTATCGGAAAGCTTTGCGCAAAGCCTGACGGCAGGAAACGACAATACGGCCGCGCCGCAACCGGCACCGCGCGCCGCGCCCTTCAAACTTGCCGCCTGATAACCCATGCCAAGTCAAAAGTGAATGCCATGAACAACAAACCCCTGCGCGACAGCTTTCCCGATCGCCCGCCCATCACAACGGAAGATGTGGAGATTTTTTGCCGGCATGCCCTGCGCGGCAATGTCGATAGCATGGCAGAAATGCTGATGCGCCACGGCAACCCCCTTCTTTACCGACGCGACAATATCGATGCCTGTGCAATCACATGGGCAGCTTTCGGCGGGCATGACGATGCGATCGTTTTCCTGCTGGCCGAGGGCGCAAAAGTGGATGCGCCCGGCACCGACGACCGCGCCGCGCTCAGCTGGGCGGCAGAAGGCGGCTATGAGAAAACCGTGCGCCTGCTGCTGAACGAAGGCGCCGACCCGCAGGCCCGCGACATGCACGGCAAAACCGCGCGCGATCATGCGGCGGCGCGCGGGCAGATGCAAATCGTCAGGCTGCTCGATGACTGGCAGGAAAAACAGGTGCGGGAAGCCGAACAAAAACGCCTCGCTGAAAGCCTTGCCGCCGGCAAAGCCCGCGCCGCGCAAGACCGCGAGGCCCTCAAACGCCATGGCCGCGGCTTTCATTTAAAGCCGCCGAAATAAATTTTTCGAAACCGCTACCTACGGTGCGGACAGCCCGCCCAGCAACAGGGGCGACGCTTGCCGTCCCGCAGGTTTTCGCATCCCCGGACAATGCGCTTTTGCCGCGTTTCGGCCTTCTTGGCGGATTCAATCCAGCAAATCCATTCATTACGCGCCAACGGCGTAATATCCTCCCACGCCGCCCGCGCCGCAGACTCCGCCAATAACGCTTTTTTAAAATCGGCGGGCAAGTCGTGCACAGAGCCGCTCGGGAGGTTGGATTTGGTCATTGCACACACTTAAATTATTTATTTGAACATTTTAAATTTAAATCCAGCCCAAGCTAGAGGATCCATTTTGCCGTTCTCCTGAAGCTTGGACTGGTTACGCCTTAAACTACACCTTCATACCGTCGTGACTGTTATCCTCGTTATCTACGTTACGTTTGAGTGCAACCAAAAGGCGGGCAATTGCGGGCTCAATAATACCCAGCCTTTCCTTGTAAGCTTTTTCGAAGAAAATAAGATTTTCCAACAGCGTTAAAAAGGTTTCCTGGCTTTCCAAAGTAGATGTGGCGTTTGTTAAGCCTTTATCGTCGAATCGCTGCAGGACAAGCGCCGCTGCACGTAGGTGAACAATCTCACTTTCTGCCGTTTCCAACCATTCTTTATTGGTTGGAATACTCTCCAAATTAAAATCAATTTTTTCAAATTTAATCTGGTTAATATCCATGTCATTGTTTCTTTTTTCGTTTAGCATTTTTTATCTCCTTCATTGCTACTAACTTTTTTCCTAATTTAGGGGGTGTTCTTGCACTTATGTGCTTCTACCTCCATTTGTACCCACAAAATGCGCGATTATGCGCAGATACGCTTGGGCACCGGCAAAATGTAGACAACAAAAAACCATATAAGTCGGTACTTTTTGCAAGCCCGCTCGGGGACATCGGTGAATATCAATGATAGGGAAGGTGGCGGAGACGGAGGGATTCGAACCCTCGATACATGTTGCCACGTATGACGATTTAGCAAACCGTTGCCTTCAGCCGCTCGGCCACGTCTCCGCAAGGGGCGGGAATCTGCGTGAAATGGAAGGCAGATTCACCGTCAGCGGCGTATCATATAGGGATGGGCCGCAAAATGAAAGTATCTTGAGCGGATTAATAAACCACGCAAAATCAATAACTTAAATTTATCCTGCCGCTTGGTTGTCTAAATCGTAGCCGAACTGGGCGGCGCATTCCCGCATCAGTACATAGGTTTCGGCATCCGCTTTGCGCAAGTCGTCCAAGGTCAGCTTGTGCGCATAGTCGCTGCGTTTTTTGCGGCTGTCGCCGTGTTCGCGCGCGGCGGAGATCAGGGCGGCATCGCAATCGCGGCCAAAGAAAGTCCTGAGCTTGGCGTTCGCCTCTGCGGCCTCGCCGTTGAAATCTTCCAGCCGTACACTGAAGTCGGCGCCGTCCATGCACATTTTATTCCAATGCACCCAGTACCGCATGGCAAAGGCAACCTTGTTGTCATGCGTGCAGACCGGCAGGTAACGGTCGATATAGCGCCAGGCGCGATCGTTGATGGTCTGCAAAGAACGCACGGCCAGCAACGGATGGCGGATGATATGCCCCTTGCGGTCAAAGGTGGTGAGGCGGTCTTTGCAAAACCCTTCCGCGCCGTATATCCAGCCGACCACGCCTTCGGATTGCGGCGTTTCGTGGCCGATGTCTATACCGTTCAGCTGCAGATACTTCGCCAGAAAATGCGTCCCGCTGCGCCCGCAGCCGGATATCAGATAGGGGTAATGCACCGGCGCCGTCGCGGGCGGCAATTCCTTGTCGCGGCGGAACATTTTCTTGAGCGCTGAAAGCATCTGCTTATTCTTCCTGCAATAAACCGTCGGCACCGATGATAATCACCTTTGCACATGAAATAAACTATAAAAGATCCGCCGCGGCCGCCGCGTTTTGGCGAAGATTGGCAGGGTTGAGGCTGCCGAAGACCATTGACGTCACGCCCGGCGTTTGCAGCACGCAGCGGATGTTTTCCCGCAGCATGGCCGCATCGGCGATATGGCCGGAGGCGAGCCCCTTTTTCACCAGCACAGCCTTGCCGCGCGCAGCAGCATGGGCGATGACCTCCGCCTCCGCCGTATAATCGCGGTTATGCGCGACCATGACGGCATCGCAATGATCCGCCGCCCATGTGCCGCCCGCCACGGTATAGGTGGAGGCGCCGAAGCTGCGGATCTTTCCTTCGTCTTTCAACGCCTGCAATGTGTCGATCACGTCGCTATCCTGCAGCACGGACAGATCGTCGCGGCTGCAATGCACCAGAACGCAGTCAAGATAGTCGATGCGAAGCCGTTGCAGGCTGCGCGCCACGCTCATGCGCGTATGACCGGCGGTGAAGCTGTAGCGGGAAGCACCCGTTTGCGCATCGAATTCCTCCCCCGTCTTGCTGACGAGAAAGAATTTTTCGCGCCGCGCGCCCATGAGCGCGCCGAGGCGTTCTTCCGCCGTGCCGTAGGCGGGCGCGGTATCGAGAAGGTTGATACCCAGATCGATCGCGAGATCCAGCAGCGATGAAATATCATCCTCCGACGGCAAGGCAAATCCATCGCCGCCCGGGTATTTCACGCCCTTGTTGCGCCCGAATTTGACGGTGCCGAGGCCGAGCAGGCTGACATCGCATCCCGTCCGGCCAAAGGGGCGTTTTGCAAGCATGCCCGTCATGCCGTCACCTTGCGCCAACGGGCGTTTTCCCACGGATATGTGCCGGTTTCGGCAGGTTCCAGCTCCGCCGGCGGCCTGTCGGCAGCGGCAGGGATGATATCCTTGTCCTGCATCCATTCGAACACATGGTCGGCCAAAGCAGGCGCGAAAGTCAGCTTGGCGGGCCAGCACATCAATACCTTGCCGCGCTGCTGCACGAAGGGCCCCGGCGGCAGGTCGCCCGCGGGGTCATGGGGCTCCGCGCGATCGCCCGCCCATGTCGCCCATTCCTTGCCGTTCCAGTCGATATCAGGGAAAACGTCTTCCAACTCGGCTTTTGCGAATTGCAGGGTTTCTTCCTCGGTCATCTTCGCGCCTTCCTCGGCGATATTGCCGCCGATGTACCAGACATAGCCGTCACGTCCGTTCGGGTGGCTGGTCACGGTCAGGCGCGGCTTGGGCTTGCCCACGATGCCGTGGCCGTAGAGCGCATAGGGCACGGGTCGCACCATCACCTGCCGCAGCGGGCGGCGCTGCGCGTATTGTTCCTTGATCCGCAGCATGTCAAAGGCTTCTTCGTTGCCCGTGCCGGCGGCGAAGATCAGCAACTGCGCCTGCATGACGATGCCGTTCACGGCGGCCTGTCCGTCGGGCAAAATCTCGCTGACGGTTCCTTTCAGAATGCGCCCCTTCAACGGCGCGGCGAGCGCCTCGACCAGCGAGCGGGTGTCCAGCACCTTTTCGGGCAGTTCATAGACGCTGCCCTTGAATTTCTTTTTGCGGTCCAGAAAGACGTCGGGAAATTCATCGCGCTTTAATTTGCGCGTTTTCGCATTCACGACCTTTGCCGCGCCCAGCACGGCCACGTCGGCAAGGACGGAGCCTGCGGGCCACATGATCTGCGTTTCACTGAGGAATTTGACGCCCGTGAGATCCACCTCGCCGTAACCGTCAAAGCTCGCCTCCCACCGCCGCGGCATATCGGCGATATTCGCGGCATGGCCGGTGACCTTGCCCTGCAACGTATATTTCTGCCCGCCGTGGATCATGCCTTGCGATGCCAGCGTCTGCACGCCGCCCAGCGTGTCTTTTTCGATGACGATGACGTTGTACCCCGCGCGCTTCAGCTTGTTGGCCAGGAAAAGCCCCGCCACGCCGGCGCCGAAAACAATCATGTCGTAATAGCGGATATCGTTTGTCATCGGGATTACATGAAAGGTTGCAAGAAAAGGGCGCCGCGGACCTGCCTTGTTATATCAGCCGTTTCGGGCGGGGTCAAAGCGCGGGAGCAGACAAGCGAGCCGGATTCTTATAAGATTACGTAAAAATATAAGGGCGACTGCGGGCAGAAAACGCATGCTGCGCCGCGTTTTCGCGCGGCGGATGCCGGCGGCAAATTGACATTGCCCTCAAGGGGGCTTATAGCTGGAGACATTCTGGTACCTTACATTCATATAAAGGCCCTGCGCGGCAGCATTTTTGCCCACGGCCTTGCGATCCGCACGGAGTGCTTTTTTGATGCGCCATGCTTATAAGACCTACAAAATCACCTATGACGTCCACCTGAAGGCGCGCCCGGGAAGCTTTTGCACCTCGCCGCTCGACATCATGATGCAGATGAACGATGCCCAGCATAAGGCGCTGAAGGCCGTGCGCCAGTGCGTGCACGACCAGAACCTCGACCGCGAAGTCACATCGCTGAAACCCATTCCGAACCAGATCGGTTTGATGATCACCTGCAGCGACGATGCCGCGAAAAAAATCGCCCGCCTGCCTTGCGTGCGCAAGATGGAGCGTCTGGAAGACGACCAGCGCCCCAAACCGCCACCGCCCGCCGTCGCGTTTTAAGGAGGAAGGCCGCATATGAGCGAAAGACCCAGTAAAACATTCAACGACAAGGCCAAGACCTATCTTTATTCCATCGGCATCCGCGCCAAGGGATCGCGCAGCAAGGCCGATGCGACGGATGAAACCAAAGCCATGATGCGGCATATCCGCGACATGGCGCGCGAAGCAGGCCTGCAGGCTTGCGTGAAAGTGCAGGCCGATGACGGCACGCTGGGCCGGCGCGGCATTTTTTTCATGAATGCGCCCGCCAAATTCGCCGCGCAAATCCGCAAAATCGACGGCGTGCATTACGTGGAGCGCCCGTCGGAGCAACGGCCGCTGTCCGCCAGCGTCCGCCGCAGCAAACCCGCGCCCAAGCGCAGCAACAAGCGCTGATCAGCCGAAGATTTTATTGACCGCCATGATAACATCGTCGAAATGCGTTTCGGCCAGATGATGCGCGCCCGCATCCAGCAGCGTGGTGCGCGGATGCGCCCCCCAGGTCACGCCCAGCGTTTGCGTGCGGGCGCCAAGGCCCATGCGGATATCCATAGTCGTATCGCCGATCATGACGGCTTCATCAGGAACGAAGTTCAACTCGCGGATCAAGCTGGCCAGCTGGTCGGGATGCGGCTTTTCCTTCTCGCCGCGGCGCTGTTCGTCGTTGCCGTGACGGATGCCGGAGAAAAATTTGCCGATATCATAGGATTCCAGCATGTGCAGCAAAGGGGCTTCGGGCTTTGACGTCACAATGGCGAGCGTATGGCCGAGGTCTTTCAAATGCACCAGCCCCTCCTTCACGCCGTTATAGAGAAGCGGCGTGTGTTCCGGCCGCCCAGACCGCGCGTATTCGTCGGCCATTTTATAAACGGCATAAAGGTGTTTTACCTGCTCCACGCGATCCACGCCCCATTTGAAATCATGATCGTGCGGCGCGCCATAACCGGTGCGGATGGTGTGAAAACACGGCGTCGGCAGACCGTTGGCGGCGGAGTATTCTTCCAGCACCTTTTCGAAAAAGCCGAGGGAGTCGAGAATCGTCCCGTCGACATCAAAAACGATCAATTTGGACATGACGCTTTTCTTTTCTATGCGGATGCGTTCTTGACCAGGCCGGGCAGGAAGGCCGGCCAGTCAATATCGGCGCCGGCGTATTCGTCCAGGTTGCGAAAACGCCAGCCCGCGCCGTCATGCCAGACGTGGCAGAAGGCGAAACCGCTGGCATTGTAATGCACGGGCGGCGTGATCGTGCTTTCCAGCATATTCTCGTTCAGCTTGCCGTCGGCAAGCCGGATGGAAGGATTGCGCACGTCCTGAAAACCGTATCGGCTGTCGCTTTTGACCACGAAAAAGAAATGCCGGTAGTCGGCGGGCAGACTCTTCGTTTCCACGGAAACGACCTCGTCGTCCGGCCCGCCGAAGCCGGACTGATCCTCGCCGCTGTGATACACCTTGCGGCTTTCGTCGATGAAGGCGTTGTTTTCCGGCCCGACATAGGCCTTGAACTGCAACGCCTCGTCGAAAATATAGCAGCCGAGGTCGAGGTCGAAGGTGCGGGATTTATCGTCGCGCCCGGGCTTGTCCTCTCCCTTGCTCGTGCTTTGCGTGTACATGTCCATCGCGATCAGCTTGACGAGGGAGACAAAAAACACGCGCAGGAAATGCAGCGGCCATAAAAGGTAGTACATCGCCAGCGCCACACCACCCTTGGGTTTTTCAGGCAACCGGACAGCGGCATCGGGCAGGTCTTTCGGGTCCCAGCCGAGGCCGACGAAAAAGCGGTTTTCGGCGTCTTGTGAAATCACCAGTTCTGCTTCTCCGCCCTTTTGCGGGCCGCGTACCGTCGCCATGCGCTTATCCTTTCAATTTTTCCTTCAACAGGTCGTTGACCATGCCGGGGTTCATCTTGCCGCCGGATTTTTTCATGATCTGGCCGACGAAAAAGCCGAAAAGCTTGTCCTTGCCGCCGCGGTATTCCGCGACCTTGTCGGCATTTTCGGCCAGCACTTCATCCACCAGTTTTTCGATCGCGCCGGTATCGGTCACCTGCTTCAGGCCCTTTTCCGCCACGATGGCGGCGGCATCCTTGCCGGTCTGGAACATCTCGGCGAAGACTTCTTTGGCGATTTTGCCACTGATGGTGTCATCCTTGATCAGCGCCAGCAGGCCGCCCAGCTGTTCTGCGGAAACCGGGCTTTCGGACAAATCCTTTTCCGCCTTGTTCAGCGCGCCCAGCAGTTCCGTCAGCAGCCAATTGGCCGCCATTTTCGGATCGTTGCCGTTGGCGGCCTTCTCGTAAAATGCGGCGCGCTCGCGCTCGCCGATCAAAACCGTCGCATCTTGCAAGGACAGGCCGTATTCTTTCATGAAGCGATGTTTTTTCACATCCGGCAGTTCCGGCATGGTTTGCCGGATTGCCTCGACATAGGACGGCTCCAGCACCAGCGGCAGAAGGTCGGGATCGGGGAAATAGCGGTAATCATGCGCGTCCTCCTTGGAGCGCATGGAGCGCGTCGTGCCGTTCTTGGTATCGAAGAGGCGCGTTTCCTGCACGATCTTGCCGCCGCCCTCGATGACCTCCACCTGACGCCGCGCCTCGTATTCGATCGCCTGTTGCACGAAACGGACGGAGTTGATGTTCTTCAACTCGCAGCGCGTGCCGAAGGGTTCGCCCGGGCGGCGCACCGATACGTTCACGTCGCAGCGCATGGAGCCTTCGTCCATATTGCCGTCGCAGGTATCGAGATAACGCACGATGGCGCGGACTTTCGTCACATAAGCCGCCGCTTCCTCCGCCGTGCGGATGTCGGGCTTGGAAACGATTTCCATGAGCGGGTTGCCGCTGCGGTTCAAATCCACAAAACTTTTTTGCGGGTGCTGGTCGTGCAAGGATTTGCCGGCGTCCTGCTCCAGGTGCAAGCGCTCGATGCCGATTTTCCTGACCGTGCCGTCGGGCAGGTCGATTTCGATCTCGCCCTCGCCCACGATCGGCTTTTCGTACTGGGAGATCTGGTAGCCTTGCGGCAAATCGGGGTAGAAATAGTTCTTGCGCTCGAAAACCGATTCAAGGTTGATCTTCGCATTCAACCCCAGCCCCGTGCGCACGGCTTTTTCCACCGCAACTTTGTTGATGACGGGCAGCATGCCGGGCATGCCCGCATCGACGGGGGAGACCTGCGCGTTCGGCGCCGCGCCGAAGGATGCGGCGGCGCCGGAGAAAAGCTTGGAGTTGGTCAAAACCTGGGCGTGGATTTCCAGCCCGATGACCATTTCCCAATCGCCCGTTTCGCCTTTGATGATTGCAGACATTTTCGTATTTCCTGTTTCGCTTTTATCTTTGAATGAGCCGTATGCGATCCCGCCTTACGCCGCCTTGCGTTGCAACGCTTGCGGCAGGGCGGTGAAATTCGCCGCCTGTTCCAGCGCATGGGCGGCCTTGAAGACGGTTTCCTCTTCGAACGGCCGGCCCAGCAGTTGCAAGCCGAGCGGCAGACCGTCGCCGCTGAGCCCCACCGGCAGGGAGAGGCCCGGCACGCCGGCCATGCTGGCCGGAATGGTGAAAACGTCATTGAGATACATGGTCACGGGGTCTTGCTGGTTGTCGCCGATGGCAAAGGCCGGCGTCGGCGCCGTGGGCGTCAGCAAAACGTCGCATTGTTGATAGGCATTCATGAAATCCTGCCAGATCAGCTTGCGCACGCGCCGCGCCTGATTGTAGTAGGCATCGTAGTATCCCGCCGAGAGCACATAGGTGCCGATGAGGATACGACGCTTGACTTCCTGCCCGAAGCCTTCGGCGCGGGTTTTTTCGTACGTATCGACCAGGCTGTCGCCTTCGGCGCGCCCGCCGAAACGCACGCCGTCATACCGCGCGAGGTTGGAGGAACACTCAGCAGGCGCAATGACGTAATAAGTTTGCAGCGCGTATTTTGTATAGGGCAGGGACACGTCCACGATCTCCGCGCCCGCGTCTTTGAGCATTTGCACACCCTTGTCCCAGAGCGCGAGAATTTCGGGGTTCGTACCGTCCACGCGGTATTCCTTCGGCACGCCGACCTTCAGCCCCTTGACGCTGCCACCGATCGCCTCGGCATAGCGCGGCACCGGCATATCGACGGAGGTGGAATCCTTCGGGTCGTACCCCGCCATGGATTCCAGCAGCAATGCGCAATCCTCCACCGTGCGGGCGAAAGGCCCCGCCTGATCGAGGGAAGAGGCGAAAGCGACGATCCCGAAGCGGGAGCAGCGGCCATAGGTCGGCTTGATGCCCGTAATGCCGCAGAAAGCCGCAGGCTGGCGGATGGAGCCGCCCGTATCCGTCCCTGTCGCGCCCATGGCGATACGCGCGGCCACCGCCGCGGCGGAACCGCCCGACGATCCGCCCGGCACCAGGTCGCGGTTGTCGCCCTCGCGCTTCCACGGGTTCAGGACATGGCCGTAGGCGCTGGTGGTATTGCTGGAACCCATGGCGAATTCGTCAAGGTTCGCCTTGCCCAGCGTAATCAGGCCGTCGCGTTTCATGTTGCCGGAAACGGTCGATTCATACGGCGGGATGAAACCTTTCAAAATCTTGCTGGCAGCGGTCGTCTGCACGCCTTCCGTGCAGAACAGATCCTTCATCGCGATCGGAATGCCATCAAGCAGCAGGGCTTCGCCCTTCGCATAGCGGGCGTCGGATTCCTTTGCCGCTTCCTGCGCCAGATCGAAAGTTTCGGTGATGTAACAGTTGAGAGGGCGCGCCGCTTCCGATGCCGCAATATGCGCCTCGACCAGCTCGCTTGCCGTGAATTCTTTTTTCTTCAGCCCGTCCAGCGCGGCGCGGATGGTCATGTGTGTCAGGTTTGTCATGTTCATTCTCTATACGGTCGAAGGTCGGAAAAACAGGCGGATTATTCCACCACCTTGGGCACCACGAAAAAGCCGGCGGCTTTTTCCGGTGCATTGGCGAGTATCTTGTCCGGAATGCCGCCATCGGAAACGACGTCGTCGCGCTGGTGCATTTTCACCTGCACCACGCTGGTCATGGGCTCGACCCCCTTGGTATCGACGGCGTTCAGCTCTTCGATCATGGTCAGGATATTGGTCAGTTCGCCGGAGAGTTTTTCCTTGTCTTCCTCCGTCACCCTTATGCGCGCCAGACGGGCGATTTTGCCGACCGTGTCTTTATCAATGGACATTTCGCTTTTTTTCCTTATTTAAGTACTATAATCACGGAAAACTTAGCATGCCCATCGTCGCAATAAAAGAACTCAAGAGCCGTATCCCCCCGAAAACAAGGCTTTTGGGCATTGATCACGGGGAGAAAACGCTGGGCCTTGCGCTGGCGAGCCACGACCTGGTCGTTGCCACGCCGTTCAAGACGCTGGCGCGCACGAAATTCAGCAAAAACGCCGCGGAGCTGGCCGAAATCTGCGCCGAATACGATGTGCGCGGCTTTGTTATCGGCCTACCCGTGCATATGAGCGGGCAGGAAGGCAACCGCGCGGAATCGGTGCGGAGCTTTGGCAATAACCTGTTGCGGGCAAAGGAAATTCTTGGCTTTGACCCCGTCATCGCCTTTTGGGATGAGCGCCTGTCCACCGCCGCCATGGAACGGTTCCTGATCGAACAGGCCGATGTGTCGCGCAAGCGCCGCGACGATGTCATCGACAAGCTGGCCGCGACCCACATCCTGCAAGGCGCACTGGATTTTATGCGAAATAACTAAAAAACAACCCTTCCGCACCGGTAAGCCGTTTTTAACCATTTTATGGGAAAATGAGCTTGGTATAATCTTACCCGGGCAAGAGCATGCAAAATCGTTATCTGGATGAGAACGGGAAATTTGATGCGGAAGTCGTCGGCCTAACCGCCGGACAGCGCGATGCCATGACCTTTATGCGGGATCGCTATCATGGATGGAAAACCGCTGAAAAAGAATTTTCGGCCGCCGACCTGCTCCCTGCCATCGCCTCCTATTGGAGCTCCGGGCTGGGATCCACCGCGCAGGCCGTCAAGAACGAGATGGCCGAAAAATTCGAACAACGATTACTGGACGGCGACATCCCGGCGGCAAACGATCCGGCCGTCAAGCCCTGGCTGGACGTTATCAAGGAAATCGTAAACGACAAAATAAAAGAGCACAGCCGGTTCCGGAACCCCGATCATGTGCCCGCGTATTCCTTTATCTCTACAAATCCGCCGCTCTGTTATTATGCGTTTTTCCTGCAGCAGGTCATTCTGGACGATCCCGCGATCAAAGCCGCATTCGAAAAATCTCCGGATGCGCAAAAAACCTTGCAACGTTACCGGGAAGACGTGGCAGAGGTTAAAACCTACGACGACTTTGGTTTTACGGATGCGCAAATGCGGAACTTTGAAAAAATAACTGCCGTCGCAAACACGCTGCCGGCCCCCGCGGAAACAAAGGGCCAGCCTGCCATCCCGCACAAGCCGCTTAAAATGTAGCGTGGCCGCTGCCGTCTAAGCGGCGCGTTTACCGTTCTTTTGCGCCAGTACTTTAAAAATTGCGGATGAATCAAGGTCTTGATCGCCGGCGGCCAGCACATCGTCCAGATGTTTCGTCGCCAGCTCCGCCCCCGGCAGGGAAAGGCCGAGCGACCGCGCCGTTTCCAGCACGATGCCCATATCCTTGCGGTGCAGGGCGGTTTTGAAACCGGGGGTAAAATCGCCGCTGAGGATTCGCCGACCGTGGATTTCCATGATTTTCGAGCCCGCAAAGCCGCCCAGCAGCGCTTCGCGCACCTTCGCGCCGTCGACGCCGCTTTTCTCGGCCAGCAACAGGGCTTCCGATACCGCCTCGATCGTGACGGCGACGACGATCTGGTTGCAGGCCTTGGTCACCTGCCCCGCGCCGTTATCGCCGACATGGACGATGCTTTTGCCCACGGCTTCGAAATAGGGCTTCACGCGGGCAAAGACATCGGCCTTGCCGCCGCACATGATGGACAGCGTGCCCGCAATCGCGCCGCCTTCGCCGCCGGAAACGGGCGCGTCCAGCATCTCCACACCCTTCGCGGCGAGGCGTTTGGCAAAATCACGCGTGGCGACGGGAGAAATCGTGCTGGTATCCACCACGACACTGCCGGATTTTACGCCTTCGAAGATGCCTTTATCGCCAAAGATCACGGCCTCCACATCCGGCGTATCGGATACGCAGGTGAAGATAATATCCGCCTGCGCGGCGACGTCGGCGGGGCTATCGCAAACAATCGCGCCTGCCGCGGCGAGCGGCTTCGTACGCTCTGCCCTGCGGCCGTAAACGGCGACGCCATGCCCCGCCTTCAGCAAATTCAGCGTCATGGGCAGCCCCATGATGCCGGGGCCGATGAATCCGAGTTTTTCCTGTGTCATCTGCAGGTTCCTTTTAAGCAAATTTGCAAAGCTTATGCTTGCGGCGGTTTCGGCGCCTTGGGCTTGCGCGGGGCGCGCGGTTTTTTGGCGGCGCTGTTTTTGAAAGCGGCGCTGAGCTTGATCTTGCGCACCGCGCCATACAGCTTTTGCCCCGAGACCGGCACCAGTTTCGCCTCCCGCGTGTAGAGCAGGGCGCATTTGATTTGCTTGTCGGGATACATTTCCTGCAAGGCGAGGCGATAGGCGGCAAGCTGCATGATGTATTTGGTTTGCACGCCGTTCTGGTCTTTGGGCACTTTGCGGCTGTTTTTGAAATCCACGATGGTCACGGTTTTATCGTCCACCACCAAGCGGTCGATCAGGCCGGACATCATCTGCTTTTGCCCGTCTTTGTAGAAGAGGCCCGTAATCGACACCTCCGCCCGCGAATTAGGGCCGAAAAGCTTGCCGAATTCAGGGTCGTTCAAAACGGACATGACCTGTTTCAGCGATTGTTCCTGATCTTTTTCGGACAATTCCCAGGCAGGTTTCGCCAAAAACTTTTTCGCCGCCGCTTCGCGGCCTTCGGGCGGCAGGCCGGGCAGGAATTCGAACAGGTTATGCACGACGGTGCCGAGCGTGCGGTGATACATCTCCCCCGCGCCTTCCAGCGGCGACGGGGCGCTGTAATTATCGGCGGTCGCCTTATATTCCGACGGGCGGAATTTTTCGACCGGCGTCTGGTCGGCCTTGGGCAATTCGCGCGCCCAGACGGGAATACCGACCGTGCGTTTTTTGCCCAGCGGCTTCACGCCGTCCGGCTGCGCATTGGCGGTTTGCTTGACCTCGAAGCGCAGGATTTTCGGCACGGCCGGCGCGGCGTCATCGGCCTTCGCCGCCGGCACGGCTTTGGCTTCTTCCACGGTTTTATTGTCATTCGCGGCGGGCAGGTCGACTTCCTTCACCTGGTCGCCAAGATTATGCGTCAAGCCCCTGGCAATCAGCGCGTACCAGCTTTTGTCGTTCAGCTTCTCGCGGTTCTGGCTGCCGTATACATACAAACGGTCGGCGGCACGCGTCATGGCGACGTACAGCAGGCGGCGGAATTCGCGGTCGCGATCCTGCTCCGCCTTTTCGCGCTCGGCCGTAAAGACCTTGCTTTCGAGATCGGCGCGCGGCACCCAGAGCGGCACGCCGCGATCACCTTCCGGCCACAAGAACTTGGGCCGCGCACGCGTATTGTCGGAGGGTACGCCCGTGGTATCGGGCAGGATGACGATGGGCGCTTCCAGCCCCTTTGCGCCGTGCACGGTCATGATATGCACACGCGGCGCATCGGCATTGAGGTTGATCTCGCGCTTGACTTCCGCCTCCCCCGCATCCAGCCATGCAAGGAAGCCCTGCAAATTCGGCACATGGATTTTTTCGTAGCGCTCGACCGCGTTCATGAATTCGACCAGCGGGTCTTCCGCCTCGAACCCCAAACGGCTGTACATGGCGTAAAGGCCCGATTTTTCATGCGCGGGGCAGGCCTCCATCATCACCGATGAATAAAACTCATAGGGACGGCTTTCGTTCAGCCGTGCCTGCAGCCCAGAGAGGTATTCCCACGACTTTTTATAAACGGGATCGGTCTTTTCCTCCGCCGCCTTATCCTTCAGCGCCGACCACAAGTCCGCAGGGCGGCCGGCGGCGAGGTCTTCGAGCTGCTTGTCCGTCATGCCAATCAACGGGCATTTCAGCACGCTGGCAAGCTTGTAATCATCCTTGGGGAAAAGCAGCGTTTCGCCGAGCGCGACCAGGTCCATGACCACGATCTGCTCACGTAGCGACATGCGGTCGGCGCCCGCCACGGGAATATCGCGTTTTTTCAGCGCACGTACCATATGATCGACAAAGGCGGAGCGGCGGCGCACCAAAATCATGATATCCGCGGGGTTCACCGCCCGCTTGCGCGACGGCAATTGCTCCCCGTTATCCAGCCAGTCCTTGATCTGGTCGGCGATTTTATCCGCCATTTCAGCGGCGGGATCGGAGACGTCTTCGCGCACCAGCGGCAAAGACCACGGCTTCGCTTCTTCGGTTTTCTGCGAAACAATAACGGGATGCACTTCCACAATGCCTGCCTGTCCGCGACGGAAGGGATCGTGCCGCACCTGTTTTTCGGCGGCTTCATCCTGATCGAACAGACCGTCCGAAGCCTCCGGATTCGCAAAAACGGCATCCACCGCCTGCGTGATGGCGGGACTGGAGCGGAAAGCGATTTCCATTTCCACTTCGCGCCATTTGCCGCCCGATTTCCTGACCATTTCGCCGAACATCTTCTTGCGGCGGGCGAATTCCTTGGGGTCCGCGCGCTGGAAGCTGAAAATGGACTGTTTTTCATCCCCCACGACGAAAATCGTGTGGTCCTTGGATTTCTTGCGCGCGGGGTTCGTGAAAAACTCTTCCGCGATTGCGCTGACCAATTGCCACTGGTCGGGGTTGGTATCCTGCGCCTCGTCGATCAGGACATGCTTCAGGTTGCCGGGCAGTTTTTGCAAAACCCAGCCTGCGGCATTGTCTTCGCGCATCATCCGGTTCGCGGAATAAACCAGGTCATCGTAATCGAGATAGTTGAGGGAGCGTTTTTTCTCCGCATAACGCTCCAATATAGCGCCGGTCAGGCGCAGGATGGATTCCGTGCCGCGCGCGACGTTCATGGTCGCGATCGTTTCCATGCCTTCCATCAGGCGCTTTGCTTCCTGCTCCAGGATATCCTGCGCGCCGGCGGTCGCCTTGGTCGTCAGGCGCTTGCGCATCTCGCGGTCCTTGGTCAGGAAAACGCCGGCGTAATCGTCGAAAATCTCGACGCGGTTTTCCGGGTGCATGATCCAGGCCTTGATGACCTTCGCCTTTTCAAGGTCGGTCGCGCTGCCGCCCGCCAGGATGTCGGCAGCATGCTTCAGCGCCGCGATATCGGGCGGCTGGCCGGGCAGGCCGCCATCGCCGTTCAAGGCCGCCATCATCTCGGACGTGTCCATGCCGCGCACGGCGCCGAGATGTGCGTATACCGCATCGACGGTTTTTTCGAGCCCGCCTTTTTCGCCGAAAATCGCCAGCAATTGCCCGCGGCGATAGGTCAACTCCCCGATCAGCGCGGCGAAATCGTCTTCGGAAACCTCGGGCGTCACCATATTGACGGCTTTGGCAAGCTTGGTATCGGGCTCGCGCTGGATGCGACGCAGGATATCGGCCTGCGATTCACGCAGCATTTCCGCCGCCGTCTGGTCGTCCATGACGTCGAAATAGGGCGGAATGCCCGATTCAATCGGGAAGCGGCGGATCAGCGACTGGGAGAAAGAATGGATGGTCTGGATCCGCATGCCCCCGTGCGCGTCCAGGAACTCTGCAAAGAGCTGGCGGGCACGCCTGGTAGTCGCGGCATCGGGCTTGCGGCCGTTCAGCTTGACCAGTTTTTCGGCGAGCGCTTTATCGTCGCACGTCGCCCAGGCGGCCAGTTCGTCGCGGATACGGTTGGTCATCAGCGAAGCCGCGGCCTTGGTGAACGTCAGGCATAAAATCTGGTCGGGCGCCGCGCCGGAGAGCATGAGGCGCAAGACGCGATCGGTCAAAACCTTGGTCTTGCCCGTCCCTGCCGAAGCCGTGACCCAAACGCTGGCGGCAGGATCGGAGGCCTTGCGCTGCGCGATGTTCGGATCGGGTTTTTTATTGACCGGCAAACGGCGCGGCGTATTTTGCGGCGCG
>Ga0206101_1000108_pt1 | contig 21947 bp, 14 predicted proteins | sample 1B0metagenome_FD_148613 | JGI IMG/M metagenome (GOLD analysis project Ga0206101, IMG submission 148613) | Enriched microbial communities from leaf-cutter ant dump, University of Wisconsin, Madison, United States - 1B0 | ecosystem: Environmental > Terrestrial > Nest > Insects nest > Nest dump... | reverse complement strand
CTGGCAAAGTGAAGACAGCCTGCTGATCGTACTGGCCATGTACATGACGCTGCAGGGGAACAACTTTGATCGCGAACTGGGATTATCGATGATGCATGCTTCCCTGCCGGAATCCGCCTATCGATTGCTGACGGCCAGTGGAGGCGAATGGGATGCATCACTGGATGGCAGTCATTTTGAATGGCCGCCCTACCCCCCTGCTACCGACCTCGATTTACGTTCCATCAGCAAACAGGCTTTAGCGGATAACGGTTTCCAGGAATCTCCCTCCATTGGCAGCAACGGATTTGCCGTGGGAGGACATCTGACGAATGGCAGCGCACTGGTGGCCAACGACATGCATCTGGCCCTGCGAGTACCCAATTTATGGTTTCGTACCCGGCTGATTTACCCGGATACCAGACATCCAAACCAAACGATCGATGTGATCGGCGCCAGTCTGCCAGGTACACCGGCTATCGTTGCCGGCTCCAATCGCCATATCGCGTGGGGATTTACCAATTCCTACGGCGATTTTACCGATTGGATCAGGGTGAATCCCGATCCGGAAAATCCCGCCCGCTATATCAGCCAGGGTGGATGGAAATCTGTGAAAACATGGCGTGAAACCCTGCATGTGCGGGATGGGCCCGACGAAACCCTCGAAATCCGCGAAACCGAATGGGGACCGATCCTTGCACAGGATTTTGATGGTACTCCCCTGGCGTTGATCTGGGCTGCGCACCAGCCTGGTGCGGTCAATTTCGATATCGTCAGACTGGAACAGGCTGACAATCTGGAAAAAGCAGCAGATATTGCCCGGAATATGGGTATTCCAGCACAAAATTTCATTGCCGGAAGCAAAAATGGTGATATCGCCTGGACGATTGCCGGCCGCATTCCTCAACGTATGGGCAGCTATGATCCGGGATTGCCTGCAGACTGGAGCAAGCAGTCTGCAGGCTGGAATGGCTGGCTTGCACCTGCTGATTACCCGCTGGTTATCAACCCACCGAATATGCGCCTCTGGAACGGTAATTCAAGAATGATCGATGGCGCCTTGTTGAGCAAGCTGGGAGATGGCGGATATGAGCTCGGCGCCCGCAGCCGGCAGATCCGGGATGAACTCTATGCACACGATTACTTTTCACCCTCAGATCTGCTTGCCATTCAGCTGGATGATCGGGCACTGCTTCTCGCTCGCTGGAAGCAACTATTGGATAAGATATTGCAAAAAACACCTTCTGCCGTATGGCGCAATGAAATGCAACAGATGCTGCTCGACTGGAACGGGCATGCTTCTGTGCAATCAGTTGCTTACCGGATCGTACGCAGTTTTCGCCTTGAAGTCATGAAACATGTACTCAGCAGTTTAACTGCCAAAGTAAAATCGGATTACCCTGAATTTGAAATACCGCGCCTGAGCCAGGCCGAACATGCGGTATGGAAACTGATCGAACAACGGCCGCTTCATTTATTACCCGCCGATGACAGCGACTGGAACAGCATGCTGGCAGCATGTGCACACCGGGTAGCGGAACAAATGCATACCCAGCCTGGTGGCATGGCGGAACGCACTTGGGGAGAAGAAAATACCGCCGATATCCGACATCCGTTCAGCCGCGCCCTGCCGTCATGGATTGCCGTATGGCTGAACATGCCTGCCGATCAGTTACCCGGCGATCACCACATGCCACGTGTTCAGGCACCCGATTTTGGTGCTTCGCTGCGCTTCGTCGTTGCACCCGGAGAAGAAGAACAGGGTTATTTCGAAATGCCGGGAGGCCAGAGCGGCCATCCACTCTCTCCTTATTATGGCAGTGGTCATTCCGATTGGGTGGCAGGAAAGCAGACATCGTTCATGCCCGGCACAGCGCAACAGGTTTTGCATCTCCACCCGGCCAAATTCAAAGTGAATCATTGATGGGCCACTACTTTTTTCCTGTCTGATCCGGTTTGACTTAATATCTGCGAAAAAGTGTCGATAAAGCTTACATTGTCTATTTCATTGCCCACTTGCTTCCAGTGGAACAGAACCTTGAAATACAAAAGATTTCCCTGGTTGTTCAACCCGTAACAAACGACCGGTTTTGATTTCAATATCTCTGAAAATATTCGATACAACAAAATGACTTCGTTATCCACCCGGAACCTTTAGCAGCGATGACATGAACGCAAATCAGATACCAAAAAAACTACTCGTAATAGAAGATGATCCTGGGCTCCAGAAACAATTACGCTGGAGTTTCGATGATTGCAATGTGGCTGTCGCTTCAGATCGCGAAAGTGCACTCGCACAAGTCCGCCGGCATGAGCCTGCTGTCGTCACCATGGATTTGGGATTACCACCTGACCCGGATGGCGCAACGGAAGGATTGGCAACCTTGCAGCAGATTCTTGCTGTGGCACCCGATACCAAGGTAATCGTGCTGACGGGCAACCAGAATCACGAAAACGCACTGAAAGCAATCAACATGGGTGCGTATGATTTTCACCAGAAACCGCTCGATGCCAATGTGCTCAGTCTGATCGTAAACCGGGCGTTCTATTTGCATCGGCTCCAGCGCGAAAATCGTGAACTGTTGAAATCTTCTTCAAGCACCGCCATTCCCGGACTCATCACCAGTGATCCCGGTATGGTCAAAATATGCCAGCAAATCGAGCGTATCGCATCTTCCGATGTTACGGTCACTCTGCTGGGTGAGAGCGGAACCGGCAAGGAGGTATTGGCTAGGGCACTTCACCAGTTGAGCGACCGGAACAGTAAACGCATGGTTGCAGTCAACTGCGCGGCCATTCCTGAATCCCTGCTGGAAGCAGAGCTGTTTGGCTACGAAAAAGGTGCTTTCTCAGGAGCAGTCAAGCAGACACCAGGCAAAATCGAACTGGCACAGGGAGGTACATTTTTCCTGGATGAGATCGGCGATTTGCCGTTGTCATTGCAGGCAAAGCTGCTGAGATTTTTGCAGGAACGTGTCATCGAACGTATCGGCGGCCGGGAACTGATCTCGGTAGACGTACGAATCGTCTGCGCAACCCACCAGAATCTGAAGAAAATGATCGAGGCTGGCACTTTCCGTGAGGATTTGTACTATCGCCTGTGTGAAATCAGTATCCATATCCCGGCGCTTCGCGAGCGTATCGGTGATGCCGTCTTACTCGCGCATCACTTCAAAAACCAGTTCCGGGCGAAAGAAAAACGCCAATCCCTCAATTTCAGCCAAGATGCGCTGGATGCAATCGGCAGCCATCCCTGGCCGGGGAATATCCGCGAAATCGAAAACTGCATCAAGCGCGCAGTCATTATGGCAGAAGGTTCGCAAATCACTGCTGCAGATCTCGGATTACAACCGGCAGCCGATAGTTTTGCACCTGTCACCCTGCGCGAAGTCAGAGATAAAGCAGAACACGAAATGCTCATCAAAGTGCTGGCACGGGTAAATGGTAATGTTGCCAAGGCAGCGGAACTTCTCGGTGTCACCCGCCCCACTCTTTACGATCTGATGAATCGTCACGGACTCAAATAGGCTGTAGAATCCAATCATCTTATGACTTATACATACTGATCGATGTCCCATCTTTTTCATGAACTGATTTATCAGTCGGCTGCCCGATACCCCGATTCCACTGCATTGATCGATCAGAAACGGCATCTCTCCTATACCGCATTATCTGAAGCAGTACAATCGATTGCCAGTGCTTTGTATACGCTTGGACTTGGTCGCGGGGAGCGTGTGGCTGTCTATCTCGAGAAACGACTCGAAACGGTCATCGCACTGTTTGGCGCATCTGCAGCAGGAGGAGCATTCGTTCCCGTCAATCCACTACTCAAAGCCGAACAGGTTGCCTATATCCTCAAAGACTGCAATGTGCGGATATTGATAACCTCTGCCGAGAGACTCGATCTGCTCAGCCCGGTATTACCGCAATGCCATGATCTGCATACTGTGATCATCACCGGTGATCTGCAAAAAGTATCACTTCCCGGATTGAATGTCGTTTCATGGAAACAGGCACAAACACTTTCAGATGCTGCACGGTTACCATACTGCATCGACAGCGATATGGCCGCAATTCTGTATACCTCGGGCAGTACCGGCAAACCCAAGGGAGTGGTGCTTTCCCATCGCAATCTGGTAACTGGAGCCATAAGTGTTTCCCAATATCTGAATAACCGGCCTGATGATCGGATACTGGCAGTGTTACCGCTCAGCTTCGACTACGGATTGAATCAACTGAATACTGCGTTTTATACCGGAGCCACTGCCATTCTGATGAATTACCTGCTGCCGCGCGATATCCTCACCACGGTTAAGCATGAACAGGTGACTGGACTGGCTGCGGTGCCACCATTGTGGGCACAGTTGGCACAACTGGACTGGAAAGATACGCAGAGTCTGCGTTATATCACCAATTCAGGCGGCGCAATGCCTCGCGCAACTCTGGCACATCTGCGCAGCGCACTGCCCGATACACAAATCTTTCTGATGTATGGTCTGACCGAAGCTTTTCGCTCGACCTACCTTCCTCCCGAGGAAGTAGACAAACGGCCGGATTCCATGGGCAAAGCAATTCCCAATGCTGAAGTCATGGTATTGCGCGAGGATGGTTCCCATTGCGCACCGGGTGAACCGGGTGAACTGGTACACCGGGGTCCACTCGTTTCACTGGGTTACTGGAACGATGTAGATAAAACGGCCGCTTGCTTCCGACCACTGACTCCCCGTCAATCCGGGTTGACCATTCCTGAGCTTGCGGTCTGGTCAGGCGACACGGTACGCATGGATGATGAAGGTTATCTGTACTTCATTGGCCGGCGCGACGACATGATCAAAACCTCCGGTTACCGTGTCAGCCCGACTGAAGTGGAAGAAGTCATTTATGCAACCGAAAAAGTTGCTGAAACAGCCGCTTTTGGGGTACCCCACCCCACGCTCGGCCAGGCTATCGTGGTCGTAGCTGTTCCCAGAACCGGATTCGAACTCGACCGGGATACGCTGCAATCAGCTTGTAAACAACATTTGCCTGCTTTCATGCAACCAGGCTTGATCGAATTGAGACAAACCAGCCTGCCCCGTAATCCGAACGGAAAAATCGACCGAAAAATGCTGGCCGGTGAATTTCAGCAGGTTTTCCAGGCAGAAGAATCATGACGCATCCCAAACATGCACCGATAACCCAATTTCCGATACGCGACCACTGTCTCGTCATCGGTGACATTCCGCTCACCCGCCTGGCGCAACGAATCGGAAGCACGCCTTTTTACGCTTACGATCGCAAGCTGATCTCTGCACGTATTCAATTTCTCAGGCAGCATTTGCCGGCGGGCATTCATCTGCATTACGCCATGAAAGCCAACCCTATGCCCGCCGTAGTACAGCATCTGGCCGGGCTGGTGGATGGCATGGATGTAGCTTCGATTGGCGAAATGAAAGTGGCACTGGATGCCGGCATTACCCCCGAAAACATCAGTTTTGCAGGACCGGGAAAAAGTCGTCAGGAACTGATGTGCGCCATTGCAGCAGACATCGTCATCAATGTGGAATCCGAGCATGAGCTGGAAACGATTGCACAACTGGCAGAAGAGACCGGTTTCCGGCCCAAAGTCGCAGTACGGGTCAACCCTGATTTCGAGCTAAAATCTTCCGGTATGAAAATGGGGGGAGGTTCCAAACAGTTTGGTATCGATGCTGAACGTGTTCCGGCGGTATTGCAGCGTATCGCACACCTCAGGTTCGATTTTGAGGGATTGCATATTTTCAGCGGATCACAGAATCTCCGGGTCGAAGCGCTGCGGGAAGCTCATGAAAAAACACTGCAACTGGGCTTACAGCTTGCTTCTGCCTCACCCGTACCTGTTCGTGCCATCAATATCGGAGGCGGGTTTGGCGTACCTTATTTCCCCGGTGAGAGCCCGCTGGACTTGAATGCTGTGGGAACCAATCTGCAGCGGTTGCTGGCAGAGATTCCCTCCCAATTTTCAGCTATCCGGTTCGTAGTCGAACTGGGACGATACATCGTGGCAGAAGCAGGTATTTATGTTTGCCAAGTGCTGGAAAAAAAAATATCGAGAGGACAGACTTTCCTGGTCACCAATGGCGGCCTGCATCATCATCTGGCGGCATCCGGAAATTTTGGCCAAGTCATCCGCAAGAATTATCCGGTTGCCATTGGTAATAAAATGGAAATCGATGAGACTGAAATCGTTTCAGTAGTCGGACCTCTTTGCACACCACTGGATCTGCTTGCCGACCGGATGGAACTATCCAGGGCCGAACCCGGGGATCTGGTCGTCGTGTTCCAGTCGGGAGCCTACGGGCTGACTGCCAGCCCCACCGCTTTTCTCAGTCACCCTGCTCCACTGGAAGTCCTGATCTGAGAAAATTATCAAACCCGCATCTGCTGCGGTAGAGAGTCCGGCAGAGCGCCTGAAAACGGCGCTCTGCCGGGCATACCGCGGAAAATACCGATCACATGACATATGTGACAAATAATGATTCACAACAATGTAGAAAACAAACTATGTTGAATCACATCCGGGAATTGCATGAATTCAACATCGAATGAGGAGATGATATGAGCGGAATATGTGGCTGGCTGGGAGCAGATCACCTGACAATCGAAAATCAGCAGATTGTTGATCGCATGACCAGTTTGCTGACTCGTTTTGACAGCAGTCCCGTACAGACGGCAGTACAGGGCAATGCTACTCTCTCCATCACCGCAAAAACAAGCCATGCACATCTGTATGAAAAAGAAGGCTTGCTGGTAGGGATCTGGGGAAGGATAAAATCCCGCAATACAGATCTGCAGACAGCCATCGATGCCAAAGGAATGGCGGCGGCACTTGCAGATCAGTGGCAGCAGAAAGGCAGGCAAGCTTTCTCCGATCTTGCTGGCGAATTCGTTTGCTGCATCGTGGACAGCCATGCACGTGAAGTCGCGCTTGCCATCGATCCACTGGGTACACACGTACTTTATTACCAGTCGCTGGGTGACGACGGAATTTTGTTTGGCACTTCTGCCGATGCTCTGCTCACTCATCCCCGGGCCAATACTGAAATCAATCCGCAAGGACTGCTCAACTACCTTTACTTTCACATGATACCGGGGCCGGATACCATTTATCTGGCTCAGAAGCGCCTGCTTCCCGGTGAGTATCTGCATTTCCACGAGGGCCGCACAGAAACCGGCCGTTATACGCAAATCCGGTTTGATGAAGATATAAAACGCCCTTTCCCCGAGCTTCAGCAGGAATTTCTTTCCCTGCTCAGAAAAAGTGTCAGGGAAGCGATAGAAGGCCAGAAAGCGGGTACATTTCTGAGCGGGGGGACAGACAGTTCCACCCTGGCAGGAATACTGACAGAAGTCACGGGCGAACCCGCCAAAACTTATTCGATCGGCTTTGAAGCCACCGGCTACGATGAAATGCATTACGCACGTATTGCCGCCCGGCATTTCGCGACCGATCACCACGAATACTATGTCACACCAGATGATGTCGTAGAAACGATCCCGTTGATTGCCTCGGTCTTCGATCAACCTTTTGGTAATGCATCGGCGCTTCCGGCTTATTACTGCGGACGCATGGCCAGAAATGACGGACTCGATCTGCTACTCGGTGGTGATGGGGGTGATGAGCTGTTTGGCGGTAATGTACGTTATGCAAAACAGTATATCTTTTCACTTTACGACAGAATCCCGGCAGCTCTGAGAAATTACCTGCTTTCCCCCTTTATTTTGTCTCTTCCAGAAGACAAAGGATTTAAACTGTTGCGCAAGGCACGAAGCTATGTCGCACAGGCAACGGTTCCCATGCCTCATCGTATGGAGACTTATAATCTGCTGGCACATTATGGGTTTGAAACTGTATTTTCACCGGAATTACTGGCAAAGATCGATACAGCACAACCTACGCTGCTGATCGAGCGAACCTATCAGGATGTATCTCATGCTCGCAGCCTGATCAATCGCATGCTTGCCTTCGACTGGAAATTCACACTGGCAGACAATGATTTCCCCAAAGTTGTCCATGCCTGCCATCTGGCCGGCATGGAAGTGGCTTTCCCGTTTGCCAATGATGAAATGCTCGCTTTTTCTCTTGCGCTTGCTCCAGAACAGAAACTGAGAGGAACGCAGTTGCGCTATTTCTTTAAACAGGCACTGCGCGGCTTCCTGCCAGATGAGATCATTACCAAACAAAAACAGGGATTTGGTCTGCCGTTCGGTGTCTGGCTCCAGACACACAAACCTTTGCGGGAAATTGCTGCGGACAGCTTGAATGACCTCAAATCACGCGACATCATACGCAGCGATTTCATCGATCGACTACTCGATCAGCATCTTCATGAACATGCCGGTTATCACGGCACGATGGTATGGCTGCTGATGATGCTGGAGTACTGGTTCAAACAGCATCATCCGATAAAAGTTTAATTTTTATCTGATTCTGAATATTTGTTCAGTCATGATTCATTGCCAGTTCCGACAGTAAATAAAAGAAGAATTGATCCTGCTAAAAACTGTGGTCATCCAGCAACATTGGCTTGTCATATTTTGACGACACAAGTATAGTAAAGTACGTTTCATTTTAACGACATGTTTGTCTAAATTCAGGACAAATGACATATAAATATACGGAAAAATACGACCAGCGACGATAATGCTGGTGCCCAGGGAAAAAATATAAAGTCATATCGTTCACATATTCCCTGAATTGGAAACTGATTCCAGTAATAAAATCTGATCTGAATCTTAGATATTCTCAAATATAACCCGATCAAGGAAAGTATGAACGATATCGAAGCAGCTTTTCATCAGTATTTTGAAATCATCGATGCTGATACACCGGAGTTACTTAAAACGGTTTTTGATTTACGCTACCGGATTTTATGTGTCCATAACACTTTCCCGGATTTTGGCGGATCAAAATTTCCTGATGGCCTAGAAAAAGACGAGTATGACACTCGTTCTATTCATATTCTCCTGTGCCACAAACCAACAGGGACTTACATTGGTACTACCCGCCTTATTCTGCCCAAATTGAAAGATCCTGCTGATAAATTTCCGACAGAACTCAACACCCGTTTTTACCCTGATTTCGTTCTGGATCCATCATCCCGGAGCCATACTGCCGAAATATCACGTTTTGCCATACTTAACGATTTCTTCAAGAGAAAGGGCGAATATAGCATGCTGTCACAACCCACTAAAATGGAGGGTGGAACACAAGAGCGCCGACGCTTTCCCCATCCAATGCTGGCACTTGTCGTTGGAATCATACAATTATGCGCGCAACGCAATATCTATCATTTGATTTCATCCATGGAACCGGCTCTTAACAGATTGCTGGGGTTTTATGGTTTACAAATGAATCCGATAGGTCCTTCCACTGACTATCATGGACTTCGTGCCCCCCATTACATTTACCTGCTTGATTTACTCGATAAAATACACCAAGAACATCATTCGCTCTGGGAACTCGTTACAGATCACGGAAAAATCTGGCCTGTAGACCTGACCTGTATGCGTCAGGAAATGCTCAAAGCAGCACATGTCGATAATGTTTAATATATCGGGAAGCCATTCGTTATTGTGATAGGATTCTTTGGTTACTGGCTCCGAGGTATTCTTTTTCTTACCCTGCTGGTCACGTTTTCATTCGCAGGTAATGCTTTATCCTTTGACGATTCGGTCGAAGTCATCACCCATCCCAGCGTCAACTCGAACTATCTCTCCAAGAATCTGTTACGTTCCATTTTTAGTATGCGTCTCAGAACCTGGCAGAACGGGCTACCTATCAGGGTTTTCGTTCTGCCGGATGATACGCCGTTGCACAGCACTTTTACAAAGCAGAAACTGAATATTTTTCCTTATCAATTGCGATCCGCATGGGATCGCATGGTCTATTCCGGAACCGGACAAGCACCATTTGTCGTGCATACTGAAGAGGAAATGCGTGCACGAATTGCATCAACACCCGGTGCGATCGGTTATTTGAACGGAAGCATGATTGATGATAGCGTCCAGGTCGTTCATATCAATGAGTAACAGCAGATTTTCTACTACAGTTTTCTTTTTAGGCGGTCTAGCTCTATCGCTGATTTTTCTAGCCAGACCTAGTCTGGCTGAAGAGCCGCCTAAATTACAAAACCTGAATCTTTTCAAGCTGAATGGTTTTCTGAGCCAAGGCTACATCAAAACGAACAAGAACAATTTTTTCGGCCACAGTAATGATTCTGGCAGCCTTGATTTCCGGGAAATCGGCCTGACAGCTTCCCTGCGCCCATTACCAAAACTGCAATTATCTGGTCAATTGCTCCATCGCAGAGCTGGAACAAGCAGCAACGGCGGCATCCACATTGATTTTGGCTTTCTGGATTACAATTTCATCAATACACCTGCAGCTGAAATCGGTATACGTCTGGGCAGGATGAAGAACCCGTTCGGATTTTACAACGATACGCGCGATGTGCCATTTACGCGACCAAGCATATTGCTTCCCCAATCAATCTATTTTGACCGCACCCGAAACCTGGCGCTGGCTTCGGACGGTGGGCAGTTATACGGTGAATCCCGAGCAAGCTGGGGAAACATCGCTATTCAGTTTGTGGCAGGATTTCCACAAGTGGATGATCGGTCAACTGAAGTATCCATCCTTGGCCCGATACCACACTCTGGGAACCTCAAACCCAAAGTTTCATACTTAGGCCGCATTCTCTATGAACTACCAGATAGCCGGCTGCGCCTCGCCATAAGCGGTTCTCAGGTTAATGCTGCCTACGATAGTGGTGAGAAGGATATACTGCATGATTCAGGTTCCGTTAAATTTTACCCACTTATTCTGTCCGCTCAATACAATGCGGAACACTGGAGCATAACATCTGAATATGCATTAAGGCATTTCCGGCTGAGTAATTTTAGTGACCCAAGACTTGAACAAAATCTGACAGGCGAAAGTTTCTATCTGCAAGGCACTTACCGTTTCTCTTCCAGCTGGGAGGCCGTATTGCGTTATGACTTACTCTTTACCGACAGAAAAGACCGCAGTGGAAAGAAATATGCAGCAGCAACAGGTTATAAAGCTCCGGCACATAATCATTACGCGAAAGATATTACTATCGGATTACGCTGGAATATTACGCCCGCCATCATGCTGAGTACAGAATATCACCGGATCAACGGCACAGCCTGGCTGTCCCCACTGGACAATCATGATATGACTCACACTGAGAAGAACTGGAATCTGTTTGCCGTACAGGCTTCCTACCGTTTCTGAATCATCACTCAATCAAATCCGTTGCCTTCGTGGATTCAGATATTCAAAAAAAAACCGGTAAAAAACCTTCCAGGATATTTATCGGATTAAACTGGAAAATATCACTCCTGAGCAGTCTGATTCTGCTGCTCGTGGTAACGATTTTCAGCGTCATCAACTATCAAAGTCTGATCGACAGTATCGATCAGGAAAGAGAAGCAAAATATCAGCGCTATGCCAGAGAAATAGAAAGCCTGATTGGCCGTAATTCCGAGAATCTGCATGGATTGGTCAGAATCATCCCCTACCTTAAGGGTATGGAACCCAGTCTTTTGTCAGGAACGGCAGATAAAGTATTCGATACATTTGATCGTTACTGGACATTGTTTCAGATTCAGAACGATATCGAAGATGTGCGCTTTTATGATTCATCCGATTCGCTCCTGGCAAAGTGGGGTAATTTCGAAGCCAACAGTTATCGCGACAATCTCATTCTTGATCATATACGTGAAGTCAATCTGCACGAACAGCCCGCCACACTGATGATATGTGTGGAGAGTTGCACCCAGTACATCATCGAGCCTTTACTGGTTGAAAGCACACGTGTTGGCACCATCGTCATCGGATCGTCTCTGGTGGATGTATTCCTGAACTTCAAGCGCGCATCGGGCTCGGATATCGGTCTGTTTGTCAAAAACACACTCATACCCGCACGCGAAAATGAATCTTTCAATAATGGCAGCATGAGCATCCCTGAATGGGATGTTTATATCGCAGCCCTGACAGACAGCAAAAAAAATTTTGTCATCCTGAAAAAGGCAGCTGTGACTTACCCCGATTTGAAAATCATCGGCCATGGTATTCAGAATAAATGGAGCAGTCGATACCACCAGATAAAACTACTGCCTCTGCAGGGAATCCGTATTGCTGACCAAGCACAGCTGGTCATCATCACCGAAGTAACCGATACCGTTCGGGCAATTCAGGATTCCATCTGGCGCATCGTCGTCATTGGTCTGGGCAGTTTGTTACTTTCTGGAATCATCCTGTTCAGCATACTGACTTCATCGTTATCTCTGCTCAAACATATCGTTTCCATCATGCCCCTGCTGGCCGGCGGCGGTTTCGGCAGTTTTCGCAGTACGCTTGCCTCTCGCTGGAAAAAGCGCCTCTTTAAAGATGAAATCGATCTCATGCATGATGCATCACTGGCACTTTCTCACAAGCTCGAAAATCTGGAAGAAAAAATTGCTTACCGCACCAAAATGCTGATCAGTCAGCGTGATGAACTCAGTAAAGAAAAGGATTTCATTGAAAATCTGCTGGATACTGCACAGGTCATCGTTCTGACACAGGATGCCAGTGGAAAAATAGTGATGCTCAATGCTTACGGAGAAATGCTGACCCGCTACAGTGAAAGTGAGCTGCAAGGCAGACATTTTCTGGAGCTGCTTGCGTCCGACAACGAACAATACAATCTTGATCTGCATCTGCTGGAAATCCGTCAGGGACAACGCGATCAATTACGACATGAAGCCGTCGTGATATGCAAAGATGATTCAAAACGACACATTGCCTGGCTCCATTCACGCCTGACATGGCAATCCAAGGATGATCCTTCAGCAATTCTGTCGGTTGGGCTGGACATCACTGAATACAAGCGTGTCGAAGGCCATCTGGCATGGCTTGCAGATCACGATCCACTGACCAATCTATATAACCGTCGTCGATTCAGCGAAGAGCTGGAGCAGATACTCGGCTGGGCAGAAAGATACGAGCACCCCGGAGCATTGCTGTTTTTCGATCTGGATCGATTCAAATTCGTGAATGACACCAGTGGCCATCAGGCAGGTGATGCCATGTTGAAAATGGTCGCTGACATGCTGTCCCGCACGATTCGCACCGCCGACATCGCTGGGCGGCTGGGTGGAGATGAATTCGCTGTCATTCTGCCGGAAATCACCCCTGAAGCAGCCATCGAAGTCGCAAAAAAAGTGCTTGCCCGCCTGGGAGAAACGCAACTGTCGTTCAATGGCAGAACACACAGTATCTCGGCCAGTATCGGGATCGTGATCTTTCCTGAGCATGGAAACAATGTCCACGATTTACTGGCAGCCGCTGACCTTGCCATGTATCAGGCCAAGGAAACGGGGCGTGGAACCTGGCATGTATATTCCAGCATCGATCAGGCACGAGAACGTGTGCACACGCTGGTTTACTGGAAAGAAAAAATTGAATACGCTCATACGCACGATCAGTATCTGCTCTATCTGCAGCCTATCCAGTCTCTGAGCGACAAATCGATTCATTATTATGAAGTCTTGCTGCGTATGCGGGATGAAGATGGAACGATTCATTCTCCGGCGGCATTCATCCATGCAGCAGAGCATACCGGGCTTATCCACAGGATCGATCATCTGGTACTCCGCAAGGCAATTGCCCTTGCTGCCAGAATCAATCAGACAGGAACCAGCCGGATCAGCCTGTCTATCAATTTATCGGCCCACGCCTTCAACGATCCGGAATTATTACCCGCCATCAACCAGGCACTCTCCACCTACCATATCGACCCAAGCTTGCTGATATTCGAAATAACGGAAACTGCCGCGTTGGACAATCTCCCCGGGACACGCAGCCTTTTACGCGATCTGAAGCAACTCGGTTGTGGTTTTGTCCTGGATGATTTCGGAGTGGGTTTCTCTTCCTTCTACTATCTGCGCGAATTACCGGTTGATGCAGTCAAGATCGACGGTACATTCATCCGTAATCTTGCCAGCAGCCCGGACGATCAGATACTCGTCAGCGCCCTGTGTACTGTAGCAAAGGGGTTTGGCAAGAAGATCACTGCCGAATTCGTCGAAAGCAAAGAAATATTGGATATTCTGAACAGGATGGACATCGATTTTGCTCAGGGATATTACATCGGTACACCAGTGCCAGCTGAAGACTTCTTTCCCGATCAAGCGGATTGAGTGAGAAAAAAATGTCGAATCGGCATAGGAGGGCAGTTCACCTGAACTGCGCCCCTGCCACACCACCCGGCATGCGGGTCCGCACCGGGCGGTTCGAGGAGTTGAGGTCAACAGAGCCGAGGTAGACCCAAGCGGTCGAACCAAGCCAGATCCAGTACACTGTTCAGCAGCTTGCCACTGTTGCGCCACCACCGACGGCTGTTGGCCGCCACGTGACGGGCCACCGTCGTGCTTGCTCCCATTGCATGCAGTTCCCGGAACATGGTCTTGCCACGTTTCCATTGCTTGAGTTGGATCGCCGCAGCCGGTGCCTTATCCATTCGTCCAGCCTTCGCCAGACTTTGGGCGTTTGCGACAGTCGAAAGTAGCCTTTCCAGCCCAGCATGTAAGCACGCAGTCGATCGACCACCTGTGGCAGGCTACGCCCGCCCGAGCGACGCGTCAGTTGCCGCACGCGTTGCTTGAACGTAGCTTGGGCCTTGAACGCCACCGCCCGCTTGACCTGCCCCCGGGACTCCCAGAGGCTATAACCAAGAAATTTACGGTCGGCAAACACGCTGGCGACGGCGCTTTTGATCTCGTTGACCTTCAAGCGAAGTCGGGCGTATAACCGTCGCAGCAGTCCCATCACCCGTTCACCCGCCCGACGACTGCGAACGTAAACGTTACAGTCGTCAGCGTACCAAACGAAGCAATGGCTCCGGCGTTCCAGTTCCTTGTCTACTTCATCGAGCAACACGTTGGCCAACAGCGGCGAGAGCGGTCCGCCTTGCGGCGTGCCCTCGTGCCGTTCCATGACCACGCCGCCATCCATGATGCCGCTGCTCAGATATGCCCGGATCAACCGGATCACTCCCGCATCAGGGATGCGTTTCTGTAGGCGGGCGATCAGAATGTCGTGGTTGACCCGATCAAAGAACTTCTCCAAATCCACGTCCACCACGATACGGCGGCCTGACTGTACGTACGACTGCGCGGTAAGTACCGCATCATGCGCACGACGCCCAGTCCTAAAACCGTAGCTATGCTCGCTGAAGGTAGGATCAAGCAGGGGTTGCAGCACTTGCAGCAGTGCCTGCTGGATCAGACGATCCGTCACCGTCGGGATGCCCAGCTCGCGCTGGCTGCCATCAGGCTTCGGAATCATTACCCGTCGCACCGGCTGGGGCCGGTACGTTCCCGCAAATAGCTCATCGCGGATGGCCGGCCAAGCTTGCACCAGATGACGGGCAGTCTGCTCTATGTCCAGACCATCCACCCCAGCAGCACCTTTGTTGGCCCGCACCCGCTTGAACGCCGCTTGCAGGTTCTCTCTGGTCAGCACCGCTTGCAGCAACGCTGACCCTGTATGCTCATTTCCATGACGCGGGCTGTCCGTTTCCTCGCTGGCAGGTTCGCCCGCGGCTTCACCGCCGGTTACACCCGCCCGCCCCACTGACGTGGACATCTGAAGCAATACGAGCGGCATCGTCATGTCGAGTCATACTCCTTCCCGTTCGGTCCTTCATCGTCTCGTTCCCAGCCTCTCCGGCCCCGCTACTACGACTACTATGACCTCTGCTGAGTCCTCGTTCCGGTTCGACACCGTTACCTTTTCAGGTACAAGACGAGGCGAGGCTTCCCCAGGTAAGAACGCACTCCTTCACTGCACAACCGCCGGATTTACGCCGCCTCGCCTTGATCACAAGAGCTTTACGGTTTTATGCCCGCTCGCCCTGCTCGGCAACGCCTTCTATCCGGTTCTTGTCCATCGGCTCGCAGCTTACGCTCCACGCTTCCTTCCCACGCCCGGTCGCCCTCACACAGTTGCGCTTCGCTTCATTCGCTGTGATCAACTCATGGCGGGACTTGCACCCGCAGGAGTGCACCCATGCTGGGCGCACATAAAAAAACCGCCCGAAAGGGCGGTTAGAAAATTTGAATCATATCTCTCTCAGTTTTTGTTGTCTTTTTCTGCCTTGTCTACGTTATCAGGCATGGAATCGCGTTCCATCGACATGCTCGGCGGATACTGTGCCGGTTTTGGATCTCCACAGGCAGTCAGAAAAGTTGCTACGGCCAGTGCAGCAGCCAGTACGAATGAAAGCTTCATTTTTTTCATCTCCCATATAAAATTTTAGAATATATATAGTCCTTCTGTAAGTCTCTTGCTGCGTGGCCTCCATTTCTGAAAAACCAGCGCCCGCTATTTTTATCAGAATCAAATTTTATTGTCCAGCGGATTCGAAACCAGCCTGATATCCGTTTCCCCAACAATGGGATCAGCCCGATGAAACTCTGCAAAATTGTAATCCCGGCTTATCGCACTGCACCCTTTCAGGAGCCTGTTTATTTGGTAATGATTTCATAATCATGCGTGATATCCACCGTTGCTTTCAGCATCATGGAAGCAGAGCAGTATTTCTCGGCAGAAAGATTGATCGCCCGTTCCACCTGCCGAGAATCGAGATCCTTCCCGGTAATGATGAAATGCAGGTGAATACGGGTAAATACTTTCGGATCTTCTGTCGCGCGTTGTGCATCCATCTCGACCTGGCAACCGGTGATTGCCTGCCGTCCCTTGCGCATAATATGTACCACATCGAAAGCGGTACATCCCCCCAAACCCAGTAATATCATTTCCATCGGGCGCGGCCCAAGGTTCTTCCCACCTGCTTCCGGCGCACCATCCATCAATACGGAGTGCCCGCTCCCGACCTGCCCGAGAAAACTGACTCCTTCCTGCCACGCAATGTTTGCTTTCATTTATTGTAGAGATAAGTTGATAATAGAAATGGAAAACTATTTCTTCCGGCAGCCTTGAAGCTGTCATCGGCAGCAAAACAGATTCCGAGATTCAATAATTCCTCCCAGATATCTCCTTGCGCCACTCCCTTAATGATCCGATCAATGACAGCCGCCTGCAACAGTGCTTGTACCAGTAATGGATAGCGCATGCGCTGAACCGCTCCTATTATCAGTTTTTGTCTGGCAGGCCATATCCGCAATGCTGTCATGGCCTGTTCGATCGTCATACCTCGGCTGGAATTCTTTAGCAGGTGAATTTTTATCAGCAGACGAATCTGTTCCGACAAAATAGCCAGTATCAATGGAGGTGCCGCTCCTTCACCCTGCAATCCTTCCAGAATGTGGCGATAACGCACCATATCGGCCGTTAGCATGGCCTCCGGTAACTGCAACACATCAAAACGAGTGACGTCGAGAATGGCATTTTTGACCTGTTCGAAAGTCAATCGGCCAGGGGGGTAGAGTAGCCCAAGTTTGTGGATCTCCTGATGAGCTGCCAGCAGATTACCTTCAACCTTGCCAGCAAAAAATTGCAGTGTATCCCGATCGATTATCTGGTTCTGCCGGTCGAGACGCTGCTTTATCCAGTGTGCCAGCCGATCACGCCCGACCGGTTTTACTTCAATCACCTGACCTGCCTGTTCAAGTGCTTTGAACCACTTGCTTGCACGTCCTTGTTTATCGATTTCCGGTAGCGTAACGATGGTCACGGTATCACGCGGTAACTCCCGGCAAAATATTTCAATCGCCATACCGCCTTCTCTGCCCGGCTTCCCGGAAGGAATACGCAAATCGAGCATGCGCCTTTCACTGAACAGTGAAGATTGCCGCCCCCACTGAGACAGATTCACCCAGTCAAAACGTTGATCGGCAGTCAGGATTGTACGTTCGGTGTAGCCCTGCTCCCTAGCATACGCACGGACCCCGTCGACGGCTTCCATCACCAGCAGCAGCTCATCCCCAAGTACCACATAGAGTGGTGCAATACGTCCATCAAGCTGCCTGGCAAGATGCTCAGGGTCCAATCGCATACGCTACTCTGCCTTACCCTGCAGAGGTAACCGCCGAAACCTGGCGAAGAATCTGTTGCACGGCATCTTTCTGCATATCCTTGTACAGCATCTCTTCCTCTGCCGCCTTTGCCAGCTCTTGTGCATCCAGGAAAGGAAGAATGCGGGTCAGTCTGATTTCCTGCAGAGACGCCAGTTCAGCATTGTGCGCATCGAGCAGCCGGGCAGCGACTCGATAGACCAGCTCAAACTCACGTACTCTTCCACTTTCTGATAGCGACAGGATTCTTTTCTCTCTGATTGCATGAACGATCTGAATGATTGCCTCGGATTTTTCGGCTTTATTGACGATCTTTACCCGGGTATGCGTACTGATCACTCGTTCTAAATCGGAACCAATGGTCTGTCCTGCAGGTGCCATGATGTAAACCCGTTCAAAAGGAAGCTCGGAAACCTGTCCCCGCAGTTTGAAACCGCAAGCAGCCAGCCCAAGTACAAGCGAAATGGTCATCAGAGTTCGCAATGTCGTCATATGTAAAACCTCTTTCGCTAAACAACGATATTGACCAGTTTTCCCGGTACAACGACGATCCTCTTGACGGGCCGGCCAGCCATACTCTTTTGTATATGCTCGTTTTCCATAGCCGTTCGTTCAACAGCAGGTCGATCTGCTTCTCTGGCAACACGTATCTGTCCGCGCAATTTGCCATTGATCTGGACGACGATTTCAATTTCATCCTGAATCAACGCCTGATCATCTGCCTGTGGCCAGGGTTGATCGAGCAGCTCAGTACCTGGCCTGAGTTCACGCCACAATACATGGCAGATATGCGGAACGATGGGTGAAAGCAGCAATACGATATTTTCCAGCGCTTCCTGCATTAGTTGGCGTGCAGCCGGATGGGTGCCCTGCACATCGGACAGCTCGTTCATCAGTTCCATGATGGCCGCAATCGCAGTATTGAACGTGTGACGCCGTTCAAGATCATCCGTCACCTTGACGATCGTCTGATGCAACTGACAACGCAAATCCCGCAGATCAGCCGGGTATTCCTGATACGGTACCAGGGTAGTAGTCGCAGCGGCTTCGCCACTCTGCTGTCTGTGCAGATAAACCTGTCGCCATAACCGCTTGAGAAAACGGAAGGCACCTTCGACACCCGCATCGGACCACTCCAGCGTTTGTGTCGGCGGGCTGGCAAACATCATGAACAGTCGCGCAGTATCTGCTCCATATTGCTCGATGATTTCCTGCGGATCGATCCCGTTGTTTTTCGATTTTGACATGGTGCCGATACCGCCGGATTCAACCGGCTGACCATCCGCTCGCAAAACGGCACCGATTCTTTTTCCTTCTGCGTCGTGCTGCACATCCACTTCTGCTGGATTGAAATACTGGATACGTCCACTGCCGGTTTTACGGAAAAATATCTCGTTCAGCACCATGCCTTGTGTCAACAGATTGGCAAAAGGCTCATCGAACGACACCAGTTCCAGATCGCGCATGACCTTGCTCCAGAAACGCGAATACAGCAGGTGCAGAATGGCATGCTCGATCCCGCCGATATACTGATCGACCGGCAGCCAGTAATTTGCCCGCTGGTCGGTCATGGTGGCAGACTGATCCGGACAGGCATAACGGATGAAATACCACGAGGAATCGACGAATGTATCCATCGTATCGGTTTCACGGCGTGCCTGCCGCCCGCAACGTGGGCAGGTACATTCATAGAACGAGGGTGTTTTTACCAATGGATTGCCCGAACCATCCGGCACCAGATTTTCCGGGAGTACGACAGGTAACTGATCATCCGCTACCGGTACTACACCGCAATTATCACAATGAATCAGTGGAATCGGACAACCCCAGTAACGCTGACGTGAAATTCCCCAGTCACGCAAACGATACCGCACCCGTTTCTCACCCAGTGCTTTCTGACCCAGCTCTGCTGCAATTGCATCGATCGCTTCCGATGATTTCAAATCTGAAAACCGAGCTGAATTGAACGTCACTCCATATTCGGTAAAAGCCTGAACAAGTGGTACGGATAACTCACCATTTTCCGGTCTGATGACTGGTTTGATCGGCAGAGAATGCTGGCGGGCAAAATCAAAATCACGTTCGTCATGCGCCGGGACCGCCATGACAGCACCTTCACCATAGCTCATCAGTACATAGTTAGCGACCCATACCGGCAGGCGCTCACCGGTCAGCGGATGCAGAACATACAATCCGGTGGCCATCCCTTTTTTCTCCTGGACAGCCAGCTCTGCTTCCATCGTGGCGCCCTGTCGGCAGGATTCAATGAAAGCTGCCAGATCAAACTGATTGTGTGCTGCGTGTAAAGCAACCGGATGCTCTGCCGCAACCGCCACATAGGTCACCCCCATCAGCGTATCTGCCCGGGTGGTGAATACCTTCAGCGCCTGCGGCATACCGGAAGCAATATCCGGCGGGAATGTAATGTCCACACCAAAGCTTTTACCGATCCAGTTAGCCTGCATGGTTTTTACGCGCTCCGGCCAACCTGGCAGTTTTTCCAGATCGGCCAGCAATTCATCTGCGTAGCGGGTTATGGCCAGGTAATAACCCGGAATTTCCCGTTTTTCCACCACTGCACCGGTACGCCAGCCGCATCCGTCGATCACCTGCTCGTTGGCCAGCACCGTCTGATCAACCGGATCCCAGTTGACCACCTGTGTTTTCTGATAAGCGATACCCTTCTTCAGCATGCGCAGAAACAGCCACTGATTCCAGCGGTAATACTGCGGATCGCAAGTGGCCAGTTCCCGCTGCCAGTCGATAGCAAACCCCAAGCTTTGCAACTGGCTGCGCATGTAGGCGATATTGTCATAAGTCCATTTTGCAGGCGGCACTCCTTTCTGGATTGCAGCGTTCTCGGCCGGCAGTCCGAAAGCGTCCCAACCCATCGGCTGCATGACGTTATACCCCTGCATACGGCGATAACGTGACAATACATCTCCGATCGTATAGTTGCGTACATGCCCCATATGCAGCTTGCCGGAAGGATAAGGAAACATGGAAAGGCAGTAGTATTTCGGTTTGTCCGGTATTTCAGTCGCATTGAAAATGCCTGTTTCCTGCCAGCTCTGCCGGGCTTGTCGTTCTATTTCCTGGGGATGATATTTTTCTTGCATGGATGAATGATTTTCTGCCGGAATGATAAAACTGCGATTATACCTTTAAGGAACTCTGATTAAGTTCTCCATGAGCTGTATTACAGGCAAAATCACAGTGATCGCAAGAGGTGCGATGACAGTCATAGCGTTGAAGGGACAAGCCATTCAGATCTGACAGAAGGCTTGTGGCGAGGAATCTCTTGCTGCCATGTATTCTCCCCTCAAAAGATAGAGCTACCTTGCTTGCCATCGGTATAATCCGCAGCATGAAAACCGATGATTTCGATTTCCATCTTCCCGATGAGCTGATTGCACAGTTTCCGCCTGTAAACCGAGCAGACAGCCGGATGCTGTATGTAAACGGCAAGCACGCTGATTTGCGTGATGCCACTTTCAGAAATCTGCCTGATTACCTCAAACGAGACGATGTCATCGTGCTCAACAATACCCGTGTCGTCAAAGCCCGCCTGTCAGGCGTCAAATCCACCGGTGGCAAAGTTGAAGTCATGGTCGAACGTATCCTGGACGCTCATCGGGCACGAGCACTGATCCGCGCCAGTCATGCGCCGGTGATTGGCTCCACCCTGCTGTTGGAAGACAAGATAACCGTACAGGTGGAAGCACGCGAGCAGGATATTTATACCCTGTGCTTCATGCATTCACAGCCACTGATCGAATTGCTCGATCAATTTGGACATACACCGCTACCGCCTTACATCGGGCGCAATGCGACTGTTTGCGATGAAAACCGCTATCAGACCGTTTTCGCGCAGGAAAGCGGAGCCGTTGCGGCCCCTACTG
>Ga0206101_1000107_pt1 | contig 22461 bp, 19 predicted proteins | sample 1B0metagenome_FD_148613 | JGI IMG/M metagenome (GOLD analysis project Ga0206101, IMG submission 148613) | Enriched microbial communities from leaf-cutter ant dump, University of Wisconsin, Madison, United States - 1B0 | ecosystem: Environmental > Terrestrial > Nest > Insects nest > Nest dump... | reverse complement strand
CGTCCGTCAGGGAGAAAAGATCGCTGTAAACTTTGTTTTCCGACAGGGCGCCGACGGCCAGCGGCGTGATGAACTGCGCGCCGCCCGCCGTCAGGATGCAACGCACATCCGCACCGCGGTCGCGCAGGCGGCGGATGAGGTCGAGGCTTTTGTAAGCGGCAATCCCGCCGGAGATAATCAGCAGAACGCGGCGGCCGGCAAGGGTATGCGAGAACGTTGTCATGACATTCATATTATAGCGCGAATCTGGATTGGACAGGAGGGATTTGAGTTGACATAACTTTAATTAAGGTGCTATAGTACCGCTCACAGATAAAAACAGGTATTTGTGTTTGATACGAAAGGGTTTTTGATATGAGAAAAGCGTTTTTGGCGACGGTAGCACTTCCTCTGGCGATGCTGGTGACGGGGTGCGGTGAAATGGCCGAACGTCATAACCCCGAAGACCAGCGCAAAGCCGAAACCATCGAATTGCTGCAGCGCGAATACGGCATGAATGTCAAAGAGATCACTATCCCCAAAGAAATGTACGATTTGCCCAAGGGCGCGTATGAAGTCACCGTCAAAACCGCGGCGGGTGAAAAAGACTGCATTGCAAATGTCGTCAAAACAACGCATGGTCATACAAACGTGATTTTGAATTGTAACTGACGCAAAGGAATATTCTGATGCAACGCCACGGCATTGTTGTGAAGCCGGAGGGAAACCTCGGCGCGACCTTCAACCCCGGCGCGGCGCGGCATGAAGACGGCCGTTTCGTGATGATGGTGCGTTCCGTCCCCAAGGGGTACCGGAAAATCGGGAACGTCAACCAGTTCGATGACAACTACACCTCGCATCTCTCCCTGTGGGAGGGACGGGAGCCGGACAAAGGATTCCAGCTTGTCGATCCCGAGGCGCTGAAGCCGGACCAGCCCTTTGACAAGTTCGGTTTGGAGGATCCGCGCATCACCAAAATAGGCGATACCTATTATATTCTTTATACCTCCGTTGCCAAAGGGCTCGCGCAGCCCGATGCCGATGACGGCATCCGCATCGCCATGGCCAGCACCAAGGATTTCCGCAGTTTTAAAAAACACGGCGTGATCGGCCCCGACCGCCGCAGCAAGGCGGGCGTGCTTTTCGAAAGCGGCGGCAACGTTCATTTCATGTGGAAGGATGAAGCGGGGGTGGAACGCACGATGATGTCCCCCGCGCCGAAGAATTTTGAGGATCCGGAAGAATGGAAAAAACTCTGGGCATCGCGCGACATTGAAAACGACCAGCTGCTCGGCCCGCAAGACAACGGCTATGAGGCGCACGGCATCGAGCCCGGCGCGCCGCCCGTAGAAACCGATGACGGACTGCTGCTGGTCTATTCCAGCATCTCTGACGATTTCAAATGGACGATCAGTCTTATGCTGCTTGACAAGAACGATCCCAAAAAGATCATTGCAAAAACGCAAGCGCCGTCCTTGAAGCCCGAAGCGGATTACGAGATCAGCGGCGATGTGAACAACGTCGTTTTCCCCTGCGGCGCCTTGATCGACAAAGGCAATCTCTATGTCTATTACGGCGGCGCCGATACGATTTGCGCCGTTGGCAGCGAGCGCATGGATGTCGTCAAATCATCCCTGAAGCCGTTTAAAAACAACCCCGTACCGCCTAAGCCCGCACTGTGAACAGAGGGGCTTGACGGCGCGGCGGATCGACCTAGTTCATTTTTGTAAGTCCTCATGTTTAACAACTAAACGAAGGAGACTGAAATGACCGAAGAAAACAAAAAAGAAGAATGTCAGGAAAAAGACAAAAAAGCGGAAGGTTCCTGCAGTACCGAAAAATCCGCTGACGCGAAAAAAGACAAGGAAGGTTCCTGCGGCTGCGGTTAATCTACCGCATACGACAAGGATGAAGGCCGGTTTTTTAAAAAGCCGGCCTTTTTATTTAATTGATTATTAAAATACCGTTGTTTTTTAGGGCATTTCGCTTAGCGTAGTGCGATGAAAAAAGGTTTTCTGTTTTTATCTATCATGTCCTGAAGTTCCGATGGGAATCGTCGGTAACGTTGTGTGCGTATCTGCTAAAGGGAGAAAGGTTTTTGTAATTTAATTTCACGCATTAAGGTTTGTTGCCAGTCAAAGCGAAAGAAGACTTTTACGGCCATCCAAGATGCGGAGTGTTATTAAGATATTGAAAATGAATAATATTTAAGATTTGATTTCCGGAAGGCTTTGGACTATCCTGACCACCAAATCGTTAAAAATTTATTTACAACTTGTCTTGACATTATGTCATAGGTTTTGTAGTTTTCTACACGATTAGGAAAAATACGCACCTCTACTATCAACCCTTAACGTCGTTGGTGTTGCACGGCACCGAGGAGATTTCACAAATGATGAGAAAACAAGAAAGTCTTGAAGGCAATTTCAATACGAAAGCGGACGAGGGCTCCAGCTCCGACCGCGAAAGCCGTCGCCAGCGCACCCGCGGTAAAGTCGTTGACTATGTGGACGCCGATCCCGAGTTGAAATCCTACATGGAAAAGCTGATGGAGCCGATCGACAATGCGCCCGACAGCTTCGAATCCATCATCACCTACGGCAACGCGCCGCTTGTGAAGCTCGGCGAAATCGCCAACGACATGATCAAGATCCAGGGCAAGTTCAACGATCAGGTCAACGTCATGTCCACCGCATTGGGCAAGCTGGAAACCGGCCTGAAGGACATGGATCTCGACACCTTCGGCGAAGCCACCCGCAAGCTGCTGAAAAGCATGGCGCACGGTGCGGGCTCCGGCGCGAAAGGTATCGGCAAGTTCCTGACCAACGTGAAGGACAGCCTGACCGGCGCGAAAGCAAAACGCACGGAAGACGAAAAAGTCGTCCGCGAAATGCAGGACGCCCTGCCGGAAATGCTCTATGAAATGATCAAGCTGGTCGACAATATCTCCAAGACCGAGCAAGGCATCAAGGACGTGATGAAGGAAGCGGAAAAACTCGGCGTGGCGCGTGTGGAAGCCACCCGCGAAATCTCCGTTTACCTCGGCGCCGGCAAGGAAGTGCTGCGCCGCTATAACGAGGAATACATCCCCGAAGCCAACAAGGATTTCGAAGAGTCCGGCGATCCGGAAGACGAAATTTACATGAAGAGCGTCCTGAAGCGCAAAGAAGACTTCATCGACCGCATCACAGTTCTGGAAGGCTCCCGCGCGTCCTCCGTCGTTGCGGCCCAACAGCTGCGCCAGATGATGGAAACGATGGAAGACCAGCGCAAGAAAATCCAGGACATCATGTTCAACAGCCAGAACGAGTGGAAAGCCATGCTGGCCGCAGCCGGCATCGCGGGTTCTTCCCTGCGCGCCGCGCAAACCATCAAGAAAGCGGACGAGTTCGGCGACAAGATGCATGACCAAACCATGGCCATGATCGAGCAGGCGCACGAACTGACCCAGAACTCCAAGGCGCGCGGCACGATCGATCCGCAGAAGCTGATCGAAGCGTCCAACCGTCTGCAGAAAATGATCGAGGGCGAGAACCTGGCTCGCGAAAAACGCCTGAAGCAGCTGGAGCAAACCGCACAGCAGCTGCGCGGCGCAACCGACAACCTGATCGAAGCTGCCGAAAGCTCCAACAAGGCCCGCCAGCTGGAAGCTGTCAAATCCGCGGAAGAAGAATCCGCAAAGCAGCGCAAAGAGCAGGAAGCGAAAAAGGCGAACGACAACAAGGAAAGCGTTGCCGAGCCTGCCGCGAAAGACGATGGCGACAAGCCGGCCCGCAAGCCGCGCAAACGCGCCAACGACGGCCCGGGCGCGTAAGAATCCGGAAAGCTGGTGTTCCGGTAGCGGGGCACCAGCTTTTCTTTACGCGACTGACGGCTTTATGAATACTTGGATGCACGTATAAAAATAGAGAAGGTGGTAACGCATGTGGGGCGATAGAAAGAAAAAACCGGCCAATACCGACAAACCCGAAGCGCCGAAAGAGCAGCCGTCCTGGAACGACCAGCTGAAAGATGCGCTGCCCGCCCGCGCGACGTATTTCGATTCCATGCGCACGCAGGCCTTCAACAACCACAACCTGATCGAAAACTACGTCGAATTCTGGACGGCGTTTCAGGTCGATAAGGAAAAAGACCAATGGCGCGTCATGCACTATATGGTCTACGATCTCGACCAGCCCGACGGTAAATTCGTATCCGAGCCAATGATAAAGGATCGCGATACCGGCCTGCCCAAGGACGTTTCCTTCCCCGAAGCCGTGTTCCAGCTGGCGCGCGCGGAATTCGTTTCCGGCAAAACGGCGACCACGCCCGTCGTGGATATGGAGAGCATTTATCCCGCGGATACATTCCCCGAACTGCAGGCGCATTTCTATGCCATGGAACATTATAAAGGTGTCGCCAATATCGAAGGCATCGCCTTTGACGAATTCAACCAGCCGTACCGCCGTATCGAGGGCAAGGTTTTTGCCGATGCGACTTTCCAGCGGGAAGAAATCAAGAAAACCATTCTGGCAACCGAACAGGCGCGCGAGCACCCCAAGGTGAAGCAGAAAATCGAAGGCGGCATTCTGGGCGACCTGTTCAATACCGCTTCCGATCGCGCTGCATCGCTCGACAACATCCTGAAAATCGGCCAGGTGCTTTCGACGATGGATAAATTCGCAACTCAGGTGGGCGCGCTTTATCTTTCCACGCAGGTGGCTCTGGGTATGGATAACGGCTTTGACAACATCGCCGGCCTTTCCGATGCTGAGAAAAAGAAAATCGTTTCCGCCGCCCGCGGCCAGATGCCGGGCATGGACAGCGACGACGCCTGCGAAAAGGCGCTGCGCTATATCGTGCCGGAAATGAAGGAGACGCTGGAAGAGGCGAAAAGCCTCGGCGTGCATGTGGAGCCCTTTGCCAAATTCACGGCGGAATGCGAGCTTTACATGAACCTTCTGAACGCATCGCAAAGCCTGTCGAACCTGGAGCGCGGTTTTGCTTCCGCTTCCAACAGCGGCACCGATCTGGTCACCGCCATCCGCCAGTCCGTCGACAAGGCGCAAAAAACCTTTACGGAACTGGGCGGCACGCAGGAGCAGATGGACAAGCTGAAGGCATGGGTGGCAAACCCCAGCAAGGATTCCGTTCCGGGCTGGCTGCCGGGCTTCCTGAACCGCTATTACGAATCCCGCGGCAACGTCATGCAAAAAGTGCAGGAACGCAAGGCCGGCGCGACGCAGGTGAGAGTCATGCCTGCGGCCGTCAAGCCGCCCGTTGCGGACGAATACAACGACGGCAATCTGCAATCCCAGAAAAAGTCTTCTCCCGCCGGCCCGAAGAACTGAGACGGTATGTAAGGGGAAACAGGGATGTTCAGAAAATTCGTTGAATGGGTGACGGACAAGCCAAAGGAATGGCTGTCCAAGCCGCGCCTGATTCCCGCGCAGTACCACGACATTCCCGAAGGCGATCCGCGCTTTGTCATGTCGCAGGAATTCGCCGACAAGGATCATAAAAACCTGCGCTATTATCTGGCCGCCGTCAAGGAGCGGCCAGAGGACGACCTTTGGCAGATGACGCTGATCTCCCGTGATCTGAAGCATGGCGACGATTATTACGAAACCAGCCGCCGTCGGATTGCCGACAGCGCGGAAGAGGTTATTTACTACCTGCGCGAATTCGAGCGCAACTGCCGTGCAAAGGAATATCCGGCCATCGACAACGCGGCGGGGACATACCGCAAGTTCGCCAACCTTTACGGCCTGCATTTCGATGTGAACGGCAATCCTTTCCGTATGGAAGTGAACGAGAAGCTGGATAAGGATACGTTTCTGAGTCGCGAATCGCTGGACAAAATCTTCAAGCATGCCGCCGACAAGCGCAAGCCGCTGGACAGCTGGGAGCAACTTTACGCCCAGATCGTGGACGTGGCCCCCGTCGAGGGCGTGACGGCGGCCGATCTTGCCAAAGATCCCGCTTGGGCGGAGTTCGGCAAGGATGTCGCCACAATGGTCGAGAAGCTGCAAGGGCTTGGCGATTACCTGACGGGCGGCAAACCCCAAGGCTATAAAACCCGTACGCTGGAAAACATCGTCGAATACGTCATCGTCGATGCGACGAAGTTTGCGACCAGCGCAAAAATGAAGCTGGCGCAGCACTTGATCGATGCGACTGTCATGGTCGGCCTGTTGCGCGCGGGCGCTGCGGTATACGACAAGGCCTTTACGGGCGGTGATTTCTCGCCGGAGGCCTTGGGCTTTGTGGCGAAAGTGGGCGATGCCTGCAGCCGTTTCGGCCAGGTGCATTTCGGTTTGTCCGAAGAAGACGCCAAGCCGCTTGAAACCATCATCACCACGGGCGCCGATCCGGCAGGCGAAAAACTGCCGCTGGAAAAAGTGCTGGCAGCCTATCCGCTGCCGGTCAAGAAACCCGTGACGCCAAAGCCTGCCACGGCGGGCAAGAACAGCGGCCCTGCGGCTTAAGCATATAATCAATAAAAAGCTGTCTCCATGTCGCCGAAGAGCGGCATGGGAAGCGCAAAAAAGCCCCGCCATGACAAGCGGGGCTTTTTTTGTGTAGGACAGGCAGGCGATTAATACGCCTTGCCGCCGCCTTCGCCTTCGCCATAGGGGATCCATACGTTTTTGATCTCCGTGGCATGGCGCAGGTATTCCTCGCCTTCGGCCTGTTCGCGGTCGAACCAGTCGCGCTTCAGGCCGTTGTTGACCCAGGTGCGTTTCAGGTTGCCGACGGAGGCTTTTTCCACCAGCAGGCTGCCCGCGGTATCGGAGCCGAAATACCAGACCGCGTCCACATCGTCATGCTCGGCCAGCGTTTTGGCCAGCTCCGCCCTGCGGCCCGTGACGATATTGATCGCGCCTGCGGGCACATCGGATGTATCGAATACCTGATACAGATCCGTTGCGATCAGCGGGTATTTTTCGGACGGAATGATCACGCTGCGGCTGCCCATCGCCATCGCAGGCGCGAAAAGGGAGACGAAGCCCAGCAGCGGGTTTTCATCGGGGCACACGATGCCCAGGGTGCCGACAGGTTCCTTCATCGCCACAGCCACCATGCGGGCAGGGGGGTAATGCACATCGCCGTCATATTTATCCGCCCATGCGCCATAGGTGAACAAGCGGCGGATGCTTTCATCCACTTCCTTTTTCGCCTGCGCGGGTGTGACGCCGGTCAGGTCGACAAGGCGTTTTTTGAACTCGTCCGCGCGGGCGGAAAGGTTCTCGGCAATATAATAAAGAATTTGCGCACGCAGGTGGTGCGCGGCCTTGCCCCAGCCTTCGGCCTTTTTGGCGGCTTCGACGGCGTTGCGGATATCCTTGCGGTTCCCTTCGCCGACTTGGCCCGCCAGTTTGCCCTTGGCGTTCATAATGGACAGGCTATAGGCTCCGTCGGGGCGTGCCTGTTTACCGCCGATGTAGAGTTTTGCCGTGCGGTCGATGCTGTCGATGCCTTCGACCGACCTGGCATGCGCGGCGGCGGAGAGCTTGTTTTCCGCGTTCTTGTATTTCGGCAGATCGGAAAGGTAGGCGGGTTTCAGGTAGGCATGCATGCCCTCACGTCCGCCTTCGCGCCCGAAGCCTGATTCGCGGTAACCGCCGAAGCCGCAGGCGGCGTCGAACATATTGGTGGAGTTGATCCAGACCACGCCCGCTTTCAGCCGCGGCGCAAGGTCGAGGGCGAGGTTGATGTTCTCGCTCCAGATGCTCGCGGCAAGGCCGTAGCGGCTGTTGTTCGCCAGCTGCACGGCTTCTTCGGGCGTGCGGAAGGTCATGACGGAAACGACGGGACCGAAGATTTCAACCTCCGCCACCGTATCGGCGGGCTGGACGTTCAAAAGCATGGTTGGCGGATAGAAGCAGCCTTGCACCGGGCAGTCATCCTTGCCGGGTTGCACCAGCTCGGCGCCTTCCTTCACGCCGATCTTGACCAGCTTGTCGATTTTCCTGAACTGTTCGTCGCTGGCAAGGGCCCCCATGTCGATTGCCTTGTCGAGCGGCGATCCGACGCGCAGGTTTTTCATGCGGCGTTTCAGTTTCTTGATCATCTTGTCGGCAATGCCTTCCTGCAACAGCAGGCGGGAACCGGCGCAGCAGACTTCACCCTGGTTCAGCCAGATGCCGTCCACAACGCCTTCGACGGCGCTGTCGAGATCGGCGTTTTCAAAAACGATGGTGGGTGATTTGCCGCCCAGTTCCAGCGTCAGTGCCTTGCCGCTGCCCGCTGTCGTTTCGCGAATCAAGCGGCCCACATCGGTGGAGCCGGTAAAGGCGATTTTGGCAATGCCGGGGTGCCTGGTGATTTCGGCACCCGTGCTGCCGTCGCCCTGCACGATATTGACGACGCCGGCAGGCAGGCCGGCTTCCACGCAGAGCTCTGCAAACAGCGCGGCGGTGAGGGGGGTGAATTCGGCGGGTTTCAGCACCACCGTGTTACCGGCGGCCAGCGCCGGCGCAATTTTCCATGCCATCATCAGAAAGGGGAAGTTCCACGGAATGACCTGGCCGACCACGCCGTGCGCTTCATAGCCGGCAAATTCCGTATCGAGGATTTGCGCCCATCCCGCATGGTGATAAAAATGGCGGGCGGCAAGGTTGACGTCAAGGTCACGCGTTTCACGGATCGGCTTGCCGTTGTCCAGCGTTTCCAGCACCGCCAGCAGGCGGGCATTTTTCTGGATCAGGCGGGCAAGAGCGTAAAGGTATTTCGCGCGCGCGTGGTTGTCGAGCGCCTGCCATTTTTTCAGGGCGGCGGCGGCGGCCTTTACGGCGCTGTCGACGTCGGTTTTGGTGCCGCAGGCGATTTTGGCGAGCTTCTGCCCCGTGGCGGGATTGACGCTGTCAAACCACTTGCTCTTGGCGGGCACCACCCATTTGCCGTTGATGAAATGGCCGATGGTTTTGTTATGCTGATCCAGCCATTCCAGCGCGGTCTTTTCGCTTTCCGGCGCGGGGCCGTATTCCATGGTATCAAAAATTTCTGCAACGTTTGTAGACATAGTTGTCTCTCCTTAACTGTCTGCCATGCCCGCGCAGGCGGGCATCCGGCTTTATTTATAAATTGTCGCTCTGCGACACCGGATCCCCGCCTTCGCGGGGATGGGATTTTACTGTGTTATCGTCTCGTAAAGATCTTTCCATTCGGGGTTCTTTTCTTCAATCAGGCGCATTTTCCAAGCGCGGTTCCATTTTTTTATTTGCTTCTCGCGCTTGAGTGCTGCGTTGTAATCTTCGTGTACTTCATAATAAACCAGCGTTTTGATGTCGTATCTTTTCGTGAAACCATCGGCCAGTTCGTTTTTATGTTCCCAGATGCGCTTTACAAGGTTTGATGTAAATCCCGTATAAAACGTGCTGTTGTGTCCTTTTGCCAAAATGTAAACATAGGAGGCATCGGACATGATTGTTGCTTACATTTCCTTTTTCGGCGGGATGATTTTGGCGGTGATGATCCGGCCTTCGGCGGGGTCGTCCTTCGGGTTCAATTCGGCTTCCGCCTTGGCAACGCGGGCAATCGCGTTTTCCCAATTCGGGTCGGCTTCCCGCATGGCTTGCAGGTTTTGCAAAATCCGCTCCATCATCGGGTCGGGGACGCGCATTTTCTGAATCGGTTCGGCCTTGGGATTGAATTTCTTTTTCGGCATGGCGTTGCTCCTTAACCCATCGGGTGGCGGTTGTTGGCGGAATAGCGGCCGGTCACGTAATGTTCCAGCTGGCGCTCGATATCCGCAAGCAGGGAAGACGCGCCGATGCGGAACAATTCAGGCTCTAGCCATGCGTCGCCCAGCTCTTCCTTCATCAGGAACTGGTAATTCATGACGTCCTTGGCAGTTGAAATGCCGCCGGCGGGTTTGTAGGCGATTTTGAATCCGGTTTCTTCTTCGAATTCACGGATCATGCGGATCATGACGAGCGAGACGTTGAGGTTCGCATTCACATTTTCCTTGCCCGTGGAGGTCTTGATGAAATCCGACCCCGCCATCATCGCGACGAGTGAGGCTTTGGCGACGTTGCGCATGGTGGCAAGCTCGCCCGTCGCCAGAATGGATTTCAAACGCGCATCGCCGCAGGCCTCGCGCATTTGCTTGACTTCATCGTAAAGCGCCTGCCAATTGCCGGTCAGCACATGGCCGCGGGTGATGACGATATCGATTTCTCTCGCGCCTTCGGCGACGGATGCGCGGATTTCCTGCAGGCGCTGCTTCAGCGGCGACATGCCGTGCGGGAAACCGGCGGAAACGGCAGCGACCGGAATATGGGTGCCTTCCAGTTCCTTCACGGCGGTCGGCACCATTTCGTGGTACACGCAGACCGCGCCGGTGGTGACGCCTTTATCGTTCACGCCCAGTGCTGCGGCAATGTCATCGCGGATCGGTTTTTTCGCCTTGGCGCAGAGCCGTTTGACGCGGCCCGGCGTATCGTCGCCCGACAGGGTGGTGAGGTCGATGCAGGACAGCGCCTTTAGGAGCCATGCGGCCTGCCATTGCTTCTTGACCGTGCGGCGGCCCAGCAGGGTGGCTGTGCGGCGCTCCACGGCGCTGAAATTGACGTTTACCCCCTCCAGCCAGTCCAGATTAAGCGCGGTGCCGGGGTTGCGGGCATAACCGCGGCTTTTATTGGCAGGGGCGGGCAGTTTCACGGGCAGATTGCTGACCGGCGTTGTATCGCCGGACGTGACCTGCGGGCGGGGCTTGGCCATTTTGGCACCTCGTCATGATAAATATGAAATTGTGCTTTAAATTACATTGAAAACAGCGTATGAGCAATGTGAGCCGTAGGTGATAAGTAAAAGAAACAGCAGATATAACGTAAAATAACAAAGTTATGGAATTTAAAGAACTCGGTCTTAGTGAAGCCATCCTGAAAGCCGTCGAAGAAGTCGGCTATAAAGAACCTACTCCCATTCAGGCGGAAGCCATTCCGGCCATCCAGATGTGCCGCGATGTGCTGGGGCTTGCCCAGACGGGGACGGGGAAAACCGCCGCCTTTACCATCCCGATGATCGATGCGTTGGCAGGGGGGCGGGCGAAGGCGCGCATGCCGCGTTCGCTGATCCTGTCGCCCACGCGCGAACTGGCCGCGCAGATCTCCGAAAACTTCGTGAAGTACGGCAAGTATCACCCGCTGACCATGGCGCTCATCGTCGGCGGCACGTCGATGGATGAGCAGATCCGCAATCTGGAACGCGGGGTGGATGTGCTGATCGCCACGCCGGGCCGTTTGCTCGATCTGTTCGACCGCGGCAAAATTTTGCTCGCCGATATCAAAATCCTGGTGATCGACGAAGCCGACCGCATGATGGATATGGGCTTCATCCCCGATCTTGAAAAAATCGTCTCGATTTTGCCGCCGGTGCGCCAGACGCTGTTTTTCTCCGCCACCATGCCGCCCCCGATCAAGAAACTGGCGGATAAATATCTCAGCAATCCCAAGGTCATTACGATTTCTCCGCCGTCGTCGACATCGGCGAATGTGGAGCAGTTTCTGGTCAAAGTCGGCCATCCGCGCAGCAAGCCGACGACTTTTATCAAGCTTTACGAGCAAGAGGATGTGAAGAACGCCTTCGTTTTCTGCAACCGCAAGCGCGACATCAACGAAGTCTGCCGTTTCATGAAATCCCGCCGCATTTCCTGCGCGCCGATGCACGGAGATATGGAGCAGGATGAGCGCACCGCCGCGCTGGGTAAGTTCAAGGCCGGTGATGTGCAAATTCTGGTGTGCAGCGACGTTGCCGCGCGCGGGCTGGATATTCAAGGCATGTCGCATGTGTTTAACTGGGACGTGCCGTTTCATTCCGAAGATTACGTCCACCGCATCGGCCGCACGGGCCGCGCGGGCGCCACGGGCCGCGCCTTCACGCTGGTGTTGCCGAGCGATGAAAAAGCCCTTGGCAATATCCACAGGCTGATCGGCCGTGATATTGCCGTGTTGCTGCTGGAAGGCGGCCTGCCTGCCGAAAACGAAAAACCCGAAGTGCCCGCCGTGCAGCAGAAGGAGCGTCGCCCCAATCGCCAGCAAAAGCAGCGCCACCGCCGCCGCGAGCCCGCCGAGGATCCGGATGAGGAAGTGAACAGCGGCAGTTTCGGCGACGATATCCCGTCCTTTTTACAGAAGCGCTAGGCTTGCTGCGCTGCGCGGCGGCTCTCAGCGCGGATGCGTTGACATCTATCTGATTTTTCTTGATAATTGCCCCTGATGTGTCGTCTTGTCAGGGCTCCTTCATGCCGATTGCACGAAAAACCGATCCGCTTTTTTATACGCCGCCGCGTTGGATGATGACGGCGACGGCGGTCGGTCTGTGCCTGATGCTGGGTGCACATACGGCCAGGGCGGAGGACAGTGTGCCGAAAGAACACGACAGACCCCGCGTACTGTCCGTGCCGCTGGCCGTGATGATGGCACCGGGGGCGATGACGAACAGTCCGCCGCTCAAGGAGACAATGCCCGCCGCCGCGCCGGTGACCGTTGTCCCCGTTGTGCCGGATACCGACACGGAAGAAGCGGCGACTCCCGAAACCGTATCTGGAACCGGCACGGCCGACAGCGATTATTACGCTGCGCCGCGTCCGTCCTTGCAGATCATTTATGATGAGAATGCGCATGAGGGGCTGCTCGCCGCCGCCGCGCCGCGCCCGCCGTTGATTTACAGCGACGCGATGCCCGTCAGGATCGATGCGGAGCATTTAAGTTATGACGACGTTTCCAAAACGGTGACGGCGACGGGCCGTGTCGAGGTGGTGCAGGGTGATAAAATCCTGCGCGCCGATAAAATCGTTTACAACCAGAATACCGATACCGTCGCCGCCACGGGCAATGTCACATTGCTGGATGACAAAGGCGATGTCAGCTATGCCGAATATGCCGAAATGACCGGCGACATGAAAAACGGCTATATCAAGGGGCTTTTGGCGCTGCTGAACGACGGTTCGCGCTTCACCGCGGCGGAAGCGCGCCACGAAGACGGCAATAAAACCACCATGACGAAAGCCAGCTATACGCCCTGCGAAGTCTGCGAGGAAAATCCCGAGCCCATCTGGCAGATCAAGGCCGATCAGGTCATACACGACAGGGAAGAAAAATCCATCAAGTATAAAAACGCGCGCCTTGAACTGCTGGGCGTGCCGATGGCCTTTACGCCCGTTTTCGTGCATGCCGATCCGACGGTGAAGCGCAAAAGCGGTTTTCTGCGCCCGCGTTTCGGCTGGTCGGATGAAGTCGGCACCTATGTCGAGGGCGGATATTATTTCGGCGATATTGCGCCCAATATCGACGCGACGCTGCACCTGCGCCCCACGACGCGGGCGGGCGTTTTGGCGCAAGGGCAATGGCGCCAGCGGTTCGAAACGGGCCGCATCGAGCTGAATCTCAGCGGCGTGCAGTCCGATCGTCTGGAAGAGAGCGGCGTGATCGACAAGGACAGATGGCGCGGGCATGTCTTCGCAGACGGGCTTTACGACATTAACGATAAGTGGCGCGCGGGCTTTAACGTCGAAAAGGCGTCCGACAAAGGCTATTTGCGCCTTTATGACCTTTCCAAGGAGAACGTGCTGGAAAGCGAAGTCTATGCGGAGCGTTTCTCCGGCCGAAATTATTCGCGCATCAGCGGCATGAGCTTCCAGGACGTGCGCCTGGGCCTGCGCCCCGAACAGCCGGATATCTTCCCGCGCATGGAACACCGCATGGTGGGTGAGCCGGGCGCGATGCTTGGCGGACGCTGGACGGCGGGCGTTTCGGCGCTGTCGCTGTTCCGTGATGAAAACCAGCAGGACATGCAGCGCGGTTCCGTCGATATCGGCTGGGAGCGGCGCGACATTCTGCCCGTCGGCCTTGCGACGACATGGAACCTCGGCGCGCGCGGCGATTTTTACGCGTTGCAGGACCGCACGGCCGCTGTAGCCAACCCCGGGCTTGAGCCGGATTCCCGCCAGGGGCGGGGCACGGCGATTGCCGCCGTGACCACCAGTTATCCGATGGTGAAGCGCGTGCCGCAGGGGCAGATCGTCGTGGAGCCTTTGGTCGGCGCCAGCATCAGCCCGCAGGTGGATGAAAACGATTTCGGCATCCCCAATGAAGACAGCGTGGACATCCAGCTGGATACCAGCAATCTTTTCGCGCAAAGCCGTTTTCCCGGCGTGGATCGCCAGGAAGACGGGGCGCGTTTCACCTACGGCCTGAAAACGGGCCTTTACGGCGATAACGGCCGTTTCGGCAAGATTTTTGTCGGGCAGAGTTACCGTCTGGATGACGATAATGTTTTCCCCGCTGGATCGGGCCTGGAGGATAATTCCTCCGACGTCGTGGGGCAGATCAATCTTGCGCTGTCGCAATACCTGCGCGCGGATTACCGCTTTCAGCTGGACAACCGCTATCTGTCGATGCGCCGCAATGAATTGCAGGCCTACGGCGGCAATGATACCTTCACCGCCAATGTCGGCTATATTTATGTCGATGGCGTGGCCGGCACGGGCTTTACTGAATCGCGGGAACAAATGGAACTTGGCGGCAGTTATCGTATCACGCCGGAATGGACCGCCGGCGCTTATACGCTGGCCGATCTAGGGCAGGAGCCGGGCTTGCGCAAGGCATCGCTCGGCATTTTCTATGCCGATGAATGTTTCACCTTTGGCATTGAGGGGACGCGCAACCTGATCCGGGAGACATCCGGTGAAAGCGGCACGGTCGTCATGATGCGCATCGGTCTGAAGAATATCGGAGAAATCAGCACGCCCACCATCCAGTTCAAGGGCGATGCCGACGACCAGTAATCGGGGAGCAAGACATGAGCTTTAACATGAACTATTATTCCGGCGGTCGCCATCGCCGCCGTACGAAGGAACGCCGCAACAAGGTCATTCTGGTGATCGTATTCCTGTTGAGCCTTGCCGGCGTTTCCTATTGGTGGGGCGGCGAGAACGTGCGCATGAGCGAGGTCGCCTACAAGCAAAAATCCATCAAGCTGGAAGACGAGCGCAAGGGGCTTGAAAAAGTCATCACCGACCTGCGCACCGAGGTGCAATCCACGCAAGTGCGCTATCAGCAGCTGGAGGCGAAATACCAGCAGGAAGTGCCGCAGGGCGCGTTCAAGAACCTGACGGATCTGGTGCGCAAGCAGCTGAATGCGGGCATCAAGCCCGAGCGTCTGGCTTTCGTGATCGAATCCGCACGCCCGCCCAAGAATTGCAGCGAGCCGGTGCAAAAACGCTTCGTCGTCAAAACGCCCGTTTATAACGGTCCGCACGGCACGGTTTCCTTCGGCAACGGCGTGGTGACAGTCACGGGCGAAGGGGAAGCCGCGACGAATGCCAACGGCCTGCCCGAGGCCTGGTACGACCCCGGCAAGCCGGCCAAAATCGTTTTCATCGAAATCGGCGGCAAGCGCACGGTGAAGGAAGGGCTTTTGCCGATCCAGCACTCGCTGGTGGTCGGCAGCAAGGAATACCGCTTTACCGTCGCGGCGGGCGAACGCTCCTTTATCGCCGTCACATCGGACAGCTGCGATTATCCCTGACCTTAACCGAAAGACCTTTTCTGGCGAGGCTTTTGCGTTATTGCCTGCTGCGGAAAACGGGCGCGTATGCGTGCGGAATCAATGCTTCGTTTCCACGGCGTCGCGGATGATATCCGGATTGTCGGCGAAGACGGCATCCACGCCCCAGCGCATCAGCTCCTGCGCGCGCAAGGGGTCGTTGATGGTATAGGCGAGGATCGGCTTTTGCAGCTCGATATATTCCTCGACCTCGTCGCGGGTGCGTTTGTTGCCGTTGATATTGATGGTATGCACCTGTAGGTATTCGGCGATTTCCTTCCAGTTGTCCAGATGCTCGTCCATCAAAAAGCCGCGCGGCCATTCCTCGATCATATCCATGGCGGTTTCGAGGCTGACGTGCTGGAAGCTGGAGATCAGCGGTTGCGGGCCGTCTTCGGGCCAGATGCGCGTGGCGACGTCGAGCGCGGCCTCCGCCGTTTCCCGCTCGCGGCCGGGACAGGGCTTGATTTCAAGGTTCAGGCCCAGCCCGCGGTCGATGATCGCGTTCAGCGCGTCTTCCAGGGACGGGATTTTCTCCCCGATAAAGCTGTCGCCGAACCAGGAGCCTGCATCCAGTTCCTGCACTTCCGTCCAGGTCTTGTCGGCCATCATGCCGCTGACGCCCGTACAGCGGTGAAGCTCTTCATCGTGAAAAATCACCGGTACGCCATCCTTGGTCAGCTTCACGTCGATTTCTACCCATTCGATGCCGAGATCGGCGGCGGTGTGGATGGAGGCCAGCGTATTTTCCGGCGCATAGGCCTTGGCGCCGCGGTGGCCGATAACCTTGGGGATCAGCAGGGAAGACATGGCTTGTATCCGTTAATGTTGTGCATAGGGCAAAGGGGCTCTGGATATCCGAAGCATTTTCACATTGACATAATACGTGCAGATACTTACGATAGAGCCACCGAATACTAAGGAGTTTTTTCGATGAGCACAAATTTAAAAGATTACGAAGGCGCCCTGAAATACGCTTTTGCACAGACCTATGCAAGTCAGCCAAAAGACTGGACGGTGAGCAATAATGCCGTGAATGAAAAAGGCCGGCCGACCGCGGAGTTCACGAATGCCGCTTTGGGGATTACCTTGCAGGTTACGGATGGAGGTGCAAGGGAAGATGGTGCCGTTGAATTTTCTGCGAAGCGTGTGGGTGCTGACGATGTCATCAACATGGCCGTTCCGTCAAACTGGAAGCACTTGCGCACTTAACTTTAAAGGATATGCTATAAAAAAAATCCCCCAAGGTCATCCTTGGGGGATTTTTTTGAGTCGCTTTTATCAAACGGCTTCTTTCTGGCCTTCTTCCTCGGCCAGCAGGGCCTTGATCGACAGCTTGATCTTGCCGCGATCGTCCACACCGATGCACTTGACTTTGACCTTGTCGCCTTCTTTCACGACTTCGTCCACAGTCTTCACGCGGCGATTGGCCAGTTCCGAGATATGCACGAGGCCGTCCGTTTTCGGCATGATGTTGACGAAAGCGCCGAACTCGACGACTTTCACGACCGTGCCTTCATAAACGGCGCCGATTTCCGGCTCGGCCACGATGCCCTTGATCCAGTCAACGGCTTTCTGGATCGCATCCGCGCCGACTGCGGCGACCTTGATCGTGCCGTCGTCCTCGATGTCGATCTTCGTGCCGGTTTTCTCCACGATCTCGCGAATGACGGAACCGCCGGAGCCGATGACTTCGCGGATCTTGTCTTTCGGGATGTTGATCGTGACGATTTGCGGCGCGTTGGCGGAGAGGTTCTCGCGGGAGGATGTAAGCGCCTTCGCCATTTCGCCGAGGATGTGCAGGCGGCCTTGGTTTGCCTGTGCGAGGGCGATCTTCATGATCTCTTCGGTAATGGACGTGATCTTGATGTCCATTTGCAGGGCCGTAATGCCTGCATCCGTACCGGCCACTTTGAAGTCCATATCGCCGAGGTGGTCTTCGTCGCCCAGGATGTCCGTCAGGACGGCGAATTTATCGTCTTCCTTGATCAGGCCCATGGCGATGCCGGCAACCGGTTTGGCGAGGGGGACGCCCGCATCCATCAGCGCGAGGGAGGAGCCGCAAACGGTCGCCATGGAGGAGGAGCCGTTGGATTCCGTGATCTCGGACACGAGACGGATGGTATAGGGGAACTTCTCTTTTTCCGGCAGCAGCGGGTGAATGGCGCGCCATGCCAGCTTGCCGTGGCCGATTTCGCGGCGGCCCGGGCTGCTCATGCGGCCGGCTTCGCCGACGGAATAGGGCGGGAAGTTGTAGTGCAGCATGAAGCTTTCCTTGTAGGAACCTTCCAGGCTGTCGATGAGCTGTTCATCGTCGCCCGTGCCGAGGGTCGCCACCGCCAGCGCCTGCGTTTCACCGCGGGTGAAAAGGGCGGAGCCGTGCACGCGCGGCAGAACGCCGACTTCCGCAAGGATCGGGCGCACCGTTTTGGTGTCGCGGCCGTCAATGCGCAGGCCGGTGTCCAAAATGCCGCCGCGGACGATGTCGGCTTCGGCTTCCTTGCACAGGCTGCCGATCAACTGTTCGGTGATCGGGCTGTTTTCACCGTCTTTCGGCAGCAGGGCTTCAATCGCTTTCGCGCGGGCATCGTTCAGCTTCGCCACGCGTTCTTGCTTGACCGTGGTGGCATAGGCTGCTTTGAAATCCGCGCCGACGAGGTCTTTGACCTGTTTTTTCAGCGCGTCGTAATCATAGGCGGGTTTTGCCAGTTCCCACGGCTCTTTCGCGCATTGTTCCGCGAAATCGATGATCGTCTCGATCACGGGCTGGAAACCGCGCCAGCCGAACATGACGGCTTCGAGCATCAGGTCTTCGGGCAGTTCCTGCGCTTCGGATTCAACCATCAGTACGCCTTCTTGCGTACCGGCGACGACGAGGTCGAGCTTGCTTTTCTCGCGTTGCTCGGACGTGGGGTTCAGCACCAGCTGGCCGTCCACATAGCCTACGCGGGCCGCGCCGATGGGGCCCATGAAGGGGATGCCGGAGATGGTCAGGGCGGCGGATGCGCCGACCAGCGCAACGATGTCGGCATCGTTTTGCAGGTCAACAGACAGAACGGTCGCCAGTACCTGGGTTTCGTTCAGGAAACCTTTGGGGAAGAGGGGGCGGATCGGGCGGTCGATCAGGCGGGAAACCAGCGTTTCCTTTTCCGACGGGCGGCCTTCGCGCTTGAAGAAACCGCCGGGGATTTTGCCGGCGGCGAAAGTTTTTTCCTGGTAGTGTACGGTCAGGGGAAAGAAATCCTGCCCGGGTTTTGCGGATTTTGCGGCAACAGCCGTTGCCAGCACCGTGGTTTCGCCATGGCTGACCATGACGGCGCCGTCAGCCTGACGGGCGACTTTGCCGCTTTCGAGTACCAGCTTCGTGCCGGCCCAATCGATTTCTTTACGTGTAATGTTAAACATTCAACAGTTTTCCTTTTTTACTTACAATGTTCCGTCTTCGGTCAAACAAATAAGGGCGACGGAACGCCTACTTTTTTCACCTTATTTTTCAGGCATGATCAATGACAGCAAAGCCCCAGAAAGTCAAGAATTTATCCAATATTCTGGTAAATATAACGCTTTTTGGTGTTGAAATGCGGGGGGCAGGCTCCTAGGCTGTGTGTACCGACAAAAAAAGACATAAAAACAGCGTTGTAATGAGGAAGCCCCATGCCGAAAAAGCCGCTTTTATTGTGCATCCTGGATGGCTGGGGGCTCAGCGACCGATCCGAATACAACGCCATCGCACAGGCAAACACCCCGACATACGACCGCTTGTGGCAAAGCTGCCCGCATACCACCCTGCGCACTGATGGCCTTGCCGTGGGCCTGCCGGAGGGGCAATTCGGCAATTCCGAAGTCGGGCATACGAATATCGGCGCAGGGCGCGTCGTGATGCAGGATCTGCCGCGCATTACGCAGGCGGTGCGAGACGGCTCACTGGCGCAGAACGTGGCATTGCGCGCCTTTATCGACGCACTGAAGCAAAGCGGCGGCGCGGCGCATTTGATGGGGCTGGTCTCCGACGGCGGCGTGCATGCGCATCAGGATCATATCGCCGCGCTGGCGCATATTCTGGATGCGGCGGGGGTCAAAACATATCTGCATATTTTTACCGACGGGCGCGATACGCCGCCGACGAGCGCGGCGGGCTATGTGGAGAAGCTGCTTGCCGCGTTGCCGGGTACGGTGACGGTTGCCACGGTGTGCGGGCGCTTTTATGCCATGGACCGCGATAAGCGGTGGGAGCGCGTGTCGCAGGCTTTTGACGCCATCGCGCACGGACAGGGCGCCGCATTCGATACGGAGGCTGCCGCCATAGAGGCCGCCTATGCCGGCAAGGAAACTGATGAATTCATCAAGCCGGCGGTGATCGGCGGCTATCAAGGGATGAATGCGGCTGACGGCGTGCTGACGGCGAATTTCCGCTCCGACCGCATCCGCGAGATTTTGCAGGCTTTCGTCTTGCCGGATTTTGCCGATTTCGATCGCGGCGATTTCACGCCCGTGACAAACACCGCGACGATGACCGCCTACGCCGATTATTTCGAGCCTTACGTGAAGGTTTTGTTCCGTCCGCAAACGATGGACAACATCTTCGGCGAGATTGTGGCGCGCGCGGGGCTGAAACAGTTGCGCGCGGCAGAGACCGAAAAATATCCGCATGTCACCTTCTTTTTCAACGGCGGTCGCGAAGCGGCTTATGAGGGGGAGGAGCGCCTGCTCGTCGCCTCGCCGAAAGTGGCGACCTATGATCTGCAACCTGAGATGTCGGCGGTGGAGCTGACGGACAGGTTGCTGGAAAAACTGCCCGAACAGGACGTGGTGATTTTGAATTTTGCCAATCCCGATATGGTCGGGCATACGGGCAGCCTCGGCGCCGCGATCAAGGCGGTGGAAACGGTGGATGCCTGTCTCGGCCGCATCGCGGCGGCGATCGAGGCGCTGGGCGGCGTTCTGCTGGTGATCGCCGATCACGGCAATGCCGAGCAGATGTTTGACGAAGCCACGGGGCAGCCGCATACGGCGCATACCACCAATCCCGTGCCCTGTATTCTGGCGGGGTATCGCGGCAATCTGGCGTTGCGCGGCGGCGGCGTGCTGGCCGATGTCGCGCCGACGATGGTGCATATCCTCGGTTTGCAAAAACCGGCGGAGATGACGGGCGCTTCGTTGCTGGACGTCAAGGACGCCGATGCGGCCTGACGTGCTTAAAAAATAGACAAAGAGAAGAAAGAAGAAAAACATGAAAAAAGCAAAGCTGGTCATCCTGCGTCACGGGCAAACCGCATACAACAAGCAACATCTGATGACCGGCAAGCGCGACGTGCCGCTGACCGAGGCCGGAGAGGAACAGGCGCGCGCAGCGGGAAAGTTGCTCGACGGTTTCGTTTTCGACCACGCCTATAGCTCCAACCTGTCGCGCGCCTTTAATACGGCGGCGCTGGCGCTTGGCCAGACGACAGGCAACGACCACCTGAAAAAACCGGACGGCACCTGGCACATTATTCAGGACGCGGATATCGCCGAGCTGGATACCGGCGCCTTTACGGGCCGCAACCATAAAGAGGATCCCGAAATCGTCAATTTCAAGCGCGGTTTTTACAAGCCCCTGCCGGGCGGCGAGAGCCAAAAGGACGTGGTCGACCGCGTGGAGCGCTTTTTCAACACCCATGTGCTGCCCAAGCTGGCGGCGGGGGAGAACGTACTGGTCGTGTGCCATGCCGGCATCGTGCGCGCATTCGATTTTGTTTTAGGCGTCGACGAGATTCCGGCGGACGGCGCGGCAAGTCCCGGCCCCCGCAGCATTCCCAATGCGACGCCGCAGGTGTTTGAATACGAGAACGGCAAGCTCATCCGCTCCTTCCGGATCGACAACCCGAAAGAACTGGAAGCGGCCAATCAAAACAAGCCGGCGCAGGACGCGCCGAAGCCGAAAAACAATTTTCCGGGCAACAGGTAACCTTTCATGAAATACTTTTATTTTATTCCCTTTTTCTTTGTGCTGGTGGCGGCGCCGCTGATTGCGGCCAAGGCCTCAGATGTTAAAATCGTGCGCAAGGAAACCATTCTGGCCAAGGACATCAACCTGCCGCAATACGGCAATTTTGACGAAGTGACCGGACGCTCCGTCGAATTCGATGCCCTGATGCAGCAGTTCGTGCCGGATACCAACCGCTTGCTGGCCGTTTATATCGATAAAGACGATCTTGACACCATCGCCGAGAACCCGCAGGCGGGTTTCAGGAAATACATCATGGTGCAAACCCTGAAACAGGGCATTGTGATCAACGGCGACGAAGATTTTGCGGAAATGAAAAACGCTTTCGCAAAGGAAATGGACGCGCTGTCTTTCTCCGACAGTCCCGAAGTCGGCAATATGCTCAACAACATTTCCGATTATGTGCAAAAAAATTATCATACCGATATGCGCATGCAAGTAGGGGAAAGCCGCAATCTCGGCCGCATCGTGGATACGGCAGACCGCGTCGGCTTCCTGACGATCAGCAACTACGGCGTGGCCTCGGCGGAGGGGGTGCAGGATTACCCCGTTGCCGGTGTGGCGATCGTGCAGAATGTAAAGGGCCGGTTGTTGTTTATCTATGCGTATCTGAGCGATTACAAGAACGAGCAGGAAATCGACTGGGTTAAGGCGACCGGCCTTGCTTTCGCTGATCAGGTCGCGCGGGCGAATATGTCGGAGGATGCCAGGCTGACCGAGCGCGGCTCTGCCGTGCGCACCGTCATTCTGGTCTGCCTCGGCGCGCTGGGCGGGGTGATGGGCGCCATGCTGGTCATGAACCGCAAGCAGAAGGATACAGCCGTTTGATGTGGAAGGCTTATGCCGCGCTGGCGGCGCTTGTGGTGACGGCAGGTTGCGGCCATGCCCCCAGGGAAACGGTTTCGGATTCCGCAACGTCCTATCAGGTCGTCGGCGTGGCGACGCCGGGGGTGACGGGCGCGCGC
>Ga0206101_1000106_pt1 | contig 22471 bp, 34 predicted proteins | sample 1B0metagenome_FD_148613 | JGI IMG/M metagenome (GOLD analysis project Ga0206101, IMG submission 148613) | Enriched microbial communities from leaf-cutter ant dump, University of Wisconsin, Madison, United States - 1B0 | ecosystem: Environmental > Terrestrial > Nest > Insects nest > Nest dump... | reverse complement strand
TCAAGGGTTCCGTTGTGCGCTCCGATAATGTTTGAGAAGCGGAACGGATGGGCATTCTCCTCAGTCACATCCCCGATTGTCGCCCAACGATTGTGTCCGAGAAGGAGTTTCTTCTGGTGCTCCTCGATAGGCTTCATCAGTTTATTGTCGTTGAGTATGTAGTACGGATCACCGACGGATTTAACCAGCAGCGGCTTGTTTGCGCCACGGTATGCGGTTGCAACACCAGTGCTGTGCGGGCCACGAACGGAGGAGAACACCAACATGTTCAAGAAGGTGTCCGTCTCACTTTTAGCCAGGCAGCCCGCTGCTCCTACTAGACCACACATTAATGATGCCTCCGCCAGTTTCGGAATGATACATAGGCCACATACACACAGTACACGACCACGAACAGGATAGGTGCAGCTAGAATAACGGCTGTGAGATTGGCGTCAGTCATTCAACAAGCCTCCCCGGAAGTGTCTTACCTGCCTGCATGTCGTTGATCCTGTCAAAGAACCAAGTGACACAGGGGCTGCCAGTTTCAGCAATTTCAGGGTGCGGCTGATAGCACAGCATGTTCAGCTTAGGATACGCACACGCTTCGACCTCTATCAGCGGCTCACCACCTTCCTTGCGATGGAACACACCGTCAGCGTTGATGAAACGAGTGGCCTGTTGCCCGTACCCCATGAACACAGCACCCGGAGCCATTCGCATGACCTGATGGTGCAGGGACGTAACCCGTATCGACCCTTCGTGCTCGACAAGAGACATTGTATGGGACCGACCGTGACCATCAACATCCTGCCACAGTTTCCCACCCGCCAGCACATTTAGAAGCTGGGCACCACGGCAGATACCGACATGAAGCACGTCCTTCGCCTCGTTGTAGACCCCAACCTCCATGTCGTCCCGGTCTTTGGAGAAGTACACACTACGATGAGGCTCCTCCCCGTACAACGCAGGGTTCACATCCTCCCCGCCAGTGTAAACCACAACACCAGCATCATCCAGCTTCTGCACAGGACGAAACCCGTACTCGCTGAACATTGCTGCAATGTCGTAGTCAAAAGCTCCCGGCAGTACGAGCACGTTCTTGTTCCGTTCTGTCATTGCATCTCCTTTCAAGGTTAAATAGGTATTCCACCACTCGGTCAAAGTCAATTACCGCAACATCAAACGGTCCGAAGGTCCCCTGCTTCGTCACCCTCCGACCAAGTGCAGCCAACTCATCCGGCATCCGGCACCCTGCGCTTCGCCTCCGATCACCGACACGCCACATCGTATCTAAACCGCCGTCCCTGCACGTGTTGGTGGCAAAGGTTTTGTCAGTCCTGTGCGTGAATACTCCGTTCGAGAAGTTAACTAGCTCTTCAAGAGTGGTCGGAGCAATCGGGAAGTGGTTGAGGTTGTTGTCGAAACTCCGTTCAAGCCCCTCTTCGGTGCGGTCAAGAAACACACAGGCCACAAACGCAAGAGCTTTAGGCACACCCTTGTCCACCAATTCCTTCCATATAAGTAAACTCCCAGGCATTTCATGGGTGAAACGACCGGCCTGTAGGAAAGATTGCAGCAACATAGTGTAGTGGTCTAGGTCTGGGCCGTGTATAAGAAAGCCGTTGTTCCACACCCACTCCGGATCATTCATGCGGTTGTCCGCAAACGGAAGAAGCTGCCGCCACGGAGAGGCTGACGGGTCTAGCATCCACGACAAGAACGCAATCTCTGCATCACGGCGGTCATCCTTCCGTAAGAACAGCCCGAAGAACAGGACCAGTGCGTGCTTGCTGTAGTTTACCTCTGCGTAACACGCTTCAGCCGGTCGGTAGAGTATCTCGTCACTGCCCTTTTCCTTGTACGCAAAGGAGGCGTTTGATTTTCTACTTCCCCTCGCCTTGCGCAAAGATTGGATGATTATTTCGGTGTCCTTTTCTTTCATACCTACTCACCCTTCCACATGCTGTGGAGTTTCTTGGACCAAACAGGCAGAGCCTTGACAAACTCTGATGTATGCCCGTGGTTCTTCGAGTAGTTCCACTCATCTGCCTCATCCCTAGTGTGGTAAAAGGCATCGTGCTCGCAGCGGAGGTAGAGGAAGATGTTGTTACCGCTGTTAAGATTGGTGAAGGGACCGGCCAACATGAAGAACCCGCAGTCGGACAGCAAGGTGTCGAACACCTCGGCCTGCACTTCGTTGAGAGCTACCAGCGTAAGGTTCCCACCACGAAAGCGTTCCTTGTTTGTCAGATACGCCTTGGCAGCATCAATATCCTTTTGTGCGTAGCCCCCGTCTTCCTTCTGGTAGAAGGAAGACACGATGTTAATGCCGCAGCATTCCGGGAAGCTGGATGTCATTAGCTGAATGGTCATGGTGATCACCCTTGTACGAAGATGAAGTGAAGCAGCCCGTGCCACAACAGCGTCGTAGATACCAGCCACCAGAAAGGAGGTAAGAGAATTGGCGAGTTGCGGGGAAAATTATACAGCCCCAGCAGCGCACCAAGTATTGCCAGCAAAAGATCGTTGCTCATATGTCCTCCATCATTACTAAGGCGCTACCTTTCTTTGACACGCAGATAATCAGGCAACAAGTTCGCACGCTGTTCAAAGGTTAATGATGCGCTCACCTTCTCCACCGAAGCGTACCAGCGTTCTATTGCCTGACAGTAGCGGGGACTAAAACCCTTCATGTTTGGGTTGCGCACCTTCTTGTACGCACTAGTGTCTAGCCAATACGTTTCAGATAGTCTGACAAGACCGTATGCCATGTCACAAAATCCCCGTGTCTGCAAAGGTCCGGGTCTTGCGCCACTTGTTGTCGTCAATGATGTAATCCTCCTCCCGCTCACCGTAGCGATACGTGCGGAAGTTGGTGACAAACTGGACAGGCTTGCCGTGGTCATCCCGTTGCCGCACGATGTGGCTATCGCCTTCGCAACAGCTTTCAACCGGACACGACGCCAGTATCTTGTGAACACCGTCACGCTTGGACACGTCGTCGTATGCCCCTTGCACCCAATGGTGGCGACCAGTATTGTACTCAACAAGGTGTGCTTGGTTCACCTTGCCGTTGCTGGCGAGTTGCGTGTTTTCGTACATGGTTCATTCCCCTTCGCTGTCATTTGCTGCAAGAATAGTGAAGAACATGTGTGCGTTGTGAATGAGTGCCTTCATATCTCCACTTGCGTGTCTCGCCATCTGCCTGTACCGCTGAATGGTCAGGGACAGTGGGACGTTGGCTTGCTTTGTCCGTTTCATGTCTGCCTCCTTAGCGCATGGTGTGGCAGGCATTACGACGCAACGCCCTAGGAATGGGGCCGCCGAAGCAACCGTAGGTAGGTGCCGCTGCATGGATAGGATTAGGGTTGCTGTCTAACCGTGTGACCCCATCCTTGCTTATCTCGAACCGCTGCCCAAGGGAATTGGTAAGGCAGTAAGGTCCGTCAATCGCACTCACTTCGGAGACGATGCTGTTAAGCGTTTTCATAGTGTAACTCCCTGTCCATGTGGCGTATGGACAAGCTAGTGTTAATGAGATACAGCCTCGCCACTGGCTGCAAGCGAACCAAAGCCAACTCCCTATCAGACAAAGGGACTGGCCGTGGGATAATGGGAAGGCGAGTTACTTTCATAACACACACTCCGTAAGGTGGACACATGGAGAGAGGCACTACACGTTAATGCAATGCCTCCCCTTTCTGTTCACCAGCTTAGGCCGGGAGACGATTGGCCGGAACCTTGTCAACCAACGCAGCCAGCGCCGCTTTAGTATGCAAGGCAAAGGCGCGGTCGCCTTCAGACATTTCTTCCAGCTTGTTGTCGATCGTGGTAACAAGCCCCTTGAGGCGACGCAGCAGCATTTCCGCGTCAAACTCCTGTTGTGTGACTTCCTTGGTGTAGTCCCAGAAGAACACTTCCGAAGCCGCAACAATACGCCAATCGGCATCTTCGCGGGTCTTTGAAAGCCGGAAACCTTCCGTCACCTTGCCATCCTTTTCAGACTTGGCCCAATAGACCGGGCAAAACTGGGTGACATAAAACTTGAACGCCTTTGCCCGCGATTGCTTCGGAAGGGCGAAGAGCAGGCGGGTAAGGTGCGTGCAATCGCCATATTCCTTCGCGTGGAGCATGGCTTGGATAGCAGCGTCATGCACTTCCGTGTCCAGTTTCGCACCAGCCTTGCCAATGCGAGTGATAGCCGCGGAAAGCGTCTTTGCAGATACGATATTCATGGTCCGTTCATCCTTTCGATGAAAGAGAATGAGAAGCAAAAGGTTGATTGTTAGTGTTTTGTATAGCGAGTTACCCCGCTTGAGGCTACACCAGCTAATATCACTGAAGGGCTAGCTTATCCCGTGTCGCCTTTATATGCACGGGTATCGGCTAGACATTGCCTTGCTCACCACGGATTTAACCCCCTTTTAAAGAACAAAGAGAGAACCGCAGACTTCAGCCCATGGGATGACTTTACGGCGGGCCGGAACCCTGCCGCTACCCCTGACAAAGGGAACCCGAACAAAGAGTGAACGCCTTACGGCAACCAGTTCACCCTCCACCTATCGCGCATTCAAGCGGCTGTCAACCCGCCCTATGCAAAGCTCGCACAACCCCGCACAGTCAACATAGGCTATACGCCACTAAGTCAACGCTCAAGGTGTGCACCATGCCCGCGCCCATCGGTGAGGCTTGGAGGCTCCCGTTGTATGTGGCATCGCCCCTAGGGGTTCAGCAAGCCGGGTGGCATCGCATGGGGAGGATAATGACAAGGAAATGTGGCGAAAATAAGGCGAAACGGTGGCGAGAATAAGGAATTTGTCGAGTTGTGTCGAGCGAAGATAACAGTGTTACGGATCAACGGGTTAAGGAATGAACGTGGTTTCATAACATGGGGAGGTGTAACACACCCAGACCGCCCAAGGAATGAACAGCCATTCACTACATGAGGGGAACCGACTGATACATGAAGGAATGAACCGACATTCATATTGGATTGAGAATGAGACGCAGGAAGAGGAGGCTTGGTTGGACGGGAGCAACATGAAGTGTTCAGTTTAGGGTAGGGGTGGGTACGGTGGGTGCAGGGGGGATGGGGGTGCCCATAGTGCAGGGTGAATTACAACCGGAGATTTTTCTGCAAAAATTTGGCTGGAAACCTGGGTTTGTGAAAATAAACGCAACTTTTCGCTCAACCAATGCATTTTCCCTATTGACACGGTTTTCTGAAAATGGTATAATAGTATATAAGGAAAGGGGATAAGAACACACGTTGAGTCCTGCCCCAGCGCATCCAACGTGAACATTATCGCTCAACCCTACAGTGTTAAAGAAAACCACTAGTTTACCACTATCGGTACTCCTTTACCTGTTTTTGTCGTTCTTTACCTGTTCATTAAGACTGAACATGGTTGCAGCGTACGCTGAGTCGATGTTGAGTTCATGGTATTCCTTACCATTTAAGCCATAAAAGGGATTATTTGACTATGTCCACTTTCAGGAATGATATGAACTCACGGTACACTCGGGCTCTCTTCATAGACCAGACCGAGGGTACGGATCGTGATGTAGCCATATACACCCTTGCCAGCACGGATTTCGACGATCCCAAGACCGGGAAGCACTATCCCTCTCTCTATCGCCTCTACATGGACCTGGCTGACCCTACTGAATGGGACTTTGCCAACCTGTACTTCGAGGATTACGACCACTGGACTATGATTACCGAGTCTCCGTGGTTCAAACCAGTCATCCAACGGTGGAGGAAGGAGCTGGACCTCAAAGTTAGGGCACAGGCTCTCAGAGCCATCAGGGAGCTTGCTGGTCAAGACGGCAAAGATAAGCTAGCTGCTAACCGCTTTCTCGTAGAAAAGGGCTACGTGGCCTCCTATGAGGCTCCTAGCAGGCGTTCTAGGGCAGGGCGTCCATCAAAGGATGAGATTAAACAGGAAGCAGAGAAGCTGTTTTCGTCTTCCCGAGAAATCGAGGAGGATTTCAACCGGCTCTCCGACAACCTCAAGATGAATTAACATGGCAAAGCAACTGACAGACGGCTCACTGGCCGTAATTCTTGTAGAAGGGAACGATCCTGTGGGCATTCTTGCTGATGACGGGTCAATGAACGTCGCAATTACGGACGATACCGGTATCTATACGCCGGGCGGGGCTGTCAGAGTCACTATGACTGACGGGGACGGGAACTTTGCTGTGGCTGTTGTCGATCAGCAGGTGCTTTCTGCCGTAGACGTGGACGGAACTACAAAATCTGTCACCATCACCATTGAAAATGGGGCTATTACAGCCATCACAACTGTTGAAGAGGACTAACCATGAGCCGTTTCTTTAAGACTGTGCTGGCTATCTCCGTTATTGCCTCCTTTTCTGTCTTTGCAATAACGTCTCCCTACCGCCACCACCAAAGGCCTGAGTCCTCGTACAAGAATAGCGTGGTTCGCCTTCTCTGTGGAGAGGGGGTTGGTACTGGCACCCTCATTGACCAGACCCGAGTTCTTACCGCTCGGCATGTGGTTGAAGGAGTGAAGGACTGTTCGGCCAAGTTTGTGACCGGCAAGGATACCCCGGCCCATGTTGTGTGGGTCTCCTCGACAGACGACCTGGCCATCCTTCAGATTGAGCCTACAGATCAGGCAACCCCCCTCCCTGTGTCTTGCCGGGCTCCGGTTGAGGGCGAGGAAATCCGGGTGATTGGTATGCCGTTGGATGTAGCTTGGTTCGTCTATACCTGGGGTCATGTGGCAGGGGGTCAGTTCAATCCTAAGCTGAATGAGCACGACACCGCGCTTCTTGACCTGACCGTCTATCCAGGCAATTCAGGCGGCCCAGTCATTGATAATACCGGGCATGTGATTGGTGTTCTTGTCGCCATGTACGTTGCATACGGTGTTGACGGCATGAGTGTCATGGTCCCCTCTTCTGTCCTGTGTGCGCAAAAGGATGTCTAATCGATGGGAGCTAAATACCGTAATACCCGGTCCCATTATCCGAAGCCAGAAGTCCTAGAACGGCAGCAGCGTGGAGCAACAGGGCCACAGGGGGCTACTGGTCCAGCCGGGGCAGATGGTTCAGACGGTCCTCAAGGACCACAGGGACCAAAGGGTGATAAAGGCGATACCGGAGACACCGGCCCTCAAGGTCCAAAAGGTGATGATGGTGCTGCGGGTCCTAAAGGGGATAAAGGTGACACTGGTGATACAGGCCCACAAGGACCCGCCGGTGCTGACGGGGCGGACGGAGCAGATGGCCAAGGTGTTCCTACTGGCGGCGCTGCCGGGCAAGTCTTAGCCAAGATCGACGGGACTGACTACAACACCGAGTGGGCGGACCAAACGGGTGGGGAATGGGGCGACATAACTGGCACGTTGGCTGACCAGACTGATTTACAGAGCGCCCTGCACGATAAGCTAGACTCGGATGAACTAGAAACAGGAACATGGACGCCTACACTAACTTGCGCTAGTCCAAGCGATTTATCTGTAACATATATTACCCGAGCAGGAACCTACTCCCGCAAGAAAGATGAAATCACTGTTTCAATGCAAATTGCCTGCACCCCAACATTCTCTACTGCATCAGGAGATATAGCGATCTCAGGGCTTCCCTTTTTAGCATTGACAACGCAGGGAAATTTTATTGGCCCAGCGTATTTTTCTGGTGTTAACGGACCGAGTGGACGTTATACAGTGCTAGGAATTGTCCGTCCTGCCACATCTCCTGACCGTATAAGTCTTTGGGGCATTGGTATTGGCGTGAGTGGTGCCCCTATCTTAATCACAAATCTGACTTCCGGTGCTTCTTTTTCTTTTCAGACAAGTATCACTTTTGTGAGGCAACCATGAAGAAGGAAACGGTTTTAAAAACAATAGAGATTACGAATGTTGCTGTGTTCTTCTGCATTCAAAAGCGAGTGATAGATGATGACGACCGTGTTTTAGTGTCTGAAAACCACCGATTTTCTATTCCGACCGAGGGCGAGTTTGAAGGCAGTTTTGCTCCGGTAGAGCCACATATCACAAGCCTCGGGTTTCCTACTCTAAATCAGAGCGACAAGGATTGCATGAAAGCAGCCCTTCTAGTAGCCAAATCTCTGCCATCGTTTGTCGCACAAGAAGGGGGGATGTAATGACTTACTTGCCAATAGGCGGTGGATCAGCGAACTAACTAAAGGAACTAGATGTCTAAGACCAAGAAGGACATGATACGTGAACGGGCAGAGAACGATCTGAAGTTCTTCATTAACCTTGTTCACCCGCACAGAGTCCTCGGCCAGGTGCATGAAGACCTGATTGACTGGTGGGATCGCTCAGATGCCAAGAGCCACCAACTAGCTCTTCTTCCTCGTGACCACATGAAGAGTGCATTGATTGCTTACCGAGTTGCACACCGCATAACCAAAAACCCCGCCCTTCGTGTGATGTATATTAGTGCTACAGAAGGTCTGGCAGTTAAGCAGCTCAAGTTCATCAAAGACATCCTCCTGTGTGATAACTACCGACGCTACTGGCCAGAGATGGTCAACCTGGAAGAGGGTCGGAGAGAGAAGTGGACTGAGTACGAAATCGCGGTGGACCACCCGACCCGTAAAGCCGAGTCCATCCGAGACGCCACGATCTTCACTGCTGGGTTGAACGCCACACGTACCGGCTTCCACGCTGACATCGTTGTCCTTGATGACCTTGTTGTTCGTGAGAATGCTTACACTGAAGACGGAAGAAGCAAGGTACGGGCTCTCTATTCGCTCCTTGCCTCGATTGAAGCAGCAGAAGCACAAGAATGGGTAGTCGGCACCCGCTATGATCCTCGTGACCTGTACAATGATATGGTGCAGATGGAATACGAGGTCTACGACGACAAGACCGGAGAAGTTGTAAGTGCAGAACCTCTATACGAAAAGTTTGAGCGGCAGGTCGAAGATGCCGGAGACGGAACTGGAACCTTTCTGTGGCCTCGTCAACAAAGAGCGGACGGCAAGTGGTTCGGCTTCGACAGAAAAATCCTTGCAAAGAAACGGGCACAGTATCTTGACAAGACTCAGTTCAGGGCTCAGTACTATAACGACCCGAATGACGCCTCCACTGCTGGAATTACTCCTTCTTTCTTTCAGTACTATGATCGTGCGTTTATAAAGCGGCGAGACGGTCATTGGCACTACAACAACAACCGGCTGAATGTCTTTGCTGCAATCGACTTCGCCTACAGCCTGTCAAAGAAAGCTGACTTCACAACCATCGTAGTTGTTGGCGTTGACTCAAAGAACAATTACTACATACTCGACATTGAACGCTTCAAGACTCAGATGATAAAGGAGTACTTCGAGCGGATCATGCAGCTCTACATCAAGTGGGACTTCCGTAAACTCCGTGCTGAAGTTAATGCTGCCCAGGAAGTGATTGTCAAAGACCTTAAAGAGAACTACATCAAACCGAACGGTCTGGCTCTCTCCGTTGACGAAGCTCGACCTAATCGGCACCAAGGCAAGAAAGAAGAGCGCATCGAGGCGACACTCGTTCCTAAATACCAGAACTTACAAATGTGGCACTACCAAGGCGGTAACTGCTCAGTTCTGGAAGAGGAGTTGATCCTACAGCGTCCGCCACATGACGACGTGAAAGATGCGCTGACCGCCTGTCTTGACATTTGTGTCCCACCGTCATCGCCTAGGCAAGGTCTTAGGTTAGACACTGGCCCCTACTTCCACGGAAGATTTGGTGGTGTTTCGTAAGAGGTAATTAGATGGCCGGAAAGGTCTTGGAACTAAACGATCTCATTGACAAAGATCAAATGGGATGCAGCATCGCCTCTCAGTGGGTGACGTGGAAGAACTCTCGCATTGAGCGGGAGACCTTGTGGGAAGAGGTCCGTCGGTATATCTATGCTACTGACACGACCTTCACGTCGAATGGCTCTTTACCGTGGAAGAATAAAACCACCGTTCCTAAACTCTGCCAGATCAGAGACAACCTTTATGCGAACTACATCGCAGCCATGTTCCCGAAGCGTAACTGGATTACGTGGGAAGGCGACACAGTTGATGATGAGCTGAAGCAGAAGCGGGACGCCATCGAGAACTACATGAACTGGGCGGTTGAGCGTAGCCAGTTCCGGCAGGTGATTGAGAGCCTACTTCTTGATTACATAGACTATGGCCGCTGCTTCGGCATTCCTATCTGGGTTGACCAGCGAGTGTCCAGTGCAGAGGATGGCAGCGGCACTAAGATCGGCTATGTCGGCCCCTCCATTCAGCGTCTTAGCCCGATGGACGTGGTCTTCAATCCGATTGCCCCTTCAGTTGAGCAGTCTCCAAAGATTGTCCGATCCTTCATCACTGTGGGTGAAGCTGCTGAACTCCTGCAACGAGAGAGTGTCGATGAAGACGTGGATGCGTGGAAGGAAATCTTCAACTACCTGATGAATGTCCGACACAACGCCTCCTCCTTTGAAGGCGAGCTTAGGGTAGTTGACGGCTACTTCCAGATGGATGGTTTTAATTCCTTCCGGGAATATCTTCAGAGCAACTACGTTGAGGTTCTGACTTTCTACGGCGACTTGTTCGACATTGAGAACAACCAGCTTCTCAAGAACCACGTCATCATGGTGATGGACCGTCACAAAGTTGTAGCCAAGCGCCCTAACACATCGCTGTCTGGCACCGATAACATTGCTTCTGCTGGTTGGCGCAAACGTCAGGACAACCTGTGGTCTATGGGTCCTCTTGATAATCTGGTTGGTATGCAGTATCGCATTGACCACCTGGAAAACATGAAGGCAGACCTGTTTGACCTAACCACGTACCCTCCCCTAAAGATCAAGGGAGAGGTCAGTGACTTTACGTGGGCACCATTGGAGCGTATCTACATCGGAGACAATGGTGATTTGGAGTTGATGTCACCCGACGTGCAGGCACTCTCTGTCAACCTGGAAATTCAGCAGCTTGAAGCCAAGATGGAGGAGATGGCAGGTGCGCCGAAGGAGGCGATGGGCTTCAGAACTCCGGGTGAAAAGACCGCCTATGAGGTTCAGAGCCTAGAGAATGGAGCATCCCGTATCTTCCAAAGCAAGATCACACAGTTTGAGATTGAGGTTGTGGAACCCTTGCTGAACGGTATGTTGACTCTTGCCAAGCAGAAGATGGATAGCTCCACTGCGGTTCGTGTCTTCAACGACGACCAGAAGATCATCACCTTCAACGATCTGACAGCAGCAGACATTACAGGACAGGGGCGTATCAGACCCCTTGCAGCCCGCCACTTTGCAGAGAAGGCTGAGCAAATTCAGAACCTCTCTAACTTCTACCAGAGTGCTGCTGGTGCCGATCCTATGGTTCGCAACCACTTCAGCTCTATCGGTGTCGCTAAAATGATTAGTGACCTTCTTGATCTGGACAGGTTCAATCTGGTATCTGAGAACATTCGTATTCTTGAGCAGAGTCAGGCGCAGACCTTGTCTAACGTGGCCCAGGAACAGGCGGCTAATGCAACCATGACTCCTGCCGGTTTGGAGCCGGATGACACAGATCAAGATTTCTGAGGCGATTAATGGGACGAAGCCCGCCTGAGCTCGCAAGAAAGTACCAAAAGACTTATCGCGAAAAACATCCAGATCGTATTTGGACCTCTCGTAAGCGCAATGAGTTGCGTAAGAAATTCAATATGACTTTGGAGGAGTGGTTTGATCTTATGGAGCTTCAGCAACATCGTTGCGCAATCTGTGGTCAACATGATGATGAGCATTGGCAGGCGTTGCATGTGGACCATAATCACAAGACTGGCCAAATACGAGGTTTGTTGTGTAACAAGTGTAATCGTGGGCTAGGCTTCTTTAATGACGATCCAGACCTGCTTAAGAAAGGTCTTGAATACTTGGTCAAAGCAGACGAGGATTTTGTGAATGCACAACCGCCTACCGCTTGAGTTGGTTAAAGACTGCACAACGGATAAACAAAAAGAAGACGTAGAGGCTCTGTTTAGAAACAACCGGCGCCTTCTTGCAACGATGGAGAAAGCACTTCTGCGTAGGGTAGAGTCTCTCCATCAAGAGGAAATTCGTCCAGAGGAGTTTGATAATCCTGCTTGGGCGACTAAAGCGGCCTACCGACTCGGGCAGGTTCGCGCACTACAAGATGTAATCAAACTCCTAAACTGGGAAAAGTAATGACTGAGAATACTAGCACGACCAATGCTACGCTTTTCGATGATAACGCCAACCCCTCGACACCGGAAGTTCCTGAAGGAGCCTCGGCTCTGGACATTCTAGTTGGAGAGGGTAAGAAGTTCAAGACCGTGGAAGACCTTGCACGCGGTAAGTTGGCAGCGGATACTCACATTCAACAGCTCGAAGCCGAGAATGCACAGGCCCGTAATGAACTTAAAACGCGACTTACACTCGAAGAGTTCCTTGACAAAATGAACACTCCTAAAGAGCCTGAACCCAAACCCGAGCAACTTAATCCTAACCCCGGACAAGAAGCTGGATTGGAAAAAGCCGCACTTACTACTGAGCAGTTGGAAGCCCTTGTTTCTAACCGCATCAATGCCGAACGACAGAAGGAGGCGGAGAGCCGCAATCTTCGTGATGTCCAGTCTCATCTGGTGTCAGCTTTCGGCCCTAACTACACACCCAAACTTAGAGAGATCGCTTCTCAGCTCGGGGTAACAGAAGAGTACCTTAACCAGACCGCTGCAAAGACCCCGTCAGTGTTTCTTCGTCTGGTCGGTATTGGGGACTCCAACTCTGGTAAGGTGCAGCCTCCTTTGACTCCACCTGCTACGAGTTTCAACTCCTCGACAATCCCTTCTAACTCTGGGGAAAAGACGAAATCGTACTACGATCAGATTAGAAAGACTGATCCGAAGCGGTATCGCTCTCTTCAGGTTGAGATGCACAATCAGGCTCTAAAGTTGGGTCCTGCTTTTTTCAAATAACAACTATAGGATAAACTAGAATGAGCGGTTTCGCTACTAATACGACCGAGCATCTTATCCGTTCGGAACTTTGGTCTTCGCAGATCAAAGAAATCCTTGAAGATGAGTTGCTCGCTATGCAGTTCGTGGATTGGATCACGGATTTTCCTGACGGTAGACTCTACTAATTGTTGATTTAGTATTGCCGTCAATAAACTTCGCTATATGCTGGAAACCCCTAAAACCTGAGCTACTCATACGTAAAAATGCTCATGGGTAAAGTCCCCACTGTGGGAGGGCAATCAGCAGGAAAGATGAGACCTATAATGCAAGACACTGATCTCGCATGGTTGGGTGGTTACTGGGACGGAGAAGGCTCCATTGCTCTGTTCACCCATACCGAAAGAACTGGAAACACAAAAATCTGCCCGACTGTTTCTGTCATTAATACAGATATAGCTCTGGTTAACAAAAGCCGGAAGATACTAGAGGAGCTTGGGTGCAACTTCGTTCTTCACGAGCGGAAGCCAAAGAACACTAGGCATAGCACGGCTTGGGTGCTTACTACTCGAAACCAAGACTACATCATAAAATTCCTTACGGCTGTAAGTCCCTATCTGTGGGGCGAGAAGAGGCAAAAAGCAGAAATCCTTTTGGACTATTGCCAACGTCGAAGCGCTAAGATAAGGCGTCTTCCATCAGCCGGGTCAACTCCTTACGATGAGTCTGACTGGAAGTTTGTAGACGAGTTTAAGAAGGCGAATATTCGAGTTTCCAACAATCATCGTTCCTCAACGACTACACGCGAAGCACTTGAAGAGTGAAGATATAGTCTACTCCTGTGGGAAACTACAGGTATAAATGGATACCATCAACATTCCGAGCCTTGGTCAGGCTGAAGTTCTGGACTACGAGGAAGGTCAGGCTGTTCGTTATCAGGCGTTCGATACGGGCAACTTCACGTTCTCTATCACGGAATACAAGCAGTCGGCCACGTACATCACGAACAAGATGAAACAGGACAGCTTCTATATGTCCCGTCTTGTCAGCTCCTTTGTTCCCAAGCAGGCTCGTGCGCTTGCGAAGGCGATGGAGAACGATGTGCTTGCGGTTGGTCCCAACTCCCAGGTTTCTGGTCAGACGAACAGCATCAACGGTGCAGAGCATCGCTTTGTTGGCTCAGGTCTGAACGAGACCATCTCTGTGAAGGACTTTGCCAAGGCTCTGTACGCTCTTCAGAAGGCCAACGTCCCGGCGACGAACCTTGTTGCCATCGTTGATCCCTCGGTCGAGTACACCCTTAACACCCTGACGAACATTGTGAACGTCAGCAACAACCCCCGCTGGGAAGGCATCGTCTCTGACGGTTTCTCGACGGGTACTCGGTTCGTTAAGAATATCTACGGCTTTGACGTTTATGTCTCGCAGAACCTCCTTACAGGTACGAACGAAACCATCGGCGGTGTAACGACTGGTGCTGGTGTCGCCAACCTGTTCTTCTCTGCGGCTCCGGACGTCCTTCCCTTCGTCGGTAATCTGCGCCAGCCTCCCAAGGTTGACTCGGAATACAACAAGGACTTGCAGCGTGATGAATATGTGACGACTGCTCGTTGGGGCTTCAAGACCTATCGTCCTGAAAACCTTGTCGTTGTTCTGACGGATACGGACCAGGTTTCGTAACCTACTGAGAAAGGAATAATGACAAATGGCTAATGTTAACTGGAAGAACGCCGATGGGCTCTTCGTCAAGTTTGGCCGTAATGAAGGTGAAACTGGGGTAGCGGGCGAGTTCCGCTATCACGGCCCGGAAGCTGTGGCTGAGTTTAAACTTGACCTTACGTCCCTCGGCTCGGATGCTGTCTTGGATTACAACTTCGTGATCCCGGAAGGTGTCCGTGTCTCTAAGGTGGAAACGGTGATCGAAGAGACCCCTGTTTCTGCTGGTGGTGCAAATTGGAACCTCGGCCTTTGGAATGCAGACACCCTTGCGGTGTTTGATGCCGATGGTCTGATTGTTGCGGCGGACGGTGAAATCGGTGGCGACGCTGGTGTCGTGACTGAATACACGAACGGTTCTACGGACAGTGGTGCAGAACTTGGCAATGTGACTGCCTCTGCCTACCTACTGTCTGCTTCTGCCGATACTAGCACGTTCTCTGCTGGTGTTCTGAACGTCCGCGTCTACTACTACAAGCCGTAACGGGGAGGACTAATTATGGCCCTTGTCCCGAAAGAAGTGTCAAAGCTGGCGGATACTAACCAAGTGCCCCAGATTGGGGATAGACAGCCTGCTGTTGCTGCGGTCGCTGTCTCCACTGGTATCGCCAACAATGCAGATGAGACGGACCTCGTTGTCCTGAAGTCTGAATACGACACCGCAGTTGCGGCAATTAACAGCGCCTTGGCAGCCCTGCGTTACCACGGCCTTATTAAAGAGTAATCACATACATGACTAAGCATCGCCATCTTATTGACACAGACAAACACGAGCCGTATGGTATCGAGGATGCTGAAGCTGGCGATGTGTATGTGCTTGATGGAGAAGGTGGGGGAGAATGGAAAAAGTTCTCTCCTGCCGACTCTACCCTCTCTGCATGTTACGTAGAAGGGGATAACGACCACCCGTCTAGTGAAGTCGAAGCTAGGCAGGAGTCTTTGCTGAAATTCAATCCAGAGTCCAAGCTAATCAAAGGATCGTGGCTGAGTTTCGCAGACAATACTTTTACCTTTAAACGCACGGGCACTGCTCGTATCTACTCTACCGTGAAATTTACTGGCCCGGCCCAACCCAAACCTGCATTGGTGTACGTCTGGCTCAAGTACAATAACCTGCCCCTGCAATTCAGCGCAAGGGTATCTAAATTCAAAGCCCCTGCAACAGATGTGGTCCTTGATGTGGCCTTCCCCTGTTCAGAGAACTCAACCATGCAGGTCTTCTGGACGCACGACAGTGAAAGCAGCTCTATAGTGCCTTCTCAAGACAGCGCAGGAGACTACACAACACCATCTGCCACCCTCCTCTGCCTCCTGTACTAAGGAAACACCAATGTCCAACCATAAAGACCTGACTGGTTCCGACTTACACAGGATGATTGGTTCTGATACAGGTGGCGCCAACACAGTCTTCATTGCAGACGGTAAAGGCAGCGGTTCATGGAAGCCTTATCCTATTGAAGACCTCACCTCTGCTGAGTTTCTGTACCTACAAGACACAAAGACACGAAGCTATCGCCCAAGAAATGACTCACAGTTCTCTCCGTTACACTTTTCGAGACAGGTGGTTAAGTTCGGGGATGCCTTGGAGCAGGTTAACGACCACGTAATCAAGGTCCGTAAGAGCGGGACTCTGTGCCTTAGTCTCCATCTCAATTTCTACCTTGGGATTGATTATACCAGCTCTTTGGATGGGAGCACTGAAGTCGCATTTCTTCCTGCTGGCGTAGTTCTTAATGAGGCCTATTCCTCCTGTCAAGCCGTGTTCTTTGAAGAGTTTGTAGACGGTGGACATAAGCCATTAGAGGCCTTGTTCGTGCAGAATGTCTCTGCTGGGGCTCAGTTCTCGCTTGGTCTGACTGGATGGGGAACCTACTCCACCAAGCCAGAAAAAGGGTACGGCGGCCTCCCCACTGTTCCAGCCTGCTCCCTTACTGCAATCTTCACAAACTGAGACTGTCATGGCAGACACCATCAAACACCACGTCCTCACTCGGTCCAATCTCCACACTCCGAAAGGCGTCACTACCGCGAAGAAGGAGGAGATTTATGTGGCAGATGGTAGTGGCTCTGGTTCTTGGCAGAAACCTGGCAACGGCAGTGCTACATCCTATGAAGGCTATGCTGCTGCCTACATCAAAGATGCTGAGGGCGGACTTAGCATTGATGTAGATATACCGTATAGTCAAGGCAATGACTGGATTTTTTACGCTCGTCTCGGTGATGGAAGCTCTCCTGCCCTGGTTAATGAATGGGGTGAGGATGACTCTGAGTACAGGTTTACAGTAGAGGGCGATCCGGTCTCAGAGCCTACAATACTTGAGTATAAAACCCCTATGGTAGGAGGAAATGCGCTTAGTATTGCAGCATCTTTTCAACTTTTTACAAACTCCCCGTTCAATGTTTTTAAAACTGCCTATTTATCTCCTGAAGTAGATGTAACACTAGAAGGTTTACTCTCCCCTGTCAGAGTAAATACCAGTAGGAATACCTACGCCGACACATACGTTCGTATCATTGCGCCAAGGGGATACTTGGTTTCCAAAGACGGGACATCGTTCGGGGTGTATGTAGAGTACGAAGAAGAGCAGGTTGTCTTAAATAGCGCAGGAGGAGGTTTCGCTCCACAAATTCCTGATGCCTTAAACGGACGTTTTCCAAACTTCGTTAATGCAGACTCGTGGGCTTTCGATGCTGTGGGTGATCAGCCCCTCTATGTTAAAGAGCAATCTTCTGGCGAGGTTACTTCCGCACTTGTGCTGTCCCGTATACGTCTGCCCTATAATGTTAAATATCCAGACGGAACATACCGACCTCTAACTTCTGACGAGGTTGTCAGTTTTGGTATCGACACAGAAGAAAACGCCTTTATCACCGGAGACCAGTTTACGTGTAATTTCGACGATCCGCACAACTGCCCGTCTCCATCCGATAGCATAGTCTCAACGTGGGGGTCGGCTTCTGTCACAAACACTATAACCACAGATCAAACGCCTCTTTCACCAGTGGTTTCCGTTCCAGATAGAGAGGACTTATTTAAGAAGACTCTGCTTGAAGTGTGGAGTCTTATGCGATCAAATAGCTACCTATTTACTGGTGGTAGCAGCAGCTCCAATCCTGGCGACCCAATCTTCTCCGTATCGAGTACTGGCTCTGCGTCATTTGACAGTTCATGCAGTACCCCCTTCTCTGACGCATCTTCCCATACGGCAACCTTCTACCTAAGGATCAGCAGCTTGCCAAATGGCGGATCGTCAATGGACTTCGACGATACTTTCCTAGATGGGCTGAGCGTTGGTGATTATGCGGATGACGTAGCCACTTCTGTTATGCGCGCTCCGACTGGACAGAACGCAGTGTTTGACATCCGGCAGACAAGGACAGTTTCTGACATTTTTAATAATCCACCTGTAACACAGACTTACACCTCTAACCCCTACTGTGGGTATCTTATTTGTAGTGTGCCGGAAGGTAATCCTTACTGCGAAGGGTCTCTTGAGGAGGCTTATACTCTGTTCCAGATAGGGGCAGACAATGCTTCCATTATTAAGCTAGAAGGGGCGCTATACTATATCACCTATGGAACCAAAGCAGAATACGATGAGGACGAAGAATGACCACGGCAGTCTTCGATAATGTCATTTCCTCTAGCCCCTTCATCTCTATTGTGAGCGGTGATCTTGTCTTCTCTCGTGCAGGTCTGGCCCACATACGCGCTGTTGCATCAGTCTCAACTGAAACAGAGGTATCTGCTGAGTCTCCTGCCCCAGTGGTGGTAATGACCCTAACCCTGAATGGCACTGCTGTTGCATCAAGGACTGTACGGCTAGGCTACGGAAACTTCCATGAGCAGCTAGTGGCAGATTTTGTATTTAGCAATGCAGTGGGAGCCGAGAATAAGTACACCCTTGAGCTGCACACTGACACAGATGACGTGAAGTTCGAGAAGACGGACATCCTTGATGTAGACCTCGGAGGTTTCGAGGATACTACCCCTCCCTGTTACACGGTTCCGCTCGTGGCTTATATAGAACTATTCTAAAGGAGAACATATGCCTAAGATCACAAGAGGTTTCCGAAACAATAATCCCGGCAATATTGAAAAAGGTGATCCGTGGCAAGGCCTATGTAAGCCGGAGGATATGACCGATGTCCAGAAAAAGGAGCCTAGGTTTGCTGTCTTTGCCGCTCCTAAATGGGGTATCCGTGCCATTGCTGTGACCCTTATCACCTACCAGGACAAGCATGGACTCTCGACAGTGTCGGACCTCCTAAAGCGATGGGCTCCTGCATTTGAGAACAACGTCACCAACTACGCTAAGTTTGTAGCGGACAAGGCTGGGGTTGGTGTGGACGATCAGATTAACGTGCATGAATACGCGACCATGCGTCCACTGGTAGAGGCTATTATCCGGTATGAGAACGGCTATCCGACGCAAAAACTGCCGAAGGGATACGGGCCAGAAGTTCTTGATGAGGCTCTTAAACTTGCTGGCGTTAATCCTCCTCCTACATCTCTTGTTCGTGACTCTGTGGCCAAGGGACAGGCGGGAGTCGCCTCTGGTGTGGCGGGGACCACGGTAGCCTCGATGATTACAGACTCCTTGAACACTGCCTCTGCCCAGCTTCAACCACTTATTCCCTACGCTGAGGTATTAAAATACGTTTTCATTGCGATTTCGCTTGCATCTATCGCCTATACGGTGTATAATATAGTACAGCGACAGCGACGGGAGAGATAGCCATGCTGATCCTTCAGGCCATTTGGTCTAAGATTGGTCCGTACCTGATCGCTGTCGGTGCTGCCTTTGCTGCGGTAGGGGCGATATACCTCAAAGGCCGGGGTGATGGTAAGGAAGCTGTAGAAAACAAACAACTGCAATCAACCATCACATCAATGGAGAAACGCCATGAGGTTGAAGATACTGTTCGTAGCCGCCCTGATGGCTCTGCCTCTGATGAGCTGCACAAGTCTTGGAGCCGAGACTAAAAATTCTGCCTGTCTGGTGTTCTCTCCTATCTACATCTCTAAACAGGATGTTCTGACGGACGGCACAGCAAGACAAATCCTTACACACAATCTAACCGGCCAAAGACTGGGGTGTTGGTAATGAGCGAGTACGAAACAGCAGCCCTATTGGCACGTCTTGATGAACGGACTCAGATGATCCAAGACGAACAGGAGAAGATGAAAGAGGACCTGAAGAAAATCAGTGAACAGGCGAACAAGTGGAAGGGTGCTTTCATTGTGATCCTTGCTCTTGGAGGTATGGTCGGCTCTCTTATCACAGTTCTGTTCGGGAAATGGGTTGGGTAACTAATGTCGCACACACTACTTGAGCTTACAAAGAGCATACTCAACTCAATGGACGGTGATGAGGTTGCTTCCATTAACGATACCGTGGAGTCGAAGGCAGTTGTCTCCATTATCAAAGACTCGTACGAGTACCTGATTTCTCACACCGATCTTCCCGAGCACAAAGGCTTCTACAAGTTAGAGTCCTCTGACTTTGGCAACATGGCCCTGAAGCTGCCCTCTACCGCCCTCACCCTTGAATGGCTGAAGTACGACTGCCAGCTGACTTCGGAAACCCTGGTTCGCTACACCCCTTTGAAGCAGCTCTCTGTCAAAGACTTCATGGACTACACGTCCCAGTTCAGCGAGTTCAACGCTAACACAGAGTCCTATACCTACGATGACGGCGTAACCACTCTACAGTTTCTTGCACAGAACGACGCCTTTCCAACCCGATACACGATTGTCAACGACTCGGTTGTCTTGTTCGACTCGTACTGGAATGATGAAGAGGGCGGACTGCAAGCATCTAGAACTCTCGGATATGGAACCCTGTCTCTGGCATTTACTGAGGACGACGACTTTGTTCTACCGATTGACGAAAAGCAGTACACTCTTCTGAAGAACGAGGCCAAGTCTCAGGCTTTCATTGAGCTGAAGCAGGCTGCAAACCCAAAGGCTGAGCAAAGAGCTAGGCAAGGCTGGATTGATGTACAGCATACCAAGCGTGTCAAAGGCCTTCCGCCCATGTCTCTTACTCCTGATTACGGACGCAAGTAATGGTTGATGCACAATTTGTCGATACTGAACGTGATCTGCCTACAGTGGTTCGTATCCCAGTCGGTAAGAACACTTTGATCGTTGAGTGTACATCTCCTTACAGTCTGTGGTCTATGCACTTTGAGAGAGGGCAGCTACCGGACTGCCTTACCGGATCATACACCTCGCTGTCCGAGGCTGAGAAAGCAATCTCCGTCTACAAGAAATCTAAAGGACTGTAACAAAGATGGCCAGAAGCCTTGGTTCTAGCATTGAAAACAGCTTCATAGCTGGCCGTATCTCTGAAGCGACTGGGCTCAACTTCCCAGAGAATGCTGTTACAGAGGAAGAGAACTGCATCTTCGACAACACAGGCAGGGTATCTCGCAGGCTTGGTATTGACTACGAGGATGACTTTGTCCTGAAGGAAGTAACCAGAGCGGGCGGAGCAACAGCCACCTATACGTGGAGGAATGCTGCTGGTTCAGTTAACAACCACTTTCAGGTCGTCCAGATTGACAGCGTCCTCTACTTCTTTGCCATCGGTGTTGAAGGTCCGCTGTCTGACAACATTTCTACCAGCACTATCTCCCTCTCGACGTACAAGGTTTCGGGTTCTCCCAGCCTCAACGAGTTTCAGTGTGGTTTCGCCTCCGGTAAAGGCCGTCTGTTCGTCACCCATCCATACTGCCATCCGTTCTTTGTCGAGTTTAATCCCTCCACAGAGGTTTTGTCAGGCACTCAGATCAACATTCAGATCAGAGACTTTGAAGGGGTGGCGGACAGTCTTGACTTGGATGAGCGTCCTACCACGCTGTCTGATGCCCATAAGTACAATCTGCTCAACCAGGGATGGTATGCTACTGTCACGGATACTGACGATGTAGTAGAGGATGCGCTAACTGCGTGGGATGAGAGGACTGTGACAGACTACCCGTCTAATGCAGATGTGTGGTGGCTGTACAAGAACTCTGAAGACCAGTTCGACATATCGCAGATTGACAAGTTTCAGCTTCCGTCTACCTTGGCGAACCGTGGGCACTACATCCTTAACGCCTTCTCGCAGGATCGCAGCACAGCTTCCGGCATCTCTGGATTAACGTCAACCTCATCTTCCTATTTCCGGCCCAGCACCTGCGCCTTCTTTGGTGGTCGCATCTTCTACAGTGGTGTGTACTACCAAGAGTTCGGTAACGATGTTTACTTTTCTCCGGTCCTTGAGCGAATGGATCAGGTAGGTCAGTGCTACCAAGAGTGCGACCCCACCTCTGAGACGGACTTTGAACTACTGTCTTCTGACGGCGGCGTCCTCTCAATTCCTGAGGCTGGTGCTATTTACCGTCTCGTTGCTCTTGAGACTGCCTTGGTTGTGTTTGCGGCTAACGGCATCTGGGTGCTAACCGGTAGCCAAGGAGTCGGCTTCGCAGCCAATGACTTCGTTGTGAAGCGTGTCTCGGGGATGAATATTCCAAGCACCAACTCCTTCGTCAATGTTGAAGGAACTCCTATCTGGTGGGCTGATAGTGGTATCTACACCCTTACAAGCGACCAACTTGGGACTGTCCAGGTCCAGAGTCTGACTGACAAAACCATCAAGGAGTACTTCAACTCTATTCCGTTTGATGCTAAGCGTCTTGCAGTCGGTGCATATAACAGCACGCTGAAGCAGGCACAGTGGCTATTCCGCAGAGCTGCTATTGATAACGACACAGACAGGTATAACTACGACAGTATCCTCAATCTGAACACCCTGACTGGTGCTTTCTACACCTACACAGTAGACATCAGCCACCAAACCTTGAACGGC
>Ga0206101_1000105_pt1 | contig 22487 bp, 20 predicted proteins | sample 1B0metagenome_FD_148613 | JGI IMG/M metagenome (GOLD analysis project Ga0206101, IMG submission 148613) | Enriched microbial communities from leaf-cutter ant dump, University of Wisconsin, Madison, United States - 1B0 | ecosystem: Environmental > Terrestrial > Nest > Insects nest > Nest dump... | reverse complement strand
ATTTCGATTGCACCGTGCACGGCAAGGAATCCCATTCATCCCTTGCGCCCTATGCCGTCAATGCGGTGGAGGCAGGGGCGGAGCTTGTCGCCTACGTCAAATCCGTTGCGCGGCGCATGGCGACCGAAGGGCCGTTCAACAATGCCTTCGATCCGCCGTTCACCACGCTGCACACCGGCGTGATGAAGGGCGGCACGGCGCTCAACATCGTGCCGAACCGTTGCGAGTTTTCCTTCGAGATCCGCAACATTCCCGAAGTCGACCCCGAAGCGCTGGCCGAAGAAATCCGCCAGCATGCCTTCAAGGCCATAGAGCCGTGGATGAAGGATATCGATCCCAAGACGGGTTTCGAATTCAAATCCGCCGCCAGGGTGCAGGCGTTTGACATTGCCAATGACCACCCGATGGTCGATTTGGTGTGCAGCCTGTCCGGCGCGAACGATGTGGAAAAGGTCAGTTTTGCGACCGAAGCGGGCGTTTTCCAGCATCGCGGCATTCCGACAGTGGTCTGCGGCCCCGGCTCCATCGCCCAAGCGCACAAGCCCAATGAATTCATCGCCGAGGAACAGGTGCTGAAATGCGAGCATTTCCTCGACCGCCTGTTGGAAACCCTGAAAACGGCGGCCTGACGCGGGTAGAAAGGCCTATCTTTTCAAATCCTTGCAATCTTGCCCAAGACATGACAACATCAGGCGAGATTCTATCCGTATTTTTCCGTAAAAGGTAGAGGGACTCCATGTTTGATGAGTACAGCTGGCAAAAAGTAGAAGGCGCGCAGCTTGAGCCGTTCTTGAAGCTTGTGAACCCCATTCAGGGCACGCACAATGCGGCGGCGGCAACGGCGGATGTGGGCTGGTGCCAATTGCCTTTCTATACGACGATCGGCCTTGTCCGCGTGGACGATGCCGCCTGGCCGGCCGGCACGGGCCCGTTCTGGTTTCTGGCCAAGCAAGGACGCATGTTTTTGCTCGACGGTTCTTCCGCGCCGATCCATGATGCGAACGAAGCCGATCCGATCAAGGTCACCGAAGAGAACGTGCTCGATTACCTGCGCTTCTTTTGCTACTTCGTGCACGGCGACGAAGGCCCCTTCCTGATCGTGGAGGACATCAACCATCCCGCCATCGACCAGTCCAAGCTGGAAGACGGCATGCGCAAGGTCATTCAGGACGCCGTCCGCCCCGCCGCTTTCGAAGGCAGAACGCCCGAGGGCGCGCTGGAGGCCAGCGCCATGGTTCTCTACGGCAACGCTCTTTTCGCCGCGCGTTTTTCCATGACGGAAAACGGCATGATCGAAATGATCGACGACGAGCCCATCGCCGCCGACCTGCCGGTCAGGAAAATCAAGCCGAATTACTGATGCGCCGTCGATGAAAACCGTCGATATCGATACAAAAGCACCATGGCCGAAACGTTTATTGCGCGTTTTGGCCATATGCTTTTTGGCTTTGTTTTTGCTGATGGGTTCGTTCGCGCTCTGGCTGCGCGTGACGGCGGCGGATGTGAACGCGCTGCCGCCCCTGAAAACGGGCGATATCGTTTTTCAGACCGATAGCTCCGGCCAGGCGCTGGCGATTATTCTGGCATCGGGCAGCCCGTTCTCGCATGTGGGGATCGTGCACGCGGATCAAGCAGGCAAACCTGTCGTCTGGGAAGCCGTCGGCCCCGTGAAGGCAACGCCGCTTGCGGAATGGGTCGCGCACGGCAGGGGCGGTCGCTTGCAGGTTATGCGTTTTGCCGCGCCGTTGCCGGCAACCGACTGGCAAAAGGTTTTCAACTGGATCAAAAAACAACAGGGCAAGCCTTACGATGTTTATTTCACCGATGGCGATGACAGTTTTTATTGCAGCGAACTGGTGCATGATGCGTTGAAAGCGGCGCTCGGCATCACGCTGGGCGAACCGCAGACCGTGGCCAGCTTGAATCTGGACAACGCGCCCGTCCGAAAACTCATCGCCACGCGCTGGCAAAACTATCCGCTGTGCAAAGGCGGCAAGGCGAAGGACTTCGATGCCTGCTTTGACATCATCAAGGCGCAGAGCCTCATCACCCCCGCCGCCCTGGCGGCGGATGCGCGGCTGGAAACCGTTTATTCAAACTATTAAGGCGGTTTGGACATTGTCGACGCGAGCGGTGACGCATTCATCGCCGCCACACCGGCCAAGAAAATCAATCCCCGTATCCCGCGCAAGAAAATACCTATGTTAACCCCGGCGGGGAGAGGTCGTGACAGTTCTCAAGGTGCTGCAGGATTTTGAACGGCATGCTGAGACGGCAGGCAAGCCTCAAGGCGTTTTATGTCCGCCTCAAGACTCAATGCCGCTTTTGCGCGCGCGTATGATGAGGCGCTATGCTGCAGCGCCACCTGCGTCAATTCACTGTCACCCGTTCGTATAAAGGCGGCATATGCCTTTTGCAGGCGGATATGCACTTCTACAATACCCGCGCTGTCCCGGGACATGGCAGGAAAGAAGTCATCGAATAAATCATCCAGCTTCAGCGCGGGAACGAACACGCGCGGATAGTCGACGGTATAATCACGGCCCCGGATTTCTTCGCGCTTGGCCCATAGCGATAATACCCGTACCGCTGACCCAATTATAAAAATAGGCGTTCCTGTATCGTTAATGGCGGCGGATAAGCCGCGCGTGCCGACCTCGCAGAGGACGGCAATGCCATAGCGCGGATCTTGTGTGAAGCTGCGCTCGTCATCAATGATAAAAGCCTTTCCAATGTCGGCTAAAATGTTTTCATCGGTTGTGCCGGATACGTAGACCAGCGGATAATGCGCATCCAGAAATTTCCCCGGCAAAGCTTGGACATGAATGTGCAGATTATGGCTGTCAGCCCTATCCGATAAATGCTTCATATCGATATGCTGCACATATCCCACACGGCCAGCGTAAACGGGTACGCTTCCGCTTGGCAGATCGGTGGCGGTCTGTCCGCCCAGATATGGATTCCGCAAACGCCATTCCAGCGCAGTTGCCGCTGTTTGTTCAACCAATTTTATCGTTTGATTGACACGGCCGAGATTGCTCAGGTATTCAATCCATCGCAGCAGAGTCATCACGACCATGATGACAACGGCCACCGTGACGATAAATAAAATCAAGCGCCCGGATTCTCCATACGCGCCTGTTTTAAGGGCTATAATTCCTACGATACTGAAAATAAACGCGCCGATAAAGGTGGATAGCGCCGTTTGTGAAATTTTGTCCTCGATTAATAATTTTGTGGCGCGAGGCGTGACATTATTAGTGGCTGCGCCATATGCAGAGACCATTGTGCTTAACGAAAAAATAGTGACCGATAACATGCTGGCGGCCATGATGTTTAAAATGCCATCCACGGCATCTGCACCGATCCTTTGTGATAAGTCGGCTGGAATGAACTGTTTAAGATAAATAGCCGATAATGCTGTAATTGCCGCAATGATGCCGTATAAGCTGGCGCGTATCCAAAGCCGCGAACATATTTTTCGAAGTATCCAGGCCCAACGTGACATGGCATATCCTTTCATAATGGTATTTATAGTATTTTTAGACTGATCGTGTATCGGGCATGTTTTTTATCCAAGAAGTATCCACGTATTCTTCAAATTACCTTTAAATTCTTTTTTGAGTATAAAACGAGAGTTTGCTGCATACCTGATCATCAGAGCCATATTTTCTTGCCACTATACATTGCGCGCCGATTTTTGTCTTTTCGCAAAAGAGCAAGTCCGGAATAGTTATGCGCGGACAACATGGCTTTTTTCTTGATGCATGTCTTAAGAGCGGCATTGTCTGCTGATTTCTTCTAGTCGGTACCGGTGTTTTTAACGCGTATTTCGCGTGTTCCTTGATGAGGCAGGGTATCCTTGATGCCTGTTGCTTTGTGCCTGATTCTTCTGCCAGATTCGCATTTTAAAGGTTTCCGGGCAGACCGATGCGGCCGATCTGTCCGCTCCCGTGCGTCCTGTCCGCGCGAGGGTGGCCGTGGTTATGTCTTTTATAGGCAGATCGGCGGGGGCGGGCCTGTACCGCGAAAAAAGCATTTTTAAAGGGTTTTTTGCGCCGAAACTACCGGCAAGGTGTTCGAGTTCCGGCGCGCTTTGCACGCCTCAGGGCAGACCTCAATCGTTAATCTTTTATTCATTTGATTTAAAAGGTTTTTTTCTTGACGCCCCTGCCCAAACTTGGCTAGGCTAAAGAAGTAACCTCTTGAAAGATACGTGAAAAACCTTGTTTAGGGATTTTTGAGCGCCATGACAAAGTCAGAATTGATCCTGAAGCTTGCCGAGCTGAACCCGCATTTGTACCAAAGCCATGCGGAACAGATTGTCGATACGATTTTCGAAGAAATCACCAAGGCGCTCGCCTCCGGCGCACGCGTGGAACTCCGCGGTTTCGGTGCTTTCTCCGTCAAGCAGCGCAAGGCGCGTGTCGGTCGCAACCCGCGTACGGGTGAAACCGTGCACGTGGATGACAAGCGCGTCCCGTTTTTCAAGATCGGCAAAAAGATGCACGAGCGCCTGAACGGCATCCAGTCCGCCGATACCTCCGGCGACGACGACTTCAGTTGATTGTCCCGGATCTCCGGTAACCGGCGGGCAACCTAAAAAAGGCATGCCATGCAATATATGACGCTCTTGATCACCCTGCCGCTTGCGGTCGTATCCGTTCTGGTCGTGCTGGCCAATCCCGATCCCGCGACCGTTTTCCTCTGGCCCGAAGACGATGTTTTGAAACTGACCGTGCCGATGTGGCAATTGTCCGTCGGTTTGCTGTTCGCGGGTTTTTTCCTCGGCGCGCTTTTCGTCTGGCTGCACAGCCAGAAAACCCGTTTCCGCTACTGGCAGGAGACGCGCAAAGCCGCCCGCCTCGAGCGGGAGCTTGAAGAACTGCACCGCGCGGCGGAAGCGGAAAAAGACGCGCAAAAACAGCGCGATCTTGCCGCGCAAAACGGGCAAAAGGCCATTGCGGATGCGGGCGCGCCCGCGGCCCTGCCTGCTGCCGTCACGGCGCGTTAAGCAAGGCGCGATCCACCCTTTTGGCGATCCTGCATCTTTTTGAATGAATATTCTTATCCGTTTTTGGGCTGCGGAATCAGCGGCTTGACCTCGGGCAGCGGGTGGCCGAGCGCCATCAGATGGCGGCTGACCAGATCCCGCGTTTCGCGGTCGCGTTCGTTGTCCAGATGCCTGAACAGCTGTGCGGCGGTTTCCTTGCCGTCCACGCCGTTTTTGACCGCGGCCATGATGCCGTTGATGCTGTGACGGCGGTTGAGGGGCGACGGCTCGTGGCCGAGCGTTTGCAAAAGCGCCGCATGCGCGGTTTGCGCGGCGCCCGTATCGGTTTTCGCCAGCGCGTCCAGCGTCAGGATGTAAACGCGGCGCTGCGTTTCGGGCAATTTGTTTTGGGTCAGCGCACCGGCCACGGCGGCGGCAACGGGCGCGGGCGACCGATCGCCCAGAAGGCGCAGCGCATGCGAGGCGGCGAAGATTTTTTCAGGCTGCCTGATCTTGCCGTCCTTGTCGTTGATGACGGTAACGAGCATGCCGGCGGCGGCTTGCAGCGTATCGGGCTGCGCCTTGGCGACGGCGGCCATGTCCTGCGTGATATGGTTCATGACCTGCGGCGACAGCTCGTTTTCCAGTGCCTTTGCGTAAATCCGCAACGTCTTATCGGCGGTGGTCTGTGATATGACGCCGAAATCGGACAGGGTGCCCGATGTCAGGCAGCGCGCCACGACGTCTTTTTCCTGCGTCAGCAAGATGCCCAGCGCATCAATCGCGATCTCGCGCGCCGCCGCGCTTGTATGCCCGATCGAGGCCATGGAGAAAGACAGCGAGTGGCGGGCGTAATCGTCCTTTTCCTTGACAAGGGCGCTGGCGACGGCGGCGGCGGCGGTGACGGCGGTCTCCGGATAGGCGGCGGCGATAGCCGCGAGCTTTTGCCCCGTCATGTAGACAAGCCCCCCGTCCTTTTCCGCAACGATATAGGCGGCAAGCCCTTCGCTGACGGTTTTGGCGCCGGCGGCGTTTCTCTGGCCGATGTCGCCCAGCAGGGTCAGCGTGGTATAGCGGCTGGTGTAATCCGTAATGGTCGGCAAAACGGCGGCGAGTTTTTCGGCGGCAGGCTGGATGCTCGCGCCGTCGAAATGGCGGCCGAGGTTGATCAGCGCTTTGCGCGCGGCGATGGTTTTTTCGCCGTCGGCTTTGCCGGTAATGGTTTGCAGACTGTCTTCAAAGTCGCGCAGGAGGTTGTTTTGATTGGCCGCGGTTTCGGCTTGTCCTTTGTTCATTCTTTTTCACACCCTATGGCCCCGTTCATGGCGGGGCCTTTTTTGTACGGTTATGTTTTGCTGCGATGCCCTCTTCATTATAAGGTTCCGTGGTTAACATTACCTTGCCGAAGTCGGGTTCTTTTTATCCTGAAACGCAACATTAGGTCGCGTTTTCTTTTATGTCAACGAGGTGAATGTAAGGCTTTGTTTTGCATGGATTAAGTGCCGTCTCCGGCGCTGCGGTAGGATTTCAAAAAGCCCTTGAACATATCGACCTCGCCCGCGATGCGCAGCAGGGTTTCGCGATCCGACAGGTCGGTGCTGCTGCTTTCCCGCGTGACGACGCCGAAAATGTCGCGCTGGGCGGTTTTGGCCATTTCAGCCTCGAAGCGGGACTTCAGGTTGCGCAAGCCCGCGCGGTCGCCGCCCAGTTTGTAGGCGACGGCGGCATGGATGACCATTTCCGCATTTTCCGGTTTCAGCTTTGCGGCATCGGCCGGCAGCATGCTTTCAATCGCCTTGGCCGCGGCTTCCCACCGGCCCGCGCGCCAGAGCACGTCGGCTTTCAATTGCCGCGCGGCCGGCGTATCGAGGCCGGACAGGGCGGCGATCGCGTCATCCGTGCGTTTCATTTGCGACAGGCTGCGGGCGCGCAGCAGCAAGCGTTCCTCGGCGATCTCCGGCGTCGCGCTGCTCCGCTCCGTGCGCTCCAGGGCGCCGAGCGCTTTTTGCGGCTGGCTGTCGAGCAGGTAAACGGCGGCCAGTTTCGCGCCCAGCCGCGGCATTTCCTCCTGCGGCGGTGCGCCACGGCGGATCTGATCGTCGATCAACTCCGCCGCTTTTTGCAGCAAATCCATGCGGATCAGGAAGTCGGCGAAATGGAGGGTCGCCAGCGAGCCTTTCGTCCCCGTCGGCATCAGGTCGCCATAGGCGGTGTAAATGGAAATGGCTTCCAGCGGCGCGATGCCTTCCGCCCGTTTGTCGATGAAAATATCCTCGATCACGCGGCGCATGCTGTTGCGGATGACGTCCGTGTCCTCCAAAAGCGTATCGGCCATGCGCATGGCCCTGTGCATGTCGTCGAGGCCGTCCATATACCGCTTGTTCTGCGCTTTCAAAAGGCCAAGGTTGTGCAAGATCTGCACCTCCAATCCGTCGCCGCGCCAGGCAAAGCGCAGGCTGTCGATGCGGTCGATCGCGTCTTGCAGCGAAATCTTGTTTTGCGCGAGTTCAAGGTTGGTGAGCGCAAGGCTCGCCTTGGCATGGTACAGGCGGTCGAGCCCGTCGGCGACGGGGCGCCAGATGCGCATGGCTTCCTCGGCGCGGCCTTCTTGCCGCGCGGCTTCGCCCTTCAGGTACGCGATGGCGGCGCGGTGGTGGGTATCCATGTTTTCCGACCAGGGGTCGAGCGTGGACAGCAGGCTGCGGGCCGTATCGGTGCGGCCGAGGCGCAGCGCGGATTCCGCCATATAGAGTGTGAAGGGAATGGAAATATTCTCAGGATACTGCAACAGCAGCGTATTGTCGGCGGGGAAGGAGCGGTCCGCCATGCGCCATTGCTCCGTCGCGGCGGCGGCATAGCCGATCCAGAGGCTGACTTCGGGATGCTGCTGCAGCGCGGGCGTCGACAGGTCCTGCAAGGCATCCTTGAAATGCCCCGCCATGGCCGCGGCGGCGCCGCGCAGGGCGATGAAATTGGGGTTTTGCGCCATGCCGGGATCGCGCTGTTCCAAAAGGCGCAGCACGCCGATGGTTTCGGGGCCGAAGTTATTGGCAAAATACAGCAGCGCCAGGTTCATGAGCAGCTCGTTGCGCACGGTTTCGTTCGGCGCTTCGGCGATCAGCTGTTCCAGATTACGGCGGTTCTGCGACAAAAGTTTCAACCCGCCCTGCCGCCAGTTGGGGAAATCGAACAGGCGCGGCTGCGCGTCGACACTGCCCGATTTCTCGGTCACCATGGCGGGGCCGGCCGCGGCGGTGGCCAGCATGCCGTTCGGCGCGCTGAGGATCACGTAACCCTCGATGCGCGTGACGCGGATATCGTCCGCCAGCGGCTCGATGATCATGCCGGCATTGGCGGGCAGGATATTGACGTCGCTGAAATGCCGCGCCTGATCGATGCGCGCTTCCGGATCGGCGGCGGGGACGGCGTAGATTTTGCTCCCCGCTTCGGGATCGATAAAGGACAAAAGCTTGCTCGTCCCCTCCAGCGGCGCCAGCAGCTTGGTTTGCTTGCTCGCGGGGTCGTATTCCACACGCACGACATGGCGGGACGGCGCCTGCAGTGGCACGGGCGTAATATCCAGCTGCCATGTCAGGTTATTTTTTTTGACATTCACGAAAGTGTGGTCGGGCATGCGGTAGCGATAGGCTGTGCCGCCATCGAAAACGACGGTGCGCGGCGTGCCGACAATGCCGGCGAGCGGCCCCCGGGGCTTCGGGGTGCCGACGCTGCCCGTGCGGCTGTCGGTGACCAGCCACAAATCGTTGCCGCGCGTAAAGACCGCCGCGCGGATCGGCGCAAGGCTGGTAAGGGCGATTTGCGTCGGCGGCAATTCGGTCAAGGGTTCCGGCCCCGTCGGCGGCTCGTCCACAATAACGGCTTCCACGGGGACGGCGGCCATTTGCTGCAAACTGTTTTCTATCTTTGAGACGCTTTCCGATGCAGGTGTATCGGCAGCAGCGGTTTTTTCAGGCGTTTCCTTTTCGGGTGTCTTTTGCGCGGGCGCGGGCTGTTCCGCGACGGGTTTCGGCACCGGTTTTTCAACGGCGGGCGTGGCGGCGGGCGTGGCGGCGGTTTTTACGGGCGGTGCGGCAGGTTTGGGCGCGGCGCGGGACGGCGTATAGATATCGACCACGATCTTGCGCATCAGGCGGTAGTGTTTGACCTCCGCCCCTTGCGGAATAACGGCGCTCAGCGTCGCGGTTCTGCTATTGGGTTTTGCGGTTTTAAGGTTGGACAGCAAATCGATCCCGTCAGCCGCCGGGGCGCTCAAACGGTCAGGGGTATCGAAGGTGGCCGTGATGCGGCCGTTGCCTGCGTCGATCTTATACGCGGTCAGCCGGTCGAAATCGAAAACGATGCGGGTATATTCCCGATGTTCGCCCAGCCGTACGGGAATGTTGTCGGCGAAGGCAGGCGAAACCGGTGCGGCGGCCGCCAGAAAGGCCGCCACGAAAAGCGCCCCGCGCCAAAAACGGCGCGGCGGGTTTCGCGGCGGTATGGTCGGGTTTTTGCTCATTAACGTCCCGGTGCCTTTTGTTTATCGCCCGGCAGTTTGCGCATTTCGGCAAGCTTGATGGTCAGGAGGCGGGCGCGTTCGGTATTCATGCTGGCAAGGATGGGGGAGGTTTTACGTTCCGACATGCGGCTAACGACCGCCAGCAGGATGTCCATGTCGAGCGTGTTGAAAATCGCCGCCGCTTCCTTGGGCTTCATGTTCTCGTAAATCTTGACAAGAGAGGCGATGCGCTCTTCCTCCATCTTTTCCTGCGTGCCGAGAAGCGCCTCCAGCTCGCTGCGCAGCTTGTTCAGCTCGGCGATCTTGCGGTCGACTTCCTGTTCCGCCGCCGTCAGCAGCGCCTCGCGCGCGGCGATCTCCTGCGCGCGCTTGTCCAGCTCCTCGCGCCGGCGGGCCAGGGATTGCAAAACCTCGATCTCCGGTGCGCTGAAGGAACGCTGCCCCGCCGTGCTGCTGGTATCGGGCGGGATGTCGCGGTTGATGCCGGGCAGGTTGATATCCGCCTGCGTCAGCGGCGGTTGCTCCTGGGGGGCGGGCCGGTTGGCCGCCGTGACGTCCTGGCCGGTCATGGGGGGCGGCTGCTCGCTCACCTGCTGCTGCGCGCGCGCATCGGCGATGCTGCCGACATCATGCGTGGCATAGGTCGCCACGTTCACAAGGCGAAAGGCGAAGGCGAGCCCCGCCGTGATCGCCAGCAGGGTGAAAATATTCATCGGCAGTTTTTTCAAAAAGTTTTTCATGCAAGCCTTTTACGGTTTCCGCCCTTATGACGATTTCTGCTTGGCCTTCACGGCCTCCAGCAATTCCTTTTCCGCTTTTGTGCGCGGCGCGGTCGCGGGTTTTGCGGCGGGGCGCGGGGTTTCTTCGGCCGCCCGCGGCGCGTCGGGCGGGGCGGGGCGGTGCCTTGCGGCGGTGTTCTGCAGGCGCTCGGCAAGGCTGTCGCCCGCCTGCACCATGATTTCCAATTCGTCCGACAGGGCACGTGCCGCATTGATTTTATTCTGTACGGCATCGGCGGATTCCGTCGCCGCCTCGCGCAGGCCCGTGATGGCGCCTTCCGCGCGCTGCGTTGCGACGTTTAGCGCCTGGATCAATTGCTCGAAGGCGGCGCGGTTCGCCTGCATTTCGGCGAATTGCCGCGACAGCTGCCAGGCACGGTACATCACGACGCCCAGCGCGGCGAGCAGAACGATGTCGAAAATCATGCCGGTGACGGGGGGCATGGGCAAGGGCTCCTTAAATGTCTTCTTCGGCCGGGGGCTCGATATATTCCTCGATGCTGGCGGCGATCTGCCCCTGTTTCTGGCCGACCTTGGCCATGAACATCGGGTGCTGTCCGACGCGCATCTCGATCAGGTCTTCAGGGCGCGTGTTCAGGATGACCGTGGAGCCGATCTTCCAGTTCAGGATGTCGTTCAGCGATACGGTCGTTTCGCCCAGAATGGCGGCAAGATGGATATCCGTGCGGAAAAGCTCGCGCGTCAGGTGGTTTTCCCAGATGCTGTCGCGGCCGAATTTTTCCCCCATGAACATTTGCAAAAGGATTTCCCGCACGGGCTCCAGCGTCGCATAGGGGATCATGATCTCGACCCGGCCCGAACGGTCGCCCATGTCGATGCGCAGCCGCGCCAGCACGCCCGCGTTGTTGCTTTGCGTAATGGTGGCGAAACGCGGGTTGGTTTCGATGCGGTCCATGCGGAAGGATACCGGCGACAGCGGATCGAAGGCGGCGGAAAGGTCGTTGAGCACCACGTTGGCCATGCGCTCGATCAGGCGCGTTTCGATGGTGGTATAGGGGCGTCCTTCGACGCGCAGCGCCGAGGTGCCGCGCCGGCCGCCCAGCAGGACGTCGACGATGGAATAGATCAGCGCGCTGTCGATGACCATGAGGCCGCGGTCGTCCCATTCCTCCGCCTTGAAAATGCTCAGCATCGCGGGCAGGGGGATGGAATTGAGGTAATCGCCGAAGCGGACGGAGGAAATATGGTCGAGGCTGACCTCCACGTTGTCGGAGGTCAGGTTGCGCAAGGACGTGGACATCAGGCGCACCAGGCGGTCGAAAACGACGTCCAGCATCGGCAGGCGCTCGTAATTGACGAGCGCGCTGTTGATCAGGTCCATGATGCCGGTCTTGCCCGTCTCATGGTCGTCGCCGAAGCCGAGCAGGCTGTCGATTTCGCTCTGGTCGAGAATGCGGCCTTCTTCAGGCGGCGCCTGCTGAAGGGTTTTTTCTTTTTCATCCACGGGGCTCATTGCATCATCATCTCCTGAAAGAGGACGTCGCGCACGGCGATATCCGGCGTGGCGGCGCGGACGCGGTTGAGAAGCTCGATCTTCATGCGGTAAAGGCCGGACGATCCGCGCAGGTCGTCGGGCCGCAGCTCGCGCAGATATGTCTGGAACTGGTCGACGACGCGCGGCATCACCAGGACGAATTTCGGCTGGTCGGCGGCGTTTTCAAGCTCCACCTTCAAAACGATCTTGAGATAGGAGCGCTGGCGCCCGCCGGTATTGAGGTTCACCACCATATCCGGCACATCGACGAAAACGCCGGGCGCGGCATCCGCCTCCGCCAGTTTTTTCAGGCAGCCTTCGTATGCGTCGTCGCCTTCCTGCACGGTCTTGCAGTCGACGGCATGTCCCGGCAGGATGCCGTCGAGATAGCCCATGAAGTAAGCGCCCGCGCCGCCGCCGAGAAGGACCAACAGCGGCAGGACGATCAGGAGGATTTTTTTTGCCTTGAACCCGCCCGCTTCCTCTGCGGCGCCAAGCCCCTGGGGCGCGCCGTCGGCGGAGAGGCCTTCGCCGGCGTCCATTGCGGCATCTGCTGTTTCTGAAACCATGTTCCCCTGCTTTTCTTATGAAAATTTATGCGCCCCGAATGAAAGACTGCGCATAAGCATTTCAAAACCCTGCATATATCGTGCCACGATTTCGGGGGCTTGTCAGTTTCATTTTACCAGTATTCACGCGGCCTTCCCACATTTACAGTTTTCGTAAAATGCGGCCTGAATCCCATATGGGGCGCGGCAGGGGAAAAGCACGGCAAATTCTGCCGCAGGAGAAAAGCGCGGCACGGGTTTTGGTCTTGTCGCCTGTCCGACACGAGGCGGCGTTTGTAGTTTAAGATACTGAAAATAAATAATAAATTAAAATGGCACGTTTTTCGCAAGGCTTGCTGTGGGTTAAGGCATGCTTGCCACAGGTCATAAAAACAGAAGACCGGGCGGTGCCTGCAAAAAACAAAGAAGGCAGATCGAACAATGGAAAACATCGGTTATATCGGCTTGTCGCAGCAGCTGGCTTTGCAGCAGCAAATGGAAATCACCGCGAACAACCTCGCGAATATGAGCACGCCGGGCTACAAGGCGCAGCAGCCGCTGTTCAGCGAATACATCACCAACCCGCGCGGCGGCACGCCCATTCACCAGTCCAGCAATTCGGGCAGCTATCGCGACCTTGCGAACGGGTCGCTGACGCAAACGCACAATCCCTTTGACGTCGCCATGCAGGCGGAAGGGTTCTTTGCCATCCAGACGCCGGAAGGCGTGCGCTATACCCGCGACGGCAGCTTTTCGCTCAACAGCGAACGGCAATTGGTCAATAAATCCGGTTTTGCCGTGCTGAACGGCAACGATGAGCCGCTGAGCGTGCCGGCCGACGCGACGCAGATCCGCATTACCGAGGACGGCGAGATCACCAGCGAGTTCGGCACCGTCGGCCGCATCAAGGTGGTCGAGTTTGAAAACAAGCAGGCGCTGACGCGCCTTGGCAACAACCTGTTCGACGCGAACGGCCAGGCCGAAATCCAGATCGAGCAGCCGCGCATGGTGCAAGGGGCGGTGGAGAACGCCAACGTCAACCCCGTGCTGGAAATGAACAAGATGATCGAGATCCTGCGTAGCTACCAGATGACGCAGCGCATGCTGCAAACGGACCACGAGCGCATCCGCAACGCGGTCCAGAAACTGACGAGTGTATAAGGTTTAAAGAGTAAATAAGGGAGAAAACGCATGTCTTTGACGCTTGATATCGGCGCTACCGGGATGCTCGCGCAGCAGCTGAACGTGGACACGATTTCCAACAACATCGCCAACATGACGACGACCGGCTTCAAACGCCAGCGCGCGGAATTCCAGGATCTGTTGTACCAGATGAAAGTCCGCCCGGGCGCCTCGTCCTCCGATCAGGGCACGACGGTTCCCGCAGGCATCCAGCAGGGCCTGGGCGTGAAGGCGGGCTCCGTCTACCGCATCAACGAGCAGGGCGCCCTGCAGATGACGGGCAACGAATTCGACGTGGCGATCAAGGGCCTCGGCTACTTCCAGATCGAGCTGCCGAACGGCGAGACGGGCTATACCCGCGACGGTTCCTTCCAGCTGGACCAGGACGGCCAGATGGTGACTTCCGAGGGCTATCTTGTACAGCCCGGCATCACCATTCCCGATGACGCGGTGGACGTGACGATCAACGCCTCGGGCGAGGTGCTGGTGAAACTGCAAAACCAGACGGTGCTCGCCAACGTCGGCCAGATCCAGCTGGCGACTTTTGCCAACGACGCAGGCCTGGAAGCCATCGGCAACAACCTTCTGCTGGAAACGGAGGCATCGGGCAATGCCGTCGTCAACAACCCCGGCGAGCCGGGCTACGGCGAGCTGGAGCAAGGGGCGCTTGAAACCTCCAACGTGAACATCGTGCAGGAGATCACCTCGCTCATCCAGGCGCAGCGCGCCTATGAAATGAACTCCAAGATCATCCAGACGGGCGATGAAATGCTCTCCACCATCTCACAGCTGAGATAAAGGGTTGAGGCATAAACAGTAACGCGAAGGTTGGGAGGCCAAGCATGACTGAGAAATTGAAAAGCAAAGGGAGAGCCGTCGTTGCCGCGGAAATCGTCGCGGCCGCCGTGCCGGATTTTCGCCGCCTGCTGATGATGGTCGCCATGACCGCCGTCATGGCCAGCAAGGCCTGGGCCGGCGATATCACCCCGAAATACGAAAGCGTGGTGACGGCCGACGTCGTGACGGTGGGCGATGTTTTCGACGGCGTGACGCGCAGCGCCGGCCATGTCCTTGCGCCCGCGCCCGCGCCGGGAGAGGAGTTAAAGCTTTCCGCCTATGATCTGAAGCGCATTTCCGATGCTTTCGGCTATGACTGGCAGCCGCAAAGCAATATGGATCAGGTCGTGATCCGCCGCGACGCGGTCGAGATCGACCGCTATCAGATCGAAGCCGCTTTGCAGGAAAAATTTTCCCGCATCCTGCCGGGCCGCCGTTTCGAGCTGGCGCTGGAAAGCGGCGGCCGCGGCTTTTACCTGCCGCCGACCGAAACCGCCGCGCCGGAGGTGCTGGACCTGACGACAGATGTCAGCCGCGCGCAATTCCGCGCCGTTCTGGCGGCGGGGGACGTGCAGCACGCCGTCACGGGCCAGTTTTATCTGGTGACGGAAGTGCCCGTTTTGCAAAAACCCGTGCGCAGCGGTGAGATTATTACCGAAGCGGACGTGACTTATGTCGATATTCGTGAAAAAGACCTTTCGGCCAAGACCGTGCTGGACGCCGGCCAGTTGGTCGGCAAAAGCGCGCGCCGCTCCCTGCCGGCGCTGCGCATCCTTGCCGCCGCGGATGTGACCGAACCGCTGCTGGTGAAGAAGGGCGATCTTGTCACCGTCACCGTGCATAACAACATGCTGCATCTGACGGCGCAGGCCAAGGCGCTGGAAAACGGCGCCGCCGGCGCGACGGTGCGGGTGATGAACACGGCTTCCAACCAGATTCTGGACGCGGTCGTGACGGGCGCGCAAAAAGTCGCCGTCGGCCTGCCCGGCAACGGATAAACGCCGGAAGCATCATCCCTTGAAACTGGCACGATCCGTGCATTGTTTCCCCGCAACAAAAAACGCAACTACATAAAAACAAAAACGTTCAATCAGGGTTACCAAGAAGGAGTTATCGATATGTTCCGCAAAATCCAGAAATCCCGCTCTCTTTCCCTTGCCGTTTCCATCGCCGCGCTGTTGTCGCTCTCCGCCTGCGGCATTTCGGATCGCGTGTCCAATATCGGCAAGCCGCCGGCCATGAGCGGCATCCAGACGGCGCACAATCAGGCGGGCGGGCCCGAGCTGATCAGCCTGCCCATGCCCGCCAGAACGTATGAAAAACCGGAGCCCAATTCTCTCTGGCAGCCGGGCCGCCAGACCTTCTTCAAGGACCAGCGCGCGCATAAGGTCGGCGATATCCTGACCGTCATGATCGACATTCAGGACGAGGCGGAGCTGGAAAACAAAACCGAGCGCACCCGCAGCGGCACCGAGAAAATCGGCGTGCCGAACATGCTGGGCCTGGAAAGCAAGCTGGGCAAAGTCCTGCCCGGCGCCGTGGACCCCAGCAATCTTGTCGGCACCAATTCCGACCATCGCACCACCGGTGACGGCAGCATCGAGCGCGAGGAGCAAATACGCCTGAAACTCGCCGCAATGATCACGCAGGTGCTGCCCAACGGCAATTTCATCATTCGCGGCCAGCAGGAAGTGCGCGTGAACTACGAGCTGCGCGAACTGACGCTGGACGGCGTGATCCGCCCCGAAGACATTCTCAACAACAACTCCATCTCCTATGAAAAAATTGCGGAAGCCCGTATTTCCTACGGCGGCCGCGGGCAGGTGTCGGATATCCAGCAGCCCCGCTACGGCCAGCAATTCATCGATGCGGTTTTCCCCTTCTGACAAAAGGGGTGCCCGCCCGTCGCATCTTTCCCCAACGGCTTAACTTTTTGGTACTACCTTCTTAACCCTGACTAAAACCGCCTTGACGGGCCGGTCTTTGCCGCAGAACGCGTGCAAAAACCGGCCCTTTTTCTTTGGCGTAAAATGGTATATTCTCCATAATATGCAAAAAGAATCGTTCATGGCCGAAGCTCCGAAAACGCGCGTTTGCGTACGTGCCCTGCTGTTTGATCCGGCGGGGAGGCTGTTGCTGTTCCGTTATCGGAATGATCCCAATATTCACAATATCGGCGCAGCGCCGGTGGGCAGCGATTACTGGGGCACCGTCGGCGGCGGCGTGGAGGGGGATGAGGATTTCGAGGCCGCCATCCGCCGCGAAATTGCCGAGGAAACGGGGCATGACGATATCGCGCTTGGCCCCGCCGTCTGGCGGCGCCGCGCCGACCTGATGTTTTACGGCAGCCCGCTGCACATCGACGAAACCTATTTCGTGGCGCGGACGGCAAGGACCGATCTTTCCGCCGCAGGCCATACGCAGATCGAGCGCAAATTCGTTGCCGAGATGAAATGGTGGGACGTGGCGGCGCTGGAACAGACGGCGGATCCGGTCCATCCCATCGGCATGCAGCCGCTGATCCGCGACATCGCAAGCGGCGTTTATCCCGCCGAACCCGTGCTTTTCACGCGTTGAGGGAAAGATGCTGACTTTCAATCACATCAAGCAAGCCATTATCGACAGTCTGACGCCGGAGCTGTTGACCCCGCAATACCGCGCCGGCCTGACGCCCGGCGCGCCGGCGGAAACGGGGCATTGCGCCGTGGCGTCCGAAGCTTTTTATTATCTTGCGGGCGGCAAGGATGCGGGCTTCATCCCCGTGGTCTGCGGCTACAGCACCTATGGCGACGATGCCTTGATTTTCGATCCCGAAGCGCGCGCCTGCGCGGCGCAAAAGGGTGCCGCGCGCGAAACGCATTGGTGGATCAGGGGGCCGAAAAACGGCCTGCGCGGCGCAGGCGGGGTTTTCGACGTGACGGCAGGGCAATATCCTTTTGCCTTTCCGTACGAGAACGGCCGTAATACGGGTTTCATGCAGCCGCAACAAAAGCCCTCCAAACGCGCGCAGACGGTGATGGATCGCGTGATGCAAAAACTGGGCGCAAAAAATCTGGCCGATTACCGCCGCAAACAGATCGCGGATTTTCAAAAAGCGCAGCGCAAAGCGCCGCGTGCGAACCGCCCGTGCCCCTGACCCTGACCTCTATTTAGGACGCGCCGCGCCGATATGTATATGACGCGCTGCGTCATGCCATAATTTCAAAATATAATTGTTATCGGCACGCCCCGCGGGGATTCGGGGTCGTTGCGGCTTTAGCTCACGCGCAAAACCCTTTATAGTATGGCGCCATATATATTGTTTAAGCCCTTTTTTGAACGGAGCATCTTCAACCCATGGCCGAGGCAGCAGCATCCATGACCGATACCAGCACCACCCCGAACCCGACGCCGATTTTTGAAAACGGCACGTGGGTATGGGAAAAATTCTACCCGCAAGGGCTTTCCTGGAAAGCGCCGCTTTTGGAAAAGCCGCTGTACCATGTCATGGACGAAGCCGCACAAAAATACGGCGACAAGGTGCTGTGCGATTTCCTCGGCAAATCCACCACCTATGCCGATATGGCGGACATGGTGAACCGCGCGGCCAAGGGCCTGCAGAAAATCGGCGTCAAAAAGGGCGTGAAGGTCGGCCTGTTCCTGCCCAATACGCCTTATTCGATCATATTCTATTTCGGCGTGCTGAAGGCCGGCGGCACGGTGGTGAATTACAACCCGCTCTATGTCGACCGTGAGCTGACAAACCAGATTGACGATTCCGAAACCGACATCATGGTGACGGTCGATCTGAAAATGCTTTGCGACAAAATGAACCACGCACTGCATTATTCGAAGCTCAAGAAAGTCATCGTCTGCCCCTTCGCCGATTGCCTGCCGTTTCCGAAAAATCTTTTCTTCCCGCTCGTCAAGCGCAAGGACGTGGCGAAGGTCACATGGGATGACCGTCATCTGGATTATAAGGACATCATCGATAACGACGGCAAGCCGGAGCCCGTCGTGGTGGACGTGGAAGAAGACATCGCCGTCTTGCAATATACCGGCGGCACGACGGGCGTTCCCAAGGGCGCGATGCTGACCCATGCGAACCTTTACGCCAATATGGAACAGATTTTGACCTGGGTGAAAACCATCCGGCCGGGCGAGGAAACGATTGTCGGCGTCCTGCCGCTGTTCCACGTTTTCGCGATGACGGTGGTCATGAACTGCTCCATCCGCGCCGGCATGAAAATCGTCCTGCATCCGAAGTTCGAGCTGGCGGAGGTTTTCAAAACCATCCGCAAGTATCGCCCGACGCTTTTCCCTGCCGTACCCGCGATTTTCAATGCGATCGCCAGCGCGCCCGAAGTCGGCCGATACGACTTCTCCTGCCTGAAATTTTGCATTTCCGGCGGCGCGCCGCTGCCGGTGGACGTCAAGCGCTTGTTTGAGGAAAAAACCGGCTCGCAGGCGTTGGCGGAAGGCTACGGCCTGACGGAAACGTCGCCGGGGGCGACATTCAACCCGGCCGTCGGCAAGCGCAAGACGGGCTCCGTCGGCCAGCCGGTGCCGGGCACCGTGGTGGAAATCCTGTGCCGCGAGACAGGCAAAGTCCTGCCCGTCGGCGAGAAGGGGGAAGTTTGTATCTCTGGCCCGCAGGTGATGAAAGGTTATTACAACAAGCCGGACGCCACGGCGGAGGCGATCCGTGATGGCCGTCTGCATACGGGTGATGTCGGGTATCTGGACCATGAAGGTTATCTGTTCCTCGTCGACCGTATCAAAGATCTGATCATCGTGCGCGGCTACAACGTTTATCCCCGCATGGTGGAGGAAGCGATTTACCTGCACAAGGACGTAGAGGAATGCATCGTTGCCGGCGTGCCGGATCCCGAGCGCGGCGAAACCGTCTGGGCATGGGTCAAGCCCGTCGCCGGTGCGGCGCTGACGGAAGAAGCGCTTTCCGCTTTTCTGAAGGATAAAATTTCCCCCATCGAAATGCCGCGCAAGATCGTCATCCGCGACAAACCGCTGCCGAAAACGGCGGTGGGCAAACTCTCGCGCAAGGATCTGCTCGCCGAAGAAGGGATCGAGCGCACGTAAGCCGCAGTCAAGTATCCGCACAGTAAAAACAGAATATACGCCATCGAGAAAAGGATCACCGACGATGTCTCTGCCCGCCCGCACGGATGCTGCCGAAAACGCGAACTTTCCCTGGCGGGCCAATTACGCGCCCGAAGTAGATTGGAACCTCGATCTGCCGCTGCAATCGATGCATGCGTTTCTGGAGCAAAGCATCGCGCAATGGCCCGACCGCCCCGCGCTGAAGCCTCTCGCGGGCGCGGCCTATACCTACCGCGAACTGGGCGCGCTGGTCGATCGCGCCGCAGCGGGGCTGCAAAGACTGGGCGTGGGCAAGGGCGACAAAATCGGCCTTTTCATGCCGAACGCCGCGGCGTCGATCGTCATGTATTACGCGATCTTGAAGGCCGGCGCGACGGTTGTGAATTATAATCCCGTCTATGCGGAACGCGACCTTGTGAACCAGATCGCCGATAGCGATACCGCCTTGCTGGTCACGCTGGATGCGCCGCCGCTGCTGGAAAAGGCCGCGGCGTTGCTGGATAAAACGGCTTTGCAAAAGCTTGTCGTTTGTCCGGCTTTGCAGGATTTGCGCAAAACATCCGCCGTGCCCGATACCGTGGCGGGCAAGGACGGCATGCTGTGGTTTGCCGATTTGCTGGCCGATGCCGCCGGTTTCACGCCGGTCGGGATCGACCCCGAAACCGACATTGCCGTCTTGCAATATACGGGCGGCACCACGGGCGTACCCAAGGGCGCGATGCTGAGCCATAAAAACATTGCCGCGAATGCGCTGCAGATCGGCAACTGGTTCCATACGGCGGAGAACGGCAAGGACAGCATTATTGCCGTCCTGCCGCTGTTCCATGTTTTCGCCATGACGGTTGCCATGAACATGCCGCTGATGAAGGGCATGCAGATTTTGCTGCTGCCGCAATTCAGCGTGCCGGATGTGCTGAACCTGATCAAAACCGAAAAACCCGCCTTTATGGCGGGCGTGCCGACGATGTATATCGCGCTCGCGAACGACGGTCGCGTTTCGGATTACGATTTCGGCTGTTTCAAGTTCTGCCTTTCGGGCGGCGCGCCGCTGCCGGCTGATGTGAAGCGCATTTTCGAGGACCGCACCAAGGCGAAGCTGGTGGCGGAAGGCTACGGTCTCACCGAATTCTCCCCCGTGGCGACCTGCAACCCGCTGACCAAAAAGGCCCGCGCCGGCTCCATCGGCCTGCCCGTGCCGGGTACGGTGGTGGAGATCATCAGCCTCGAAGACGGCGTCACGCCGCTGGGGCCGAAGGAGAAGGGCGAGGTTGTCGTTTCCGGCCCGCAGATGATGCGGGGGTATTACAAGCGCGCCGATGAAACGGCGGGTGTCATCAAAAACGGCCGTCTGCATACGGGCGATGTCGGTTATATGGATGCCGACGGCTTCGTTTATCTGGTCGACCGCGTGAAGGATTTGGTCATCGTCGGCGGATACAACGTTTACCCCCGCCATATCGAAGAAGCGCTTTATACCCATCCCGCGGTGGAGGAATGCATCGTTGCCGGCGTGCCCGACAAGCTGCGCGGCGAGGTGGTGCAAGCCTGGATCAAGCTGCGCGCAGGCGAATCCGTCAGCATCGATACGCTGAAGGTGTTCTTGAAGGACAAGATCGCGCCGATCGAAATGCCGAAAAAAATCATCATCCGCGACCTGCCGCTGCCCAAAACGGCGGTTGGAAAGCTTTCCAAAAAAGATCTTCTGGAAGAGGAAGGCATCACGCGCGGATAAGCGCGGATAAGATTGAAAAAAATGACGGTTTATCACTGGCCGGGGAACTCCCTGGCTGCCGTGTCGTTGGCGTGAGACGACATGGAAAAGGAGGTCAGAGATGAAAAACAATCAAATTATGCTGGTCATTGTGATCGTATTGGTGGGTTTGATCGGTGTGCTGGTGTACGACCGCGCGCAGGAGCCAAAAACCCCCGGTGAAGCGGTGGGGGATGCCATCGAGCGGATCAGCAATGATGTCAGCGAAGCGGGCGAAGAAATCCGCGACGAAATCGACGATCACACCACATCGAACGAATAACCTGAACGGGTTTTCAGGCCCTCTTCCGCAAGGAAGAGGGCTTTTTTCATGCAGCCGCGGCACGGCGATTAACCGCGCAGGACACCGCCCGTTTGTTTGGCGACATTCTCGATGATCCGGCGGCAAAGGGCATTGATTTCCTCGTCCGTCAGCGTTTTGTCGACGGGCTGGAAGGTCACGGCGACGGCGACGGATTTCTTGCCCGGCTCGACGCCCTTGCCTTGGTATACGTCGAAAATATCCACGTGGGCGATCAGCTTTTTCTCCGCCGCGCGGATAGCGCGGAAAAGCTTGTCGGCTTCCACGCCTTCTTCCAGCAAGAAGGCGAAATCGCGCAGCACGGGCTGGAAGGGCGAGGGTCTCAGCAGTTCCTTTTGCGGCGATTTTTTCTTCACCGGCGGCAGATCGGGCAGGAAGATCTCGAAACCCGCATAGGCTTCGTCGCGCTTCATGGCGGCCAGAATGCCGGGGTGAATTTCGCCGAACCAGGCCAATACCTTCGGTCCGAGGCGCAGGCAGCCCGCGCGGCCCGGGTGATACCATTCGGGCACATCGACGGTGACTTGTAAATTTGCCGTCGGCACGCCGCAGGCTTCCAGCACGGCCAGCGCATCGGCCTTGGCATCATAGGCATCGACGGCGCGCGCCGCGCCCGTCCAGTGGCGCGGGCGGATATTGCCGGAACGCAGGCCCGTTGCGGTCAACACCTGTCCTTCCGCGTCGGTCGACCAGTAGCAATTGCCGATTTCAAACAGCGCGGCATCGTCCGTGCCGCGGTCGCTGTTGCGGCCGGCGGCGGCGATGAGGTTCGGCAGGATCGACGGGCGCATGACCGACAAATCCATGCTGATGGGGTTGGTCAGCGTCAGCGCCTTTTTATTCTGCCGGCGGTTGACGCCGAAAAGATCGGCGCTCGCCTCGTCCAGAAACGACCAGGTGACGGTTTCATAAAGACCGCGCGCGGCCAGTACGCGCCGCGCCGCCGCGCCGCGCTTGGCCAG
>Ga0206101_1000104_pt1 | contig 22672 bp, 16 predicted proteins | sample 1B0metagenome_FD_148613 | JGI IMG/M metagenome (GOLD analysis project Ga0206101, IMG submission 148613) | Enriched microbial communities from leaf-cutter ant dump, University of Wisconsin, Madison, United States - 1B0 | ecosystem: Environmental > Terrestrial > Nest > Insects nest > Nest dump... | reverse complement strand
GTTTCGTCATAAAAACATAAAAAGGAGCTGCCCTGCGACAGCTCCCAAAGTTATTCAGAATTTTCCGAACGGCGCAGTTGCCTGCAATGATAATTTCTATATACCTATCGCTCCCGCCCGCATTATTGCCCGCTGATCAGCTTCATCAGCTCGTCCAGCTTCGGCTCGAGGATGATCTCCGTCCGCCGGTTGCGCTGCCGTCCTTCGGGGGTCGTGTTGCTGTCCACCGGGTCATACTCGCTCCGCCCCGTCGCCGTGATCCGCTCCGGCCGCACGCCGTAGTCCTTGATCATGATCCGCGCGATCGCCGTTGCCCGCGCCACGCTCAGCGCCCAGTTGTCCTGGAATTTCACCGAAATAGGCACGGAGTCGGTATGCCCTTCCACCTCGACATTGATATCCGGGTTCTGGTTCAGCACCTGCGACAATGTCGACAGCGCCTCCTTCCCTTTTTCATTCACCTTGTCGCTGCCCGAAGGGAACAGCAGGCTCTCCTGCATGCTGACGTACACCTTGCCGTTCTTCATGGACACCGTCAGCTGGTTCGCGCTGAAGTTGACCAGCGCGTCGGCGATCTTCTTACGCAGCGCCTCGGTGTTCTCCCGCTGCTGGTCAATCAGCCGCTGCAATTGCTCCAGCCGCTGCCGCTGCGCTGCCACCTGCTCCTTGCTCATGTTCAGCTGCTTGTTGGTGAACTGGTACTCCTCCTCCATCCGGCTCACCCGCCCGTCCAGCTCCTGCACCTGCCTTGCCAGCTGCATGCTGTCGGTCCGCAGTCCTGATATCCGGCTTTGCGCCGCCAGGTATTTCTTCTTCGCCACGCACGAAGGGAGCAGTGCGGCTGCGCAGCAGATCATTGCGGTGATAAAAATAATCCTGTTTTTCATAATGTTTCCGTTTCAGTTATTCTTTAAAAAATAATGCCACAGGTATTCCTGCAGGTATTTATTATTAATAATTCCGGCAGAAAACTCATAGCAATACGCTTATTCCGGCTGGTTCCGGCACAATAAGATAATGTTCTTCCGGCAGCGTGAAAGATAAGCATAATTTCACAGGTTAGCTCTTTTGTGTTTTTTTAAGAAGGAAATCCGTACTTTTGCATTCGAGTATTAAAGAAAGGGGACGCAATCGTCCCCTTGTTTTTTACCTATGACAGACGTATTGGAAAAAATAAAAGACATGGCGACGCCCCTGCTGGAAGGGACGGACATGTTTATTGTTAACCTGAAGATCAAGCCGGTAAACAATATCAAGCTGTATATTGATGCCGACAGCGGCCTGTCTATTCAGAAAAGCGCGGATGTCAACCGTAAGCTGTATGCGCAGATCGAGGCGGCGGGGCTGTTCCCGGACGGCGACTTCTCGCTGGAGGTGTCGAGCCCGGGCATTGACGAGCCGCTGGCCGGCGTGCGGCAGTACCGGAAGAATACCGGGCGCACGCTGCTCGTCGCGCAGGAGGAAGGACCGGAGCTGCTCGGCGTGCTGAAGGCGGTGAGCGACGACGGCGGCGGCATCACCCTCGAGGTGCGGCCGAACCCTAAAAAGAAAGAGACAACAGAGATCACCATACCTTTTTCAAACATTAAAAAAGCAATCGTACAAATCAGTTTTTAAATGAAAGACCATGTCAAGTATTAATCTTATCGAGTCATTCCAGGAGTTCAAGGAGGCCGAAAATATAGACCGCCCCACACTCATGAAGGTCATTGAGGACGTGTTCAAGACCCTGCTGCGTAAGAAGTACAACACGGATGAGAACTTCGATGTGATCGTGAACGACCAGACGGGCGACCTCGAGATATTCCGCCGCCGCGAGATCGTGGAGGACGACGCAGTGGAAGACGACAACCTGCAGATCGCCTATTCGGACGCGATAAAAATAGAGCCGGACTACAGCGTGGGCGAGGAAGTATATGAAGAGGTGAATGTCACCGACTTCGGCCGCCGCGCCATCCTGGCTGCCAAGCAGACGCTGGCAGCGCGCATCGGCGACCTGAAGAAGAACAATCTTTTGAAGAAATACGCCGACCGCGTGGGCGATATCATCACCGGCGAGGTGTACCAGATATGGAAGAAGGAAATACTGCTGCTCGACGACGAAGGCAACGAGCTGATCATGCCGAAGTCGGAGCAGATACCGACGGACTTCTTCAAGAAGGGCGAGTCGGTACGCGCCGTGGTGAAGAAGGTGGAGATGCGCAACAACACGCCCATCATCATCCTCAGCCGCACGCATTCTTCCTTCCTCGAGAAGCTGCTGGAGATCGAGGTGCCGGAGATCATGGACGGGCTGATCGTCGTGCGCAAGATCGTCCGCGAGCCGGGCGAGCGCGCCAAGGTGGCCGTGGAGAGCTACGACGACCGCATAGACCCCGTCGGCGCCTGCGTGGGCATGAAAGGCAGTCGTATCCACGGCATCGTGCGCGAGCTGCGGAATGAAAATATAGACATCATCAACTTCACCAACAACATCCAGCTGCTCATCCAGCGCTCGCTCACGCCGGCGCGGATCAACCGGATGGACCTGAACACCGAGGAGCACCACGTCTCCGTGTACCTCGAGCCCGACCAGGTGTCGCTCGCCATCGGCAAGAAAGGCGTCAACATCAAGCTGGCGCAGGAGCTGACCGGCTACAGCATTGACGTGTACCGCGACGTGCAGGACGAAGGGGATGAATATGATATTGACCTCGACGAATTCAGCGACGAGATCGAAGGCTGGGTGATTGACGAGTTCAAGCGCATCGGCTGCGACACGGCGCTGAGCGTGCTGGAGCTGTCGGTGGACGAGCTGGAGCGCCGTACCGATCTCGAGCGCGAGACCATCGAGGATGTGCACCGTATCCTGCAGGCGGAATTTGACAGTGAAGCGGAGGAAGAACGCAGCTGATACGGAAAGGGACAGACCGCAGTTTCTCAGCGAAAAAGCTTAGGTTTGCGGTCGGAGATGCAAGGCCCGCAAACGGGACGGGAAGATTAGATTGACTAAAATTTCGAATGGCAACAGCAACAAAGACACCAAGATTACTGGCGGCCGCCAAGGAGTTTAACATTGGCAAGGACACGCTCATAGAATTTCTCACCGGCAAGGGGTTTGAGATCAACGCAAGCAATCCCAACACCAAGCTGACGGAAGAAATGTATGACGCGGTGCAGGCCGAGTTTGCGCGGGACAAGCTGGCCAAGCGCAAGAGTGACGAGATTGCATTGCCGAAAGGTTTCCTGCTGGATAACCTGAAGAAGTCGAAAGAAGAGCTGGACCTGACGGTGCGCGAGAAGAAAGACGAAGAAACGGAGGCGGCACCGCAGGAAGAGGAAAAGAAGAAAGAAGAAAAGCCCGTTGCGGAAGTCCCCGCCGCCCCTGTGGCGGCAGCGGCGGCCCCCGTGACGGAAGCCGCGCCCGCAGCGCCCCGGAAGAAAGCGGAGAAAGAGACGCCCGCTCCTGAAGAGACGCCCGCAGCGGCTGCCGGCGAAGCGGCGGCGCCAACGCCGGAAACGGCAAAGGCCGCACGGATAGAAGGGCCGAACGTGCTGGGAAAGATTGACCTCGAAGAGCTGGGCCGCGGCGCAAAGAAGAAGAGCGCAGAGAAAAAGAAAAGCGACAAGGCAGACAAGGAAGAGGCAGCGAAGCAGGAGCCGGCGCCGGCAGCCGGCGAAGCAGCCGCTGCCATACCGCCTGCCGTTGCCGCAGAGACACCGTCCGCGCCGCCTGCCGCCGGCGAAGCGCCGGGCCGCACCGGAGAGGCGCCGGAAGAGGAAGAACGCCGGGAACATATCGAGATGAAGGCGCCGAAGCTGGAAGGCCCCAAGATCATCGGCAAGATAGAGCTGCCGGCGGCAGAAAGCGCCGGCAGGCCCGACAGCCAGAAGGAAAAGCGGAGCCGCAAGCGGATACCCGTGCAGAAAAGACCGGAAACCTTCCGCGCCGACCAGCAACAGGGCCCGGGACGCGGCGGACAGCAGTCCGGACAGCAGCGCGACCGCGGCGGACAGCGCGGTCAGCAGGACCGCCGCGGGGGACGCGGCGACCGCAACGCAGCGCAGCAGGAGATTGATACAAGAGAGATACAGAAGAAGATACAGGAGACGCAGGCCAAGCTGGCCGGCGGCGGCACACGCAACAAGAACCTCAAAGCCAGGTACCGGCGCAACAAGCGCGAGGAAATGGCCGAAAAACGCGCCGCAGAGCAGGCAGACCAGGGCAATGTCATCCAGGTCACCGAGTTCATCTCCGTCAGCGAGCTGGCCAACCTGCTCGACGTGCCCTTCACCGAAGTCATCAGCAAATGCATGAGCCTCGGCATCATGGTCTCGATCAACCAGCGCCTCGACGCGGAAGTGATCGAGCTGGTGTCGAGCGAATTCGGCTACGATGTGGAGTTCATCAACCTGCAGCAGGAGTCGGATATGGAGGAGGAGGATGCTGCGGACAGCGAGGAAGACCTTGTGCCGCGCGCGCCGATCGTAACCATCATGGGCCATGTGGACCACGGCAAGACCTCGCTGCTCGACTATATCCGCAATGCCAACGTGGTTGCAGGCGAGGCCGGCGGCATCACGCAGCACATCGGTGCGTACCAGGTGCAGACGGCCACCGGCAAGAAGATCACCTTCCTCGACACTCCCGGCCACGAGGCGTTCACCGCCATGCGTGCCCGCGGCGCCAAGGTCGCGGACATCGCCGTGATCGTCATCGCCGCCGACGACGCCATCATGCCGCAGACGCGCGAGGCTATCTCGCATGCGCAGGCGGCAGGGCTGCCGATGATCTTCGCGCTGAATAAAATTGACAAAGAAGGCGCCAACCCCGAAAAGATAAAGGAGCAGCTCGCCGGGATGAACATCCTCGTCGAAGACTGGGGCGGCAAATACCAGAGCCAGGAGATATCCGCGAAGAAAGGCATCAACGTGGACCTGCTGCTCGAGAAGATCGGCCTGGAGGCGGAGCTGCTGGAGCTGAAGGCCAACCCCGACCGCTACGCAAGCGGCAGCGTGATCGAAGCCTCGCTCGACAAAGGCCGCGGCTACCAGGCGACGGTGCTGGTGCAGAACGGGACGCTGGAGCAGGGCGATATGATCGTATGCGGACAGCATCACGGCAAGGTGAAGGCCATGTTCAACGAACGCGGGCAGCGCGTCACCACCGCAGGGCCTTCCGCGCCGGTGCAGGTGCTGGGGCTGAACGGCGCGCCGCAGGCGGGTGAGAAATTCAAGGTCTACGAAGACGAGAACGAAGCCAAGGAGATCGCCACCCACCGCGCGCAGATCATGCGCGAGCAGGGCATCCGCGCACGCAAGCACATCACGCTCGACGAGATCGGACGCCGCCTCGCGCTGGGCAACTTCAAGGAGCTGGGCGTCATCATCAAGGGCGACTTCGACGGCTCCGTAGAGGCGCTGAGCGACTCGCTGCAGAAGCTGTCTACCGAAGAAGTGGCGGTCAACGTCGTTCACAAGGGCGTCGGCCAGATCACCGAAAGCGACGTGCTGCTGGCCACCGCTTCGGACGCCATCATCATCGGCTTCCAGGTGCGGCCGTCCATACAGGCGGGAAGGCTCGCCGAGCAGGAGAATATCGAGATCCGCACCTACTCCATCATTTACGACGCGATCGAGGAGATCAAGAGCGCCATGGAAGGACTGCTGGAGCCGAAGGTGGAAAAGAAGACCGTTGCCAATGTCGAAGTGCGCGAGATCTACAAGATCAGCGGCGTGGGCACCATCGCCGGCTGCTATGTGCTGGACGGCAAGATCACCCGCAACACCAAGCTCAACCTGGTACGCGACGGCATCGTGGTGTACACCGGCGAGCTGGCGTCCCTGAAGCGCTTCAAGGACGACGTCAAGGAGGTGAGCGCAGGCTACGAGTGCGGCCTTTCCATAAAGAACTATAACGATATCCGCGTAGGCGATATCATCGAAGGTTACGAGGAAGTGGAAGTGAAACGGACATTGTAACCGGACATGACATACCTGTAAATGCTGTTTCACCAGAGGCAGCATTTTTGTTTTAATCATGAGGCATGAGTGCTATGCTTGAAAAACTGGAAGCCATCAAGGGGCGATTTGATCAGCTGGGCGTTTCCCTGACCAATCCTGAAATTGTCAGCGACAACCGCCGATTCTCACAGGCCAGCCGCGAATACCGCAGGCTGGAGCCGATCGTGGACGCCTACCTGCGCTACCGCTCCTGCCTCGACAGCCTCGCCTTCAGCCGCGAGGTGCTGGAGACGGAGAGCGACGAAGGCCTGCGTGACATGGCCAAGGAAGAGCTGGAAGCGCAGGAGAAACGGAAAGAAGCGCTGGAGGCAGCCATACGCCAGCTGCTGATACCGAAAGACCCGCAGGACGACAAGAACGCCGTCATCGAGATCCGCGCCGGCACCGGCGGCGACGAGGCCAGCATCTTCGCCGGCGACCTGCTGCGGATGTACGTCCGCTACTGCGAACGGAAGGGCTGGAAGGTGGCCATCGTCAGCGAGACCGAAGGCACCGTGGGCGGATACAAGGAAGTGCAGCTCGAAGTGCAGGGCGATGAGGTCTACGGCACCCTGAAGTTCGAGAGCGGCGTCCACCGCGTGCAGCGCGTGCCGGCCACCGAAGCCAGCGGACGCGTGCATACGTCGGCGGCCACCGTGGCCGTCATGCCCGAGGCAGAGGAGATAGACTTCGAGCTGAAGGAGAGCGACCTTAAAATGGAGACCGCAAGAAGCGGCGGCGCCGGCGGACAGAACGTCAACAAGGTGGAAACAAAGGTCATCCTCACCCATATCCCGACCGGCACTGTCGTCACCTGCCAGACCGAGCGCACCCAGCTCGGCAACCGCGAGAAGGCGACGCAGATGATGCGCACCCGCCTGTACGAAGAGCAGGTGCGCCGGCAGGAAGCCGAGATCGCCGGCAGGAGGAAAAGCCTCGTCAGCACGGGCGACAGATCCGCAAAAATACGTACATACAACTACCCGCAGGGACGCGTCACCGACCATCGCATCAACATGACCCTGTACAACCTCGACGATTTCATGAACGGCAACATCCAGGAAGTGACAGACGCCCTGCAGTTTGCCGAGAACGCCGAAAAAATGCAGGCGGGGGAAAGTGTCTGAATAAAACATATTACTTTCGCAAGGTTTAAACACGATAAATCAAACAGCTACATGAATCCCCGCTTTGACCTGATAGATATGATACAGACGGCGTACCGGCGGCGCCGTTTCATCATCTGGATAACGCTCGCCGCGGCCTGCCTGGGCGCAGTCTGCTACCTGCTGCAGAAGAAAAGATACAAGGCCACCGCCGAATTCATCGTCGCCAACCCCATGTATGCCGACCGTAACCATTTCTTCCGGATATCGGGCGACCGCTATGTGGACTATTTTGCCGGCGAGGATGACATAGACCGAGTGCTGGCCATTGCCCAGTCGAGCGCGGTGAGGAACGAGGTGGTCGCACGCATGGGCCTGTTCGCGAAATACAAGCTGGACCCTTCCAACAAGGAAGATGCTTTCAATATGGGGCTGCTCTGGAAGAAGAATTTCAACGTCTTCCGTACCGAATACAAAAATATGGAGCTCTCCTTCACCGATGAAGATCCGCAGCTGGCGGCCAATGTGACCAATGAAACGATAAAGGTGACCGAGCAGCTATACAGGGGCTACTATAACAATATCAAAGCGGTGATGCACCGATCGCTGCAGGAGAAAATGAACGAAGCCGACAGCATGCTTTTGCTGCTGACGGACTCGCTTGCCCGGCTGCGGGAGCGGTACAATATATATGACATCGTCAACCCTGTCCGGGACAATATTCTCGTCGGCAGCATCAAAAGCAACGGCCGGCCTGATTTCGGATGGGGTATGGAGCAGCTGCAGAATGTGGAGTCCATCAAGGACAAATGGGTATCGGAGCGCACGCGTTTCCTGGGATTGCTGAATGAATTTTCCACGGGCACAAAGCCGGAGGACCTTTCCTTTATCAAGATGCTCTCCGATGCGGTGCCCCCGGTGAAGCCCACCGGTCTCGGCTTTGTGCTGACCACCATTGCCTGCGCATTCGCAGGGCTGTTCCTCGGCGTGGTGATCGTGCTGCTGCAGGCCTGGTTCCGGTTGTTAATATCCGTGAAGCGCTGACATGCAGCCACTGCCCGCATATCAGCGATGGTTCCCGGCGGCGGCGGCCGGCATGGGGCTGCTCTGCATCGCCCTGTACGCGCTTACCGGCAGCTACCTGCTCCTGGCGGTGCCCTTTGTCCTGGTCTACATGGCGCTGATCACGCTGAACTGGAAGCTGGCATACTGGGTGCTGCTGTTCGCCATCCCGTTGTCCACGCACCTCGAATTCTTCAACGTCACCCTCTCCACCACGGTGCCGGACGAGCCGATGATGTGGCTGTTCCTGCTGCTGTTCCTGCTGCTGCTGGCGTCCCGCCCCGGCGACCTGCTGCCCGGGTGGTGGTGGCGTAACCCGCTCGTGCTGATCATCGCGCTGCAATACCTCTGGCTGATCGTCGCCGTGATCTTCACCGAGCAGCCGCTGGTCAGCGTCAAGTTCCTGCTGGCCAAGACCTGGTTCCTCGTGTCCTTCCTCATTTTCCCGGCGCTGGTATTCCACAGCAAGAAAGACTTTAAGCGGGCCTTCTGGCTGCTGCTGATATCAATGGTGATCACCATGCTGATCATCCTGTACCGTCATGCGCAGAGCGGCTTCAATTTCCGCAAGGTAGAAAAGGCCATCAACAGGATCTACTATAATCACGTGGAATATTCCACGGTGATCTCCATGTTCTTTCCCATGCTCTGCATCGCGCTGCCGCTCACAAAGGGCAGGGCGCTGTGGATACGGCTGTCGGTGCTGGCGCTGATCCTGTTCTTCCTGCCTGCCATCTATCTCACATATGCGCGCGCGGCCATGATCGCGATCGTATTTGCCGCGGTGATCGGCATTGCCATCCGGCTGCGGCTGGCGAACCTCGTGATGCCGGCGTTTTACGGCCTGGTCGCCCTCGCCGTCATTTATATGGCGGGCAACAACAGGTACATTGAATTCCGCCCCAACTACGAGCGTACCTATATGCACGGCAACTTCGCCTCGCACATGGCGGCTACCTTCCGCGGACAGGACATGTCGTCCATGGAACGCCTGTACCGCTGGATCGCCGCCGTGCGCATGAGCCGGGAGCGGCCGTGGACGGGCGTAGGGCCGAATGCCTTTTACAGCTATTACAAGCCGTATGCCGTCTCTTCGTTCCGTACCTATGTGAGCCGCAACACGGAGCATTCCACCACGCACAACTATTTCCTGTACATGCTCGTGGAGCAGGGCTGGCCGGCCATGATCCTGTATGCCATCCTGGTGGCCGTCGTATTTGCGCAGGCGCAGAAAATATATCACCGCTTCAAAGACCGCTTCTACCGCTACTGCACGCTGGGGCTGGCCATGATGTTTGCCGCGGGCTTTATCAACAATTTCTTCTCCGAGCTGCTGGAGACGCACAAGGTCGGCGCGCTGTTTTATATCAGCATTGCCCTGCTCATCGTGCTCGACAGGAAGAGCCGGGAGGAGGCGCGGGAAAGGGATGCCGCTGCCGCCGTCGCGGCGGCATAGCGCCGGCATGCGGGGAATTATCCCTGCGGGGACTATCTTTGCTGCCATATTCAGACATGCATGCTCTCTTTTGATCTCTCCGGCAAGACCGCGCTGGTTGCCGGCAGCACCCAGGGCATCGGGCTGGCGTCGGCGCAGCAGCTGGCGGCCTTCGGCGCGGACTGTGTGCTGATCGCCCGCAAGGAAGCCTCCCTGAAGGCAGCCCTCGCCACGCTCGACACCGCCAAAGGCCAGCGCCACAGCTACCTCGTCGCCGACTTCTCGGAGCCGGAAACGGTGCGTGCCGCCGTCGCCGGCTTCCTGCACGATGACCGTGTGATCCATATCCTTGTCAACAACAGCGGCGGTCCTCCTGCCGGGCCGGTGACCGAAGCAGCGCCGGAGGCTTTTCTCAGCGCCTTCCGCCAGCACCTGGTCTGCAACCACATCCTGGCCACGCTGGCGGCGCCGGGGATGAAGCAGGCAGGCTACGGGCGGATCATCAATATCATCTCCACCTCCGTGAAGGTGCCGCTGAAGAACCTGGGCGTCTCCAACACCATCCGCGGCGCAGTGGCCTCCTGGGCCAAGACGATGGCGAACGAGCTGGGGCAGTTCGGCATCACGGTGAACAGCGTGCTGCCCGGCGCGACGGCCACGGAACGGCTGGCGGGCATCATCGGCAACAAGGTATCCGGGACAGGCATGACAGAGGAGGCGGTAACACGGGAAATGCTCGGTGAAATACCCGCAAAACGCTTCGGCAGGCCGGAAGAGATCGCCGCAGTGGTCGCCTTCCTGGCAACACCCGCCGCCGCTTATGTCAACGGCACCGCGATACCGGTGGACGGAGGGCGTACCGGTGCTATTTAAAAAAATTATACAGAATTTATATACCTAATATGAAGAAAAATTTTTAAAAAAAGGAAAAATTTTCTCCCCGGTTTTCAGCTGACATAATAATGACATTTGGAAAAAAAGTAAATCAAAAAACGGGCTGAAACCCGCGCCAGGACTGAAAAACATTTTTCTAAAAATGTGTATAAATTATCGCTATTGTGTTGTAGTTTTGCCCACGCTTTAATTATAGGGAACGTTAATTTTCAAATTTATCGCTGTGCCAGAATCTTCCAAGCTGATGTTCCAGAAAATCACCCGGAGCGCATTTGCTTTCGTAATAGCCTTTGTTTTTACCCACTATTCCTCGACAGCGGCACCTGATGGCAAGGCCATTTTCCAATCCAACTGCGCCAGCTGCCATAACCCCCTGAAGGACGCGACGGGCCCGGCTTTGAAGGATGTGGACAAGCGTGTGCCCAGTAAGGAATGGGTCTATAAATGGGTGCATAATTCTGCCGGCGTGATCGCCAGCGGCGACAAGTACGCGGTAGACCTCTATAATAAATGGAACAAGACGGCCATGACCGGCTTTCCCAATCTCACCACCGAAGAGATTGACGCGGTCATTACTTATGTGAACTCGGTGCAGCCTGCAGGCCCCGCCACACCTGCCGCCGGCGGCGCAGCCGCACCGCAGACGGACAACACCTGGCTGTACAGCCTCATTACCATCGTCCTGCTCCTGATGGCGCTGATCCTCTGGCGCGTCAACACCAGCCTGCGCCGCGCCGCTGCCGACAAGGAGCAGAAGCGGGTGCCCAAAGACATCCCGATATACCGTAACAAGGCGTTCATCGCCATCTTCGCCATCATCGTGTTCATTGCCGCCGGCTACTGGATCGTGAACGGCGGCATCGAGATGGGGCGCCAGCAGAACTATATGCCGGAGCAGCCGATCTTCTATTCCCACAAGGTGCACGCGGGCATCAACCAGATCAACTGCCTCTACTGCCATGCCGGCGCGGAAAAGAGCAAGCACGCCATGATCCCCTCGGGCAATATCTGTATGAACTGCCACAAGCAGATCGGCGAATATACCGGCACCGAAGAGCTGGTGACGGCCGAAGGCAGGAAGGTGGACGGCACCGCGGAGATACAGAAGCTGTATGCCTATACCGGCTGGGATCCCTCCAGGAAGGACTATAAGCGCGATGCCGCCGGCAACATCCTGGCCACGCCGATCCCCTGGGTGCGGATACACAACCTGCCGGATCATGTGTACTTCAACCACTCCCAGCACGTGGCCGTCGGCAAGGTGCAATGCCAGCGCTGCCACGGCGCTATCGAAGGCATGGACGAGGTCTTCCAGTTCGCGCCGCTCTCCATGGGCTGGTGCATCAACTGCCACCGACAGACACAGGTGCAGTTTGCCGACAATAACTACTACACCATTTACGAAAAATATCACGAAGAGCTTAAGTCAGGCCAGCGTACCGGCGTGACCGTAGAAGATATCGGCGGACTGGAATGCCAGCGCTGCCATTATTAAAGTGATCACCTGTGCCGTTGGCGGAAGCCTCCGGCACATCAGCATATTGTAGAGCCATATGAGTCAGAAACAATACTGGAAGGGACTGGAAGAGCTGGAAAATACGCCGGCTCATCAGGGGGCGGCAGCCGATGAATTCCGTGAGCCCCTGCCGCTGGGAGACCTCAGCGACGACCTGCTCCAAGCCACTGCGCCGCGCCGCGACTTTCTGAAGTACCTGGGCTTCAGCACTGCCGCCGCCATGCTGGCCGCCAGCTGCGAGATGCCTGTACGCCGCGCGATCCCTTATGCCATCAAGCCGGAGGAGATTGTGCCGGGCGTGCCGAACTATTACGCTTCCACCTTCGTGGACGGCGGCGAGTGCTGCGCCGTGGTGGTGAAGACCCGCGACGGGCGGCCGATCAAGCTCGACGGCAACAAGCTGTCGTCCATCACTGCCGCCGGCACCTCTGCGCGGGTGCAGGCCGCCGTGCTGAACCTGTACGACAAGACGCGTCTCCGCCAGCCGCACGCGCGCGCCGGCGAAGGGCACCAGGAGGCTACCTTCGCGGCAATAGACCGCCAGGTGCAGGAAGGGCTCGCAGCCGCAGGCGGCAAGACCATCTGCCTGCTGTCCGCTACCATCATCAGTCCCACGACCAGAGAGGTGATCAGCCGCTTTGCCGCGAAATACCCGTCGTTCCGGCATGTTACCTACGACCCGGTTTCTTATGCAGGCATGCTGCTGGCCAATGAGGAATGCTACGGCAAAAGGGCGCTGCCTTCCTATCATTTCGACAAGGCGCAGACGATCCTGAGCCTCGACGCCGACTTCCTCGGCACGTGGCTGTCGCCGGTCGAATTCTCTTCGCAGTACAGCAGCGGGCGCAAGGTGAGCGCGAAGAACCCGAAGATGTCGCGGCATTTTCACATTGAGACCAACCATACCATCTCCGGCGCTTCGGCGGATTTCCGCGCTACGTGCAGGCCTTCGGAAGTAGGCGCTGTGGCCGTGGCGCTTTATAACGCCGTTACAACGGGCGCGAAGCCCTCTTTCTCCAGCGAAGCGCTCAACACGGTGATCGCCCGGGCAGCCAGCGAGCTGAAGGAGGCGCCGGGACTTGTGGTCTGCGGCTCCAACGACAAGAATGTACAGGTGGTCGTCAACGCCATCAACGAAGCGATCGGCGCTGTCGGCAATACCGTCAACTGGGCGGTGAACAGCAATTACAAGCAAGGCACCGACGGCGATATGGTGCAGCTGGTGGCAGATATGAACGCGGGCAATATCGGTGCGCTGCTGCTGCATGATGTGAACCCGGCCTATGATTATTACGATGCTGCGAAATTCGCTGCCGGCATGGCCAAGGTAGGGCTGACGGTCTCTTTTGCAGACCGCCTCGACGAAACCGCGCAGCTATGCCAGGTGATCGTCCCCGACCACCACTGGCTGGAGAGCTGGGGCGATGCGGAGCCCAAGACCGGCTATTACAGCCTGATGCAGCCCACGATCGCGCCGCTGTTCAAAACGCGCGCGTTCCAGGACAGCCTGCTGACATGGGCGGACGCCGGCACCACTTATTTTGACTACTGGCAGCAGTACTGGCTGGGCAAGCTGGGCGGCCAGGTCAACCTCGACAAAGCATTACAGGACGGCGTTATCGAGCCGGCGGCGATGCCGTTCGGCGGCGCCGCATTCAACGGCAACACGGCCGCTGCCATTGCCGCTATTCCGCAGCCCAATAAAGAAGGGATGGAGCTGGTGGTCTACCCGACGGTCGCCATCGGCCACGGCGGCGCCTGGAGCAACAACCCCTGGCTGCAGGAAATGCCGGACCCCATCACACGCGCTACGTGGGACAACTACATCTGCATGTCGCCGAAGACGGCAAAGGAAAAGTTTGACGCGGAGCTGACGGGCATCAATGAAGTAGACCCCAACAAGAAGCAGGCGACCATCAAATGGGACGGCCGGGAGCTTACGCTGCCGATCGTCGTGGTGCCCGGTCTGCATAACGACGTGGTGGCCGTCGCGCTCGGCTACGGCCGCGACAAGGGCGTAGGGCGCGCTGCTGCCGGCACCGGCAGGAATGCCTATCCTTTTGTGCATTATAACGGCGCTACCTTCGCCTATCATAATACAGCGGTTACCGTGGAGAAAGCCGCCGGCACCTATCCTGTGGCCATCACGCAGACGCACCACAGCTATGAAGGCCGCCCGATCATCCGCGAATACACGCTGGAAGAATTTAAGAAAAACCCGAACCAGCTGCTCGAAGAGCGCCAGGAGGAAATGGGGCATTACAGCCACCTGCCCTGGGAAGGTCACGGCGACCATGAAGGCGGCCACGGGCAGGAAGAGATATTTGACGAAGAGGGCTTCCGCGAGCACGGCACCCTGTACCCTGTGCACGAAGCGCCGGGCATCCACTGGGGCATGTCCATTGACCTGAACAGCTGTACCGGCTGCGGCGCGTGCGTGATCGCCTGCCAGGCGGAGAACAACATCTCCGTGGTGGGCAAGCGGCATGTGCTCAAGGCGCAGGAGATGCACTGGGTGCGCATTGACCGCTACTTCAGCGGCGATCCCGGCAACCCGGACAGCATCCAGACGGTGTTCCAGCCGATGATGTGCCAGCACTGCGACAATGCGCCCTGCGAGAATGTGTGCCCGGTGTCGGCTACCAACCACAGCTCGGAAGGGCTTAACCAGATGGTATACAACCGCTGTATCGGCACGAAGTACTGCGCGAACAACTGCCCGTACAAGGTGCGGCACTTCAACTGGATGGACTGGAACGGCGCGGATAGCTTCCAGGACAACCTGTACGAGGATGGCCGCCGCGACGATATGAACGACGACCTGACGCGGATGGTGCTGAACCCGGATGTGACGGTGCGGAGCCGCGGGGTGATGGAGAAATGCTCCTTCTGCGTGCAGCGGCTGCAGGATGCCAAGCTGCATGCCAAGAAGGAAGGCCGTCCGCTGAAGGACGAAGACGTGACCACCGCCTGCGAAAGGGCATGCGGCGGCGACTGCTTCACCTTCGGCAACGTCAACGACCCGGACAGCAAGATCTCGAAGCTGCGGAAGAGCGAGAACAAGGAGCGGGTGTTCTATGTGCTGGAGCAGCTGCATACGCTGCCCAACGTGAACTACCTGTCGAAGGTGCGGAACAACGACCTGATCGTTGCCGGCAACGAAGAGCTGGACATCCTTATGAACAAGCATATTTAACCATAGAACTTTTTACGTGCCATGCATTTAAAGTACGAGTCGTTTGTGCGGGAGCCGCTGGTGGAAGGCGACAAGAACTATCACCAGATCACCGAGGATATCATCAGTCCGATCGAGCGGAAGCCCGGCCGTATGTGGTATGTCGGCTTTATCTTCTCCGTGTGCCTGCTGTCCTTTGGTGTGTTTTCCGTATTCTGGGCGGTGTACTGGGGTATCGGCGTCTGGGGCATCAACCGGACGATCGGCTGGGGCTGGGATATCACCAACTTCGTATGGTGGGTCGGTATCGGTCACGCCGGCACGCTGATCTCCGCGATCCTGCTGCTGTTCCGCCAGGGCTGGCGCACGGGCGTGAACCGCGCGGCGGAGGCGATGACCATCTTCGCGGTGATGTGCGCGGGGCAGTTCCCGATCTTCCACATGGGCCGCGTATGGGACGCCTTCTTCGTGCTGCCCTACCCGAACACCCGCGGTCCGCTGTGGCCGAACTTCAACTCGGCGCTGCTGTGGGACGTGTTCGCGATCTCTACTTACTTTACGGTATCGCTGCTGTTCTGGTACTCCGGCCTGATCCCCGACTTCGCCACCATCCGCGACCGCGCCAAGACCAAGCTGCGGAGGCTCCTGTATGGCATGGCCTCTTTCGGCTGGACGGGCACGGCAAAGAACTGGCAGCGCCATGAGGCATTGTCGCTGGTGCTGGCAGGGCTGTCCACGCCGCTGGTGCTTTCGGTACACACGATCGTATCGTTCGACTTCGCCACTTCCGTCATTCCCGGCTGGCATACGACGATCTTCCCGCCGTACTTCGTTGCGGGCGCCATCTTCTCGGGCTTCGCCATGGTGCAGACCCTGCTGATCCTGGTGCGGAAGATCCTTCACCTGGAAGAATATATCACCATCGGGCATATCGAGGCGATGAACAAGGTGATCATACTCACCGGCTCGATCGTCGGCACGGCCTACCTTACCGAGCTGTTCATGGCCTGGTACAGCGCCGTGGAATACGAGCAGGCCGCGTTTACCTGGCGTATCATGGGCCCCTACTGGTGGAGCTACTGCGCCATGATGGTGTGCAACGTGGTGTCGCCGCAGCTGTTCTGGTTCAAGAAGCTGCGCCGCAACATCCCCTTCACCTTTATCATGAGCATCGTGGTGAACATCGGCATGTGGTTCGAGCGGTTCGTGATCATCGTCACCTCGATCTACCGCGACTACCTGCCCGGCAGCTGGACGTACTACAGTCCTACCTGGCCGGAAGTAGGCTTTTACCTCGGCACGTTCGGGCTGTTCTTCACCTGCTTCTTCCTGTTTGCCAAATATTTCCCGGTGATCGCGGTGGCGGAGATCAAGTTCGTGCTGAAGACATCCGGGGAAAATTACAAGAAGAAGATGCAGGCGATCGAGGAGAAAAGCACGGAGGAGTTCGTGCACGAGCAGGCGCATGCCCATTAAATAATTAAAAAGAGAACAATCAGGTTATATGGCTGTTAAGAAATTTGCGGTAGCATGTTATAACGACGAGGAAGTGCTGTTCCCCGCGGTCAAGGCCGTGCGCAACAGCGGCTACAAGCTGCACGATGTGTACACGCCTTTCCCGGTGCACGGCCTGGACCAGGCGCTGGGGCTGAAGGAAACGGACCTGCACGTCGCCGGCTTCATCTACGGGCTGACCGGCACGTCAACGGCGCTGGGCTTCATGTCGTGGATCTTCACCAAGGACTGGCCGATAAACTTCGGCGGCAAGCCGTTCTGGTCGCTGCCCGCATTCATCCCCATCACCTTCGAGCTGACGGTGCTGTTCTCCGCCGTCGGCATGATGCTCACCTTCTGCTACCTGAACCAGATCATGCCGGGGGTGAAGAAGCATGTGTTCCACCCGCGCCAGTCGGACGACTATTTCGTGATTGTCATAGAGCTGAATGACCATGTGACGGAGCAGGAGGTGACGGATTTCCTCAAGACCACCGGCGCCATAGAGACGGATGTGCAGGTTGCCGAGGACAGCTGGTGGTATGGCCGGTTTGACAAAAAGGAAGCTTACGAGCTGGCTTAATGATTAAACGAAAGAAAGAAATGAACAAGACAAAAAGCATCGTAGTAGCAGGCCTGATGGTCGGACTGGGAATGACCGCGTGCAACAGCGGCAGCTTGCGTCGCAATCCCGGCAGGACCTATGCGCCTGACATGACATACTCCCGTGCTTATGACGCTTATACGGTCAACCCCGTCTTTGCCGACAGCATGTCGAGCCGCCTGCCGGTGGCCGGGACGGTGGCCATAGGCCATGAGCTGCCGGATCACCTGGTGGAGGGCGATACGAATGCGTACAAGACCTTTACCACCGCCCTGCGCTTCGATGAGGCGCAGCTGAAGGAAGGCGCGCGGCTGTTTATGATCTACTGCGGCATCTGCCACGGCGGCAACCTCGACGGCCAGGGACCTTTGTTTGCCAGCGGCAAGTTCGTCGCCATGCCGGCCAACCTGAAGGATGCCAAATACCTGCACATGCCGGTAGGCAACATGTACGCCGCTATCAAATTCGGCAAGAACATGATGGGCTCCTATGCCAGCCAGCTCGACATAAAGCAGCGCTGGCAGATCATCGCCTATATCAAGCAGGTGCAGTCGGAGAACGGCGGCGATCCGTTTACCTTCGGCAAAGCCCCGGCGGCGGATAGCGCAACAGCGGGCGCAGCAGCGCCGGCGGATACCGTGGCGGCGAACGGAGCGCATGCTGCGGTGCATTAAATAACTATAACGTCAAGCATACTTCTTATAAAAGCATTACCCATGAACGAACGTTTTGAGATACCTGCCCGGCTAAAGAATACCGGCCTGCTGTTGCTGCTGATCGGCATCATCACCCTGGTGATCGGCGGCATTACGTTGCTGGGCAGCGCGGATCATGCGGCGCGGACCCGCTTCTGGCTGGTGCCGCTGCACAACAGCGTCTTCTTCCTGCTGACGGCGGTGGCCTGCGTCTTCATCCAGGCGGCTGCAGCGCTGGCGCAGGGCAGCTGGATCATAGCCTACCGCCGCATCCCCGAAGCTATCGGCGCCAGCGTATGGGTATTCGGGGTGATCGCCGCGGCGATCATGTTCCTCACGGCGTTCGTATTCCGCATAGACGGCCACAACCCCATCTATCCGTGGGCGACCGACATGCAGACAGACCATATCATTGCCCAGAAGGAGGGGTTCCTCAATCCTACGATGTTCGTCGTCTACACCGTGCTGACGATCGGCCTGTGGGCATTCTTCGGCTACAAGTTCCGCGCCATGTCTATCGCACAGGAAAAGGCGCCGAAGAACAGCACGCGCATCTACTGGAACTTCATCCGCTGGTCCGGCGCTTTCCTCGTGGTCTACGCGCTGACGCAGATGAGCGTTACGCCGTGGCTGTGGATCATGAGCATTGACACGCACTGGTACTCCACCATGTTCAGCTGGTACACCTTCGCCAGCGCCTTTGTCAGCGGCATGTCCCTGATACTGCTGTGGGTGATCTACCTGAAGCGCCAGGGCTACCTGGAGCTGGTCAACAAAGAGCATATCCACGACCTGACCAAGTTCCAGTTCGCCTTCTCGATCTTCTGGACCTATGTCTGGTTCGCCCAGTACATGCTGATCTGGTACGGCAACATCCCGGAAGAGACCACGTATTTCAAGATCCGCCAGCAGGGGCCTTACGGGGTGATCTGGTACGCCACGTTCATCATCAACTTCGTCATGCCGATCCTGATCCTGATGTCGCGTCCCAGCAAGCGTAACTATTTCACGGCGACCTTCATGGCGATGGTCATCATTTTCGGCCACTGGCTGGACTTCTATATCATGACCATGCCGGGTCCGCTGGGCGAGCACTGGCACCTGGGCTGGTATGAAATGGGTATCTTTGCAGGGTTTGCAGGCGTGATGATATGGACCGTATCGCGGCTGCTGGCAAAGGCATCGCTGGTGCCGCATAACCATGTGATGCTGAAGGAAACGGTATTGCATCAAAGCTGAGCCTATCACATTTATTACAACGTATACTTGTAACCATAAGTGAAATTTTAAAATGTCGGGAATAATAGTAATAGCATTGATCGTCCTGGTATTTGTTATCATCTACCAGATTGCTAAGGCAAGTGAATATGCAGCCGTCCTGCGCGGGGAGGAAAAGGTAAATGCGCAGGTCAACCGGATGATGGGATGGTTGCTTGTGGTGTTCTTCCTGCTGGGCATGTACGGTGTCTGGGAGTGCCACCGCCTGCTGATAGACAAGATGCTGCCGGCATCCGCCTCGATCGAGGGCAAAGGCTATGATACGATGTTCCGCGTGACGCTGATCGTTACCGGCATTGTCTTCTTTGCCACGCAGGCCATCCTCTTCTGGTTCGCCTTCCGCTATCAGTCCACGGGGAAAAGAAGTTCATTCTACTATGCCCACAATAACAAGCTGGAGCTGATATGGACGACGATCCCCGCCATTGCGATGGCCTCGCTGGTGGCGATCGGCCTGAAGCACTGGTTTGCCGTTACCTCGCCTGCGCCTGCAAATGCCGCCGTCGTGGAAGTGATCGGCAAGCAGTTCAACTGGATCATCCGCTATCCCGGCAAGGACGGCGCGCTGGGCAAGCGGGATTTCAGGAAGATCAATGACGCCAATAACGTGCTGGGGCTGGACTGGAACGACAGGAACAACCTGGACGATATCATCGCGCAGAACGGCGAGCTGCACCTGGTGGTGAACAAGCCCGTGAAGCTGATCATCGGCTCGCGGGATGTGATCCATGACGTGGGGCTGCCGCACTTCCGCCTGAAGATGGATGCCGTACCGGGGATCGTCACCACGCTCTGGTTCACGCCGGCCATCACCAGCGCGGAGATGAAGAAGGTCACCGGCAACCCGGATTTTGTCTACGAGATCTCCTGCGACCAGATGTGCGGCAAAGGCCACTATTCCATGCGCGGAACGATCATCGTGGAGACGCAGGAAGAATATAACGCCTGGATCGCGAAACAGACCGCTTATTATGTGACCGCTACCGGCGGCGGCGCTGCGGAAGAGCAGAAGGAAGAGACAAGCGCGCCCGCAGCGGCAGCACAAAAGGAACAGTCCGTTACAATGAGATAATCTGTCCTGTCTGCAGGACTAAATATAAAAGCATAAGCAATGAGCATGAATGTTGTTATTGAAGGATCGAATGTAGCGCATGGCCACCACGTTCACGTTGATACGGGACATCACGGGCATGAGCATCATGAGCAGCACTTCATCTGGAAGTATATCTTCAGCCAGGATCACAAGGTCATCGCCAAGCAGTTCCTCGTCACGGGGATCATCTGGGCGATCATCGGCGCGCTGATGTCGGTATTCTTCCGGCTGCAGCTGGGCTTCCCGGAAAAGACCTTCCCGATCATGGAGACCTTTCTCGGCGAATGGGCCAAGGGCGGCAAGCTGACCCCTGAATTTTATTACGCGCTGGTCACCATGCACGGCACGATCCTCGTGTTCTTCGTGCTGACGGCAGGGCTGAGCGGCACCTTCGCCAACCTGCTGATCCCCCTGCAGATCGGCGCGCGCGATATGGCCTCGCCGTTTATGAACATGCTCTCCTACTGGTTCTTCTTTACCGCCAGCATCCTTATGTTCATCTCCCTGTTCGTGGAGACAGGTCCTGCTTCCGGCGGGTGGACGACCTATCCGCCGCTGAGCGCGCTCAAGGAGGCGTCGCTGGGGTCGGGTATCGGCATGGACCTGTGGCTGGTCAGCATGGCCCTGTTCGTGGTATCGTCGCTGCTGGGCGGGCTGAACTATATCTCCACGATCCTGAACATGCGCACCAAGGGCATGGCGATGACCCGCATGCCGCTGACGGTCTGGGCGCTGTTCTTCACTGCCGTGCTGGGCGTGCTGTCGTTCCCGGTGCTGCTGTCGGGGTTTGTGCTGCTGATCTTCGACCGCAGCTTCGGCACCTCTTTCTACCTGTCCGAGATCTTCATCGGCGGCAAGGCCCTCCCGCATATCGGCGGCTCCGCGATCCTGTACCAGCACCTGTTCTGGTTCCTGGGCCACCCGGAAGTATATATCATCATGCTTCCCGGCATGGGCATCGCTTCGGAGATCCTGTCTACCAACAGCCGCAAGCCGATCTTCGGCTATTTCGCGATGATCATTTCCCTGGTGGGTATCACCGTGCTGGCCTTCCTCGTATGGGCGCACCATATGTTCGTGACCGGCATGAGCCCCTTCCTCGGCTCTATCTTTGTGCTGCTGACGCTGCTGATCGCCGTGCCTTCGGCGGTGAAGGTGTTCAACTGGCTGACGACCATGTGGCGCGGCAATATCCGCTTCAGCGTGCCGATGCTGTTTGCTATCGGCTTCGTCTCCCTGTTCATCTCCGGCGGCCTTACCGGTATCTTCCTCGGCAACTCGGCGCTTGATATGCACCTGCACGATACCTATTTCGTGGTGGCGCACTTCCATATCATCATGGGCATCTCCGCCTTCTTCGGGATGTTCGCGGGCATCTACCACTGGTTCCCGAAAATGTTCGGGCGGTATATGAACAGCACGCTGGGGTATATCCACTTCTTCATCACGCTGGCCGGGGCTTACCTGATCTTCTGGCCGATGCACTATGAAGGCGTTGCCGGCATGCCCCGCCGCTACTATGACTACAGCGCCTGGGAATCCTTCAAGCAGTTCGACTCGCTGAACGGGTTCATCAGCATCGTGGTGATCATCGTCTTCTTCACGCAGCTGCTCTTTGTCTATAACTTCTTCGCCAGCATCTGGCGCGGCCGCAAGGTGACCACCCAGAACCCCTGGGGCGCCACCACGCTGGAATGGACGACGCCCATACGCCCGGGTCACGGCAACTGGGAAGGCGAGATCCCCGAAGTGCACCGCTGGCCTTACGATTATAAGGATGACGGCAACGGCAACGACTTCATCCCGCAGACCGTGCCGCTCAAAGCCGGCGAGGAAGCGCATTAAGCATCAGACCGCATTGTACAAAGGCTGTCCCGGAAGTTCGTCCGGGACAGCCTTTCCTTTTTGATCATGCAGCATGAACAGCGCTGCCCAGGACGTCCTGTTTATCGTTGTTCGCTCAAAGCCCTTTCACCAGCGGTTTACGGATCTTGAACCTCCGCGCAAGAGAAACGCGGAAGTTCCCCGCCCCGAACTCCTGCGTAGTGCCGGCAACAGGCGCATTGCTGCGCATGAACAGCGCCACATAGTGAACGCCCGCAAAATAGGTGTCGGAGTTATATCCCGCCGCAACCCGCCAGGTTGTATTCAGCTGGCCCTGCAGGCCGGTCTCCCTGCCCGTGGCGCCCCCCTCAAGCACCGTATAGTTCACGCCCAGCCCCGCATCCCCCGAGAGGGTAAGGAAATAATGTTTTTTCACCACGAACGTATAGGCATATCCCCCGTTCACCGTCGCGCAGTATATATTGCTGCGGTCGAAACGGCTGCCGTTGAAGAA